>Ga0172375_10011265_pt1 | contig 11411 bp, 9 predicted proteins | sample LakKiv1m_FD_114537 | JGI IMG/M metagenome (GOLD analysis project Ga0172375, IMG submission 114537) | Freshwater microbial communities from Kabuno Bay, South-Kivu, Congo - kab_092012_11.1m | ecosystem: Environmental > Aquatic > Freshwater > Lake | place: Democratic Republic of the Congo... | reverse complement strand
TGGACAGGGACCATCACTTTGCGTTTAGCGGTCAATTCCGCAACGTTGACAGGTTCCGTGGTAATGGAGGCCACTTTCTTCAAATCACGCTGGACCCCTCTGATTGTGACTTCGGAGGGCACAACAACTATCTTGGCTTTTTCAGGAAGCGCTCCAACTATGGTAGGCACCACGCTGACCTTCCTCACTGAGGCTGCCTCTATATTCAGATGCAGGTCAGACGGGCGAATCTGAGACGTTGTGATACCAGGCGGAACCAGCAGATTCTTGCTTGTTATTCTAAAGTAATTGAGGCCAGGAATTACCCCGCTCAGATCCACGACGGCCCTCACAGACCCGGGCTTGAGATTTGCCAGGCCCGATTCAGACCCTCGGATCCTTACGTCTATGCGGTCCATCCATTTGCCTGTTATTTCCATTGTGGGAGGCAGATTCGTGTACTGAATCGGTATGGACATCCCCACCTCAGACCGCTGTGGACCTACAACAACGAACCACAGCACGATCGCGCTTCCCGCGGCCGCCAGCTTCAGGGGCCAGTTGGACCTGAGCAACGTCAGCGGATCGGGCGGAGGACCACCCGTTTCCGCAGTTACTCCACGGACCAGCCCGCGCTCCAGCGCCTGCCTGAATTCCCCCTTCTTCTTGTAAATAATGATTTCTTTGTCCTCGACGAGCGACACTTCTCCGCGTTCCTCCGAGATCACCACGCACAGCGCATCAGATCGCTCAGTCAGCCCCAGCGCCGCTCGATGCCTCGTTCCGTAACGAGAACTCAAGGCTTCATCCGTCGATAGAGGCAATATGCAACTGGCTGCGTGAATCCTTTCTTTTGATATGAGAACGGCCCCGTCATGCAGCGGTGAAGTCTTCTGGAATATCATCACCAGCGCTTCGGCCGAGAGAACGGAATCCAGGGTCTTGCCTTTGAGGATAAAGTTGTCCACGCTGTCCATTCTTTGAAAAACTATCAGCCCGCCAATCCTCAATCGGGCAAGCTCAGCCACGGCCCGGACCAGTTCGTCCAGCATATCGGGCTGCGCGTCGTGCGGTTGTCGTCCGCTCAGGTAACGAATAGGCGAGGCCCGATCCAGCATTTCCCTGATTTCAGGCTGAAAAACAATTACTAGCACGACAATTATGGCGGCCCACAAATACTGAAACAAGAGCGAGGTCAGTATTAAACCGAACTCGGAGGCCACGAAATAGAACACCCCGATTGCCAGCAGAGTGGCCAGAATCTGAAAGGCACGAGTGCCTCTGAACCAGGACAAAACGAAGTAAATCAGGCAAGCCATAATTGCGATGTCCACCATATTGGCTGCGCTGATTGATTGTAGTAACTCCGTAACTGTTTGCATCAAAATCCCTGTCGATCTTCCTGCGGGGCCGACGGTCACAGAAATGGTCTTTCAAAGCACACAGCTCATATCCAAACCACATTTCGTGGCCTTTTGCAAGACGAGGGAAAAGTTGCGCGGCCATAGAGGCTTGTAGCAATTGCCAAAGATTTTGTCCGATTGCTGAACCGACGTTCGGACCATGGTAGCAGCCGGCCTCCGTGCCGGCGTCCCATGAGCCAACAAACTCATACTGATTCGCGAAAAAACTAGTAAGTTTCATAGACCGGGGGCATACCTCCTCCGCTTCGGATGGCAAGACCTGACTCCGCTTCGGAGGTATGCCCCCGGTCTTGGCAAAATAATTGCGAAACGGTATCAAGCTCACCGGAAGGCCTGTAGGATGCGGTGAGCCCGCTGTGAGGCTAGCTCACCGCATCGATCGAGTTCGTGAACACGCAACATCGCTGCAGCTCTCTTTTCTCGACAGATGCGGCTCGCTTCGCTCACCACATCCTACGAAGCTGCCAATCTCATGGGCAAAAGGAGATCATTTTGGACAACCGTTATAATCCCGCTATTCACTGCTTTACAGGTTGCATTCGAGCCTCCGACGCATCACAGTGAGTGGCAGGCCAAGCCGCGATAGTTGGCTTCCAGAGAGGGTTTTGTCGACACTTTAGTTGCATGAATCCAAATAGATACAAGTTCGCCCTGACACGCAGCTAGCCCTGGAATTCCTGGGCGGGGATATCCACATTTCTTGTGGATAACTTGCGTGTAAATCTGTGGATAACTGGGAGGGGTTGGCACTCGGCCACGGTTGGAAGCGGTTTGCCTCATCGTGACGCAAGGCTAAAACCTCAATAAAATCAAGCCAAAGTGTAACATTCCGAAATCCCGAAGCCTGTCGAAGGAACGGCTTCCGGAGCGTTTGGAGTTATAAACACCTGTGGATAAATCGGTATCCGCCACCCTCTCGGAATGGAAGAGTTTTTGGGACGCCCCCCGGCAACAATTTGCCACCTTGAGTCTTTTCAGACGGTTGACCCCCACTAGATGTTGTGTCAACAAAAAAGAATCCTCAATATGTGGGCATTAGCATGTTCCACACATTTCGAGTATAAAGGACCGTGGGACGGCCCCGTCAGGCAATGCAAGTTGAAATGAAATAAGCTTCTAACACTTCTTGAAAGCTCCGACAGGATGAACGTAGCAGAGTCTTCGGTCAGGTTTCCCATCACGGTTATCGTCAGGGTGTTACTGGTCCTGGTTTTCGGCTACGTTTCGCTGACTTTTCTTGTGGTAGAGCTTAAGCCTGAAACAGAACAGCCCGTTCTGGTTGTCAGCACCAAATTTCCCGGCGCCGCGCCCGAAGAAGTGGAAGGCGAAGTGACCAACCGCTTTGAGGAGAACATTAGCGGCGTTTCCAACATGCTCTACTCTCTCAGCTTTTCGCCTTACGGTCAGTCTTTTGTCGTCATTTTCTACAAACCCGGCGCCAATCTGGATCTAGCTGCCGCGGAGCTTCAGCGCAACCTGGATCGAGTCACCGACCTCCCCACCCAGGTGCAGAAATCGCAGATTTTCAAGGCTAGCGATCGCGTCAGCCTGCCCGTGTACCAGTTCGCGCTCACGGGCGAGGTCGACATAGTGACCATGTCCACTTGGGCCGACAAGGATATAGCCCCCAGAATAAAGAGAATACCCGGTGTGGGCGACTGCCAGTTCGACGGCAACAGAAACCGGGAGATGAGAATAACATTCGACCGGGAGCGTCTCAAGGCTAGACGTCTTACCGTTGAGGACATCAAACAATTCGTTGACAGGACCAACCTCAACCAGAGCGGCGGGTATTTCGTCGAAGGGACCAGAGAATTTACGGTTAGGACCGTAGGCGAACTACTCAGTGCAGAATCCTTCCGGAAGGTCATCATTTCAAGACCGGGACAGCCGATCGTTTACCTGTCCGATGTGGCGGTAGTGGAGGACAAGTACGAACGGCCTGATTCGTACTGCCGTATCAATGGAGTTCCCGGCTTGATTTTCAGTGTCTTCAACCAGGTTGGCGCCAACCTGGTGCAAACGATTGACCTCGTGGACATGGAACTCAAGCGGCTCGAGAAAGAATACGGTCCACTCGGCGCGAAATTCCAGAAAATATACGATCAAAGCAATTACATCCGCGATGCGGTCCAAATAGTGAAGCATTCCCTCATCGAGGCCATTATCCTGGTGCTTTTGGTCTTGTTCGCATTCTTAAAGAACTGGCGAAGCATTTTCATTGTTGCGACTTCAATCCCGGTCTCGGTCATCGGAACGTTTATCGGGATGTATCTTTTCGGTTATTCAATCAACGTGCTTTCCTTAGCCGGCCTGGCCCTTTCCATAGGAATGATTGTGGACGATGCGATCGTGGTGCTGGAGAACATATACCGTCACCGATACGAAGAGGGCAAAAGCATTGTCCAAGCTGTTGTGGACGGAACGAGCGAGGTGGGCATGGCAGTGTTCATGTCCACTCTTACGACCGCAGCGGTGTTTCTACCTATTCTTATGCTACGCGGCGAGGTGGGAACTCTGTTCGGGCCGGTAGCATTCGTCATTTCTGTTGCGATCTTTCTGTCCCTCTTCGATGCGTTCACCGTCGTTCCGATGCTGGCTTCACGCTGGATGAAAGAGGTAACCCAACCGACCGGAATCTGGAGGCGAATTATGGCGCCTCTCAACCTGTTGGACAAGTTGGGCGCTGTGGTAGCCAACGGCATCATCCGATCCTTGAGTTTTTTTCTCGGCGGATGGAAACGCAAGACCGCGCTTATTGTGGGGGTTCTAGCCCTGTTTGCGTTTTCGCAGTGGATATTGCCGGGAATGGGTTACCTTCCCACGGGAGGGACGAACCTGATCAAGGTCCAGGTTGAAACTTTCGAAGGGACGAGTCTGGACGAAAACAGCAGATTGATGCGGATTCTCGAAGATCGCTGGAAGAGCATCAAAGGTGTACGGCACATAGTAGCTACCCCAAACAGAAACGTGTTCAGAAACGTCGTTTTCTTGATCTGCGACAGGGAGGAAGATAGCGGCGTCCCCATTGTCACCATCGCCAAAGAAGCCTACGAATCCTCCATAGACCTTCCTTTCAAGGCGGTGAATCCCATCCAGTTCCCGCTGTTCGGAAACATTTACACCAGATCCAATGTGGTTGACGTGCGCATCATGGGCAAGAGCTACTTGATTATTGAGGACATCGTCAACCGAATTATGGAGATCGGCAAAGACACCCAGGGGATAATCTTCAGATACACGGAGTTGGCCCTCCGGAAACCACAGGTGGAAGTGCGCGTAGAACACCAGCGTGCATCGCATCTAGGTTTTCAGGTCAAGGATATAGCCGATGCGGTGGAGGCTGCGGTGGGAGGCCAGAAGACAACCTCGCAGTACGACGTGGAAGGGCGTTACTTCTATATAAGAGTGATGGGTGAAGAGGCCGATGTGGAGACCGTATCCGATGTGGGAAAGATCATTCTCACTTCACCCAGAGACCCGACCATCCAGGTCCCTTTAACCAGTCTGGCGTCGGTGGAAGCCACCTTTGGACCGCTCCAGATCAATCACTACAACTCCAAACGAAGCGCGCGAGTGCAGTTTACGATCCAGGACCGACCTCTGGGCGACGTGTTTCAGGAGGTTAATTCCAAGATCAATTCCTCCGTCCCTCTTCCGGTGGGGTACACTGTAATCCCCTTCGGCGCTGTTAACGAGCTGAAAACCCTATTGGAGGCCATCAAATTCGTCTTTCCGTTGTCTATTGTTGTGGTTTACCTCCTGCTGGTGATGCAGTTTCAGTCTTTCCTGAGACCATTGTCGATCCTGCTGAGCGTGCCGCTCTCCATAATCGGTGCAAATTTGCTGGTAAAGCTTACGGGAGTGCATTTCGATTCCTTCACCATGCTTGGTTACATAATGATGGTTGGTTTGGTTGTTAAAAATGCGATCCTGTTGATAACATATACTGTGCAGCTTATTGAAGAACATGGCGTCGAAAGGGATGAAGCGTTGATACTTGCCAGTCAGCGGCGAATGAGGCCCATCTTCATGACCGCCATCGCAATGGTGCTCGGCATGCTTCCATTGGCTGTCAAACATGGCGCGGGAGCTGAAATTTACAACGGCCTGGCCACCGCCGTAGTGGGCGGGCTCGGCGTGGCGACGCTCTTCACGTTGATTTTCATCCCCATAGTGTATACATTGTTGGATGACTTGAAGACCCGGTTCTGGAACGTCCGACCTGTCTCATTGGACGAGGAACTTGAGGGACGGTGACAGGGGTGGGAGCACCTAAACGACTAATTACAGGCATTGAAAAAAACTCCTCGAAAAAAGACCGGTAAGGGCACAGCATGCCGTGCCCCTACAAGAGGATGAGGCCATCCGGTTTCAAGGGCCATTTTCGAGGATCCTCGACATAATTGCTTAGGAGCCAATTACTAGCATGACCCTTTGGCCTTTGGCGCTTTATTTCTGTGTTGTTCTCGCCATTGTCGCGGCAATGGTAGGCATATCATTCTTCCTGGGGGAGAGGCACAGGCAAAGGACAACGGGAGAACCGTTCGAATCGGGAATATCGCCTACCGGTTCCGCAAGATTGCGTTTCGACGCCAAGTTTTATCTCATGGCCGTATTTTTCGTAATCTTCGATCTGGAAGCGCTGTTCATCTTTGCATGGGCAGTGGCCGTCAGGGAATTGGGTTGGCCGGGTTATATCGAAATAGTGGTCTTCATTGGAATTCTGCTCGCGGCTCTGGTTTACCTCTGGCGGGTGGGCGGCTTGGAACTGACAACGTTGAGGCAGAGATCACCTTGGACACCACGAAACACGAATTACTAGAAGTGGTTGCAAGACCTGGAAAGCATTTGAAGGCATGCCGGGGGAAACTTTTTGCAAAAAGTTTCCCCCGGCTCCCCCTTCAAAACCTCCCAATCTTTGCAAATACTTCTGGCGCTCGGCACATTTCCGGCGCAGCGAAAAATTCGACTCCCAGGTTGTCCAGGACTCGACCTCAGCCATTGGCTGCTCAGAGGCAATGGCTGCAAATTATAGGAGTTTTTGGGGAGGGGTCCGGGGAGGGCCTTTTTGCAAAAAGGCCCTCCCCGGTCACTCTTCAAAAAACTCATAGGTTTTGCAACCGCTTCTAGTGAAAGGGCGGGCCGGAAAATGCAATGGTCTGATGTGAAGGCCGGCTCAGGTTCCTCCGGCAAAGTCAACGATGTAGTTGAAGAAGCCGTTCGCAGCAATGTCCTGCTCGGAAGACTTCAAGACCTCTTGGCATGGGGCCGCAAGAATTCCATTTGGCCTTTCAACTTTGGCCTTTCGTGCTGTTACGTGGAAATGGCCGCGGCCTTCACCAGTCGGTACGACATCGCCCGGTTCGGAGCTGAAGTGCTTCGCAGTAGTCCCAGAGAGGCCGACCTGATTGTGGTTTCCGGCACGGTGTTCATAAAAATGGCTCCTGTGCTCAAAAGGCTGTATGAACAGATGATGGCGCCCCGGTGGGTGATTTCCATGGGGTCCTGCGCCAACTCCGGGGGAATGTATGACATCTACAGCGTTGTGCAGGGAGTGGACAAGCTCCTGCCTGTGGATGTGTATGTGCCGGGATGCCCGCCTCGGCCGGATGCCTTTCTGGAGGGACTCATCCTATTACAGAAGGCCATAGGAGCTGAAAGAAGGCCTCTGAGCTGGGTGGTCGGCAGCCAGGAACTTCAACATTCGCCAAGACCGTCCATGAGGGACGCGAAACGGGAAATCAGGCGGCAGGCCACCGAACTCCGCTCTCCGGATGAAATATGATCGAAGGATTTTTGGGCACGTCGCTGTACGATGGGAAGTAGGGGCCGTCAGGGACACCGGCTGCCAGTGAAGCCAACGTGCGTTCCGTGAAGTAAGACCGGCGGCATGCCTCCGAAACGAAGTCAGGTCAGCCGTTCGCAGTGGAGGAGACATTCCGCCGGGCACTGGAAAGTTGCTCGTTGGCTGGCACATTGGTATGAGACGGCTAGAGCCACGGGGATATCCATTATGATCGAGTCCGCGAGCATTCTTGACGAATTGCAGGACAAACTCGGCGATGCAATTGCGAATACCCAGGCCACTCCTGACGAAGTACCTACCTTATGGATATCCCGAGATTCCGCGCATAGTGTACTCCATCACCTGAAAAATGAAGCAAACAAGCCTTACAGAACCCTGTACGACCTTTCTTGCATAGACGAGCGTGTACGAGCCAATCGCCAGGGCCAACCTGACAGCGACTTCACCGTCGTGTACCACCTGATCTCTTACGAACGCAATGAAGATGTCCGAATCAAGGTGGCTCTCAAGGGCGAGTATCCGTCGATTTCCAGCATTGTTGACATTTGGCCTGCGGCAAATTGGTACGAACGCGAAGCCTGGGACATGTTCGGAGTCAAATTTGAAGGACATCCCCATCTGAAACGCATGCTGATGCCCCCTGGTTGGGAAGGCCATCCCCTGCGCAAGGAACATCCTGCCAGGGCCACTGAGATGGGTCCATTCACGTTGCCCGACGCCAAGGCCATCGCAGAGGAGGAAGAGCTGCGATTTCGCCCCGAAGAGTGGGGAATGAAAACCGCGGGTCGAGACACGGATTTCATGTTTCTCAACCTCGGCCCCAATCATCCGTCCGCGCACGGGGTTCTCCACGTCATGTTGCAGCTCGACGGTGAGGAGGTCGTGGACGCTGCGCTGGATATAGGCTTCCACCATCGGGGAGCTGAAAAGATGGGTGAACGGCAGTCGTGGCACACTTTCATCCCATATACCGACAGAATCGATTACCTTGGCGGTGTAATGAACAACCTGCCCTACGTGCTGGCCGTGGAAAAGCTGGCAGGCATCAGGGTCCCGGAAAAGGTCGACACCATCCGAGTAATGATGGCCGAGTTCTTTCGCCTGGCGAGTCATCTGGTCTTTTACGGCACCATGGCGCAGGACGTTGGGGCGATTTCCCCGGTTTTTTTCACATTCAATGACAGGGAGAGGATCTTTGACATTGTGCAGGCCATTTGCGGCGGCCGTATGCACCCGAGCTGGTATCGAATCGGAGGCGTGGCCCAGGATTTGCCCAAGGGGTGGGATAGGCTGGTCAGGGAATTCCTGGCCTATATGCCGGCTCGCCTTGATGAATATGACAAACTCGCGCTGCAAAATCGCATATTCAAAGCACGCACGCACGGTGTGGGCGTGTACACCACGGAAGAAGCCATTGAATGGGGTGTTACCGGTCCGGGCCTTCGTGCGTGCGGCTTCGAATGGGATTTCCGGAAGAAAAGACCCTACTCCGGTTATGAGAATTTCGAGTTCGACATTCCCATCACAGATACGGGAGATTGCTACGGGCGGACGCTGGTTAGACTGGAAGAGATGCGCCAGAGCCTGAGGATCATTGATCAGTGCCTGAAGAACATGCCTTCCGGACCTTACAAATCCGACCATCCCCTTACGACGCCTCCACGGAAAGACCGGACAATGAATGATATCGAGACGCTCATAACCCATTTTCTGGGCGTGAGCTGGGGCCCGGTGATCCCGCCGGGCGAGGCGTTCTGTGGGATCGAAGCCACCAAGGGCAACAACGGTTACTATCTGATAAGCGACGGCAACACTATGGCGTATCGGGTGCGCATCCGAACTCCGTCGTTCGCGCACTTGCAGATGGTTCCCTTAATAAGCCGAGGACTGGCAGTCGCGGATATGCCCGCCATACTGGGCAGCATAGACTATGTATTGGCGGACGTGGACCGCTGAGACGGCGGGAATTGTGATTATCCGGAGAGTCCGTAACGTGCCAAGCCCGCCCGATGGGGTTTGATCGGGTTTACGCAGTCCTGTGTTTGGCGCATTGTACGGACTGTATGAACGTGGCGGGCATGAAAGGAAAAGGGCACCATGCCCATAATATGTGTCTTCTTTGGAATCGTGATCCGGATGTTCTATGATGATCATAATCCACCACACATCCATGTGGAGTATCAAGGCAAGAAGGCGCTCCTGGATTTTCGAGGCAACATTCTAAAGGGCGACCTGGAATCCAGGACAGCCTTGAAGCTTGTCCGGGAATGGATCGACCTACGGTATCCGGAACTCCATGAAGCCTGGGAATTAGCGAAGCAGGGCAAAGAAATTGGAAGAATTGATCCGTTGCCATGAGGTGTGACATGTGGGACATGAACGAGGTGACCAAGGTCGAATACCGGGGTGAGTACATCTATCGCGTTTTGTTTGATGACGGCGTGGAGGGGGAAATCGATTTTTCGGATTATTTATCGCGCGGGCCTGTTTTTGAACCACTCAAGGACAAGGCTCTCTTCTCCAAAGCGACGGTGGAAGGCGGCACAATTGGCTGGCCGAACGGAGCTGACGTGGCCCCTGAGACCCTCTACGAAAAGATACTCCATGCCAGCACGTCCCGCCGCGAGCCTGCAACCGAAAAATCGACCCGCGGCTGATCGGTTGGAGATACTATCCTCATGATTAATCTGTCAAAACTAAAGCCTGAAATCGAGTGTGTCTGTCAAGCAATGCCGCTAAAGCGCCTCGGCGTGTTGGGCTCTGCCTTGAGTGAAGATTTTGGACCTGGCAGCGACGTGGATGTTCTGGTAGTTTTGGACACCACCCAACATGTCGACTTTTTCGATGCGTACTTCAAGTTGAAAGAGAGCCTGGAAGTAGTGTTTGGTCGGAAAGTCGATCTAACTGTTGACAAACCATTCAAGAACCCCGTGTTCAAGGAGTCCGTCGAGAAAACAAGGACGGTCATCCATGAACGATGAGATACGAAAGAACCTTGTTGATGTCTTACAGGCCGCAGAGGGGGAAACGGGGTTTCGGTGGCTATGTAGATAGGAAAATCAGTTCATTAAATGTGGGAGTTCAAGCACTATGACAACCAGAAAGCTTATTGAGGAGGCCCTTTCTCTTCCCGTTGAGGAAAGAGCGCTCATAGCTGATTCGCTTTTGCGTAGCCTCAATGTGCCGAATGCCTCCATTGAGGCCGAATGGGCGGAAGTAGGAAAGAGAAGGCTCCAAGAGCTTCGTTCCGGAAAAGTGAAGCCAATTCCTGGCGATGAACTGTTTTCCGAAGTGCTCGGACGGTTTGCGAAGTGAAGTACGATTTTCATCCGGAGGCTAAGGGCGAAAGGACGGCACGCGAAGCCCAATTGCAGAGCCACCTTGATATTCCATCAATACCTATGTCGGCAAGGACCAAACTATGCTGACTGAAGAAATGAAGCAGGAAATTGAATCCTATATCCTCGACCATTGCCCCAACCGTCGCGGCGCGTGCATTGAAGCCATGATGATAGTGCAGCGGCATCGGGGGTGGCTGTCCGACCAATCCATGAGGGATTTGGCGGGCTTCTTGGAAATGTCACCTGACGAACTGGATGGCGTTGCCACGTTCTATAATCATCTGTTCCGAAAACCTGTGGGCAGGCATGTCATCTGGATATGCGACAGTGTCACGTGCTGGGTCATGGGATATGAGGCGATGCTGGAATATGTGCAAACCCGCCTCGGCATCAAATTGGGTGAAACCACACCGGACGGCCGCTTCACGCTCTTGCCGATCCAATGCCTTGGAGCATGCCATCATGCGCCCGCTTTTATGATTGATAACGACCTTCACGAAGACCTGACGCCACAAAGATTCGATGAAATCTTAGCGGACTACAAGTAAGGGCCGGAATGATGGAGCGACCTCTCACCAGGAACATTCGTGACGGCATGGAGCCCCTTGATATCACGGCGTACGAGAAGGCGGGCGGCTATCAGGCGGTCCATAAAGCATTGAAACAGATGTCCCCCAAAGAACTTGTGGACTTGGTGACAGCCTCCAATCTGCGTGGTCGCGGAGGAGCGGGATTCCCAACGGGGCAGAAGTGGGCCACCGTGCCAATGGGCGATGGTGTGCCACGGCCGAAATATCTTGTGGTCGATGCCGATGAAATGGAGCCGGGCACGTTCAAAGATCGGTTCCTTATGGAAGG
>Ga0172375_10011263_pt1 | contig 11412 bp, 12 predicted proteins | sample LakKiv1m_FD_114537 | JGI IMG/M metagenome (GOLD analysis project Ga0172375, IMG submission 114537) | Freshwater microbial communities from Kabuno Bay, South-Kivu, Congo - kab_092012_11.1m | ecosystem: Environmental > Aquatic > Freshwater > Lake | place: Democratic Republic of the Congo... | reverse complement strand
GGATGAAAAAGCAAAAAATCTGGCCCGTGCCAGACAGTCTCTCATCGAAGAACTTGATGCAATTAACGTCTATGAAGAACGGTTTCAGGCAAGTGGTGACAAAGAATTGAAACACATACTTGCTCACAACCGGGATGAGGAAAAAGAACATGCAGCTATGCTTGTTGAGTATGTGAGAAAGAACGATGCTGTATTTAATAAAAAATTTGAGGAACACGATTAACGTACCATGCATATCGCATATGAAGAAGATGTTTTTTATCATTTTGGTGGTTTCCGTTTTTTTGTTTCTTTTTCACCCCCCTATTGGTGCTCAGTCAGAAACGGTCGGGAATCCACCTAAAGAAGAAATTCTGGAAGGAAAAGTTATTCAGATCATAGAAGAAAGCCAAATAATTCCTTCCGGAGCAAAGGATGTGCAGTTATATCAGAAGGTGGAGATTTTAGTAACAAAAGGGTCTTTGAAAGATGCGAAGATTGTTATTGAGAACGGCAAGATGCCGATGAGTAATGTGCAGAAATATGCTCTCGGTGAAGAATTGGTCATAAGTCACAACAAAGATTTTGAAGGGAACGATATATTTTATATCTCTGATTATATACGGCGCGGTTCATTGCTGAGACTGTTTATTATTTTTGTCTTATGTACCGTGGTGATTGCTAAATGGCGGGGGTTCCTTTCTCTTGTCGGAATGGGCATATCATTTCTCGTAATATTTTTCTTTATTCTCCCTAAAATTTCAGCAGGAGCTCATCCGGTTGAAATTGCAATTATGGGATCACTTATTATTATTCCTGTTTCGTTTTTCCTTTCTCACGGATTCAACAAAAAAACACTGGTAGCAATAGCAGGTACGCTTATCGCGCTTCTCATCACAGGAGTACTGGCAAATACATTTGTAGAGTCTGCACAATTAACCGGTTTTGCTTCTGAAGAAGCAGGGTTTTTACAAAACATCAAACAGGGATCCGTTAATATAAAGGGTTTATTGCTGGCTGGCATTATTATTGGTGTCCTTGGAGTGCTTGATGATATTACCGTTTCCCAATCAGCTATCGTGTTTCAACTGAAAGAGGCTAATGAAAAATTCGGATTTTTTGATCTGTATAAGCGGGCGATGAACGTCGGACAGGATCATATTTCTTCCATGGTAAACACGCTTGTACTTGTATATGCAGGAGCGGCGCTCCCGCTTCTTCTTCTTTTTGTTGACAATCCGCATCCGTTTTCAGAAATTATTAATTATGAAATTGTTGCCGACGAAGTAGTACGGACACTCGTGGGAAGTATTGGGCTCGTACTTGCTGTACCGATTACAACACTTATTGCTGTCATCGTTGTTGAAATGACACACCCTACGAAGGAGGTAAATGTATGAAGGTATTAAAATTTGGCGCAGTGTGGTGTAACGGATGTTTAGTTATGCGTCCAAGATGGCAAGCGATCGAAAAAGAAAATCCAGAGCTGAAGACTGAATATTTTGATTTTGATACAGAGAAAGAAATGATTCAAAAATACCAAATAAACAGTGGCGTTTTACCTGTTTTTGTTTTTTTAGACAAAAACGATAAAGAAATACTTCGGTTGAGTGGTGAAATAGAAAAGAATGATCTTCTTAGAATTATTAAAGAAAATGAAAATAAGTAATTATGATGAAAAAAATTATTCAATCTTTATTGACAATTATCTTTGTTTTATGTTTTACTCAATCAGTTGCAGCTGCTGATGTCACGCTCCATTTTTTTTGGTCTCACGGGTGTCCACATTGTGCGAAAGAAAAAGTATTCCTGAATACATTAAAAGAAATACACCCGGAGCTGACAGTGAAAGAGTATGAGATTACAAGCGATATCGCTAATGTGCAGTTGATGGAAAAAATTGGAAAGGAGTTGCGCGTGGATATTTCCGGCGTTCCTTTTACCGTAATAGGAAAAGAACAGTTCATCGGTTACCTGAATGATGAAACAACAGGGAAAAGAATTGAGGATGCTGTAACGTGTGCTATTGAGAATGGGTGTGAGGATGTCGTATCCGGTTTAACATCAAAGAATACTGCTCAACAACCCATACAGCAAATGAATAATATTCCTGAAACGCTCACTGTGCCTCTGTTTGGCCAAATACGGGTGAAAAATTTTTCCCTACCGTTTTTGACATTTCTTATTGCCCTTCTTGACGGATTTAATCCTTGCGCTATGTGGACGCTTCTATTCCTCATAAGTCTTCTTTTAGGCATGAAAGACCGGAAGCGGATGTGGATCTTGGGTACTGCATTTATCGTTTCTTCCTCACTTGTATATTTTCTTTTTCTTTCTGCATGGCTGAACCTTTTTCTTTTTTTGGGGCTTGTTGTCTGGGTACGAACGCTTATCGCCTTGGTTGCTTTGGTGGCCGGTGGGTATAACATACGGGATTATTTCATTAATATAAAAGGCGGATGTGTTGTGATGGGGGATGAAAAACGTCAGAAGATATTTGAAAAGATGCGGAATATTACCCAGAAACGTCAATTTGTGGTTGCTTTCTTCGGTATCGTGCTTTTGGCAATAGCAGTCAATATCGTTGAGCTTATATGTTCAGCGGGATTGCCCGCCATTTACACCAAAATCCTTAGCCTTTCAAATTTGCCTACCTGGCAATATTACCTGTACCTTTTGTTCTATACGTTTATTTTTATGCTTGATGATCTTATCATTTTCTTTACTGCTATGATAACGCTTCAGGCAGTTGGTATCCAAAGTAAGTACTCACGATTTTCTCATTTGATAGGTGGAATTTTGATGATTTGCATTGGATTTCTTCTTTTATTGAAGCCGGAGTGGCTGATGTTCGGATAAGTAAAAGATTCGAACTGATTGAATTTTTTGTGAGCTCAGAAAATTAGCAGGTAATAGAAATATTGTTATCCGGCCCCCTTTTTTATTTGGAGTAATTCCTGGAGTGTTCCGACGATAAACACCAGGATAAGCGGGAGAAGGGGTGCAAATAAACGCCCGTAATCCAGTCGGTAGACAACAAACACCGTGACACATATCTGACATATGATGACCGATCCGATGGCAGCAAGAAGAATTCTTTTTATGGATTTTTTCCTGATGACAAGGTACAGAGCAATCGGATAGAGGGGGAAAACAAAAAGAGCAAAAGGAAGAGTCGCGCTGTAAAGTTCAAATAATCCCGAAAAAAACATATACAGGTGAAAAACCGGTCCCTTCACAATTTCGATATATGGACTTCTGTCAGTCAGTGCCTGGGGAATGGTAGATAAGGCTTTCGTGGTATACAAAGGGAGATTGTGAAGAATGATTTTTTGTGTAAATGCCTGGAGTTCGTTCAGCCGGGCCGTGTTGGTATAGATTGACGGATCATAGTAGTCTATGAACCGAAATGCATCAAAACCACCGCCCCGCCTTCTGTAATCTTCTACGTTCTCATAGAAAAACGTATATGATGTGCCTCCGTCAACCGGTATATTTAATTCCAGAATTCTTCCAAGTGCGTCAATGTCTCCGACGTGCTGTATCCCGCGGTAGCCGTGATAGACGCTGTTTCCTGCGACGTATATAAGCGGAATGAGAAAACTCACGAGAAACATGATGATGATCTTTGTTTTTTCCGTTTGCTTTTTGACCGCAAGGAAAAGAAAAGGAATCGTCACGAAGGGAAGAAGAATAAATGCCGGCCGAAGAAGAAAATTGATTACATAACTTATCCAGAGGTACACATAATTCTTAGTTGTTGGAATTTTGAGAGCGTGCGCAAAGAGAACAAGAGACATAAGAAGCGTCGTTGTTGCCAACCCTTCGGTCATAAGAGAGCGTTCCCAGTAAAATACGAGAATATTTCCGGCAGTCAACAAGGAGAGTATAAGTATATACGTATTTGAAAATCCCATGCGGAGAAGGAGAGAAATAAATAGGATCACCCCTATGATCCCGAGAACGCTCTGGATGTCTGATATCCTTTTACCGACCGGTTCAAAAAGTTGGCTGAAAATATCCGGTCCGTTAAATCCAGACAGGGTACTAATGGAAGCAAGAAATAAGGGGTAGAAAGGGGTTCGGAATTCATTGATGACTGTTTCAGGCGAGGGATTTTGCAGCATCTCCGTACCCAGCTGGTAATACCCGACACTGTCTGCGCCCATAAGCGCATTGGGTTGGTTGACGCTAAAAAGGATTCGGATAACCACTGCAAACACAAGCACAAGTGCAATAATTACATATGTGGAAAGGTGAATTTGTTTCATGTATATTTGTTTTGGAGCGGAAGTTGACTATATAATCATAAGTATAGCATGGAAAAAAGAACTCTCCGGACAAGTCTTATCATTCTCACCCGCAATGAGATTTCCGGTCTGAAGGCATTAATCTCACATATACCACTCTCTGTGGTTGATGAGGTGTTTGCCGTTGACTATGACTCTACTGACGGTACTGTGGAGTTTTTCCGTTCACACGGCATTCAAGTACTAGAACAAAAAAAGCCGGGGCGGGGTTTTGCATTTCAGCTTGCGGCCAAGCACGCAAAAGGGAAATACCTTATTTTTTTCAGTCCGGACGGAAATGAGGATCCTTTGGATATCCCAAAGCTTATAGAGGAACTTGAGAGCGGCTGTGACCTTTCTATCGCTTCACGGTTTATGAAAGGAAGCAGAAATGAGGAGGATGACCAATTTTTTAAATTCCGTGCATGGGCCAACCGGTGCTTTACCCATATAGTAAAAATGTTTTGGGGAGGAAATATTACAGACACGATAAACGGGTATAGGGCAATCCGTAAAAATGCATTTAATTCGCTCCGTCTTGATGCTGATGGATTTGCCATAGAATTTCAGATGAGCATCCGTGCCCTTAAGAAAGGATATAGAGTGAAAGAAATTCCCACACGGGAAGGGAATAGGATCGGAGGAGCAAGTACCGCGTATGCCATTTCTACGGGTATAACCTTTTTATGGTTGCTGGCCCGCGAAATTCGGATCGGAAAGAGATTTTAATCACCTTATAACACCCTGTTTTTTGATGGTTGTGATGGCCACTATCTCTTCGTCTCCGACCTGGGGAAATTCCTTGTAATACGCTCCTACAGCCCCTTCAAAAATTTCCGGTGTATCCAAAGCGACAAATTCATCCGCTATTTTTTTAAGTTTTTCTGCCGTGTCTGCAGGACAAACCGGTACCGCAACCACAATTTTTTTTGGTTTTTGATTTCTCACCTCCTGCACTGCAGCGGCCATTGTCAGGCCTGTGGCCAAGCCGTCATCGATGATAATCACAGTTTTTCCTTTCAGATTGAGAGAGTTTTGTTTTCCCCAATATGTGTTTCTGCGTCTCAGGGCTTCTGACAATTGCCTCTCTGTTTCTTCTTTGAGCCATACGGGATCAATGTTTTGTGTTTCTTCCTTATTCTCAACAAGCGTTCCTGATTCGGAAATCGCAGCGATTGCGTATTCGGGGATTTGGGGATGGCCGATTTTTCGGACAATAATAAGCCCGAAAGGCAAGGACAATTCTTTCGCGATGACCTTTGCGGTAATGGCGCCTCCACGGGGGATGCCCAGAACTACAGCACTACCGACTTTATATTTTTTCAGCAACACGGCCAGCTTTTTTGCTGCTTCTGACCGATTTTGAAATTGGACGTCACTCATCTTAATCAGTATTCATCATCACGAAGAAGTTTTCAACCAATACTGATACGGCTTTTTTATGGAGGAGGTTTTTTTGATGAAAACCGATTCATTTTTTAGATAGTGGCATGAGTTATAAATCAGTAAAAGAGGAGATGTAGGCTAGCCAGTAAAACCTATAGTATATTGACATATGGGAAGGGATAGTGTATACTCTTTCTATAGATTTGAACCAGTAAATCTGTCTATATTTGATCAGTTGTTTGAATAACAAAAGATAAAGGTACCTCAAATTTTTTACTTCGTATCTTTCTTCGTTTATTTACACGCTCATCCTCATTTAGGCAGATGTATTGGTTGAAATCCCCATAAAACCTATGTTCAGACAGTCATCACGAAAAAATACTCAGCGCCAACCATGGTCCCGCGGGAGAGGCGGGAATGCCCGCAGTTATGCACCGAAGGTACAGAGTGCATACGTTCAGCAGTCCCGGTATGTCAGCAAAACTACCAAAAGTGAAGAAGAGGCTGTTTATATGCCTACCCATCAATTTGCTGATTTTGCCATATCCGACAGGCTAAAAACAAACATCATTACTAAAGGGTATACCACGCCGACCCCCATTCAGGATCAGGTCATCCCATTTATATTGGAAGGCCGGGATGTGGTGGGGATAGCAAATACGGGGACAGGAAAAACCGCAGCTTTTCTCCTGCCCCTTATTGATAAAGTGATGCAGGACCCGCGCCAAAAAATTCTGATTATAGCGCCGACCCGCGAATTGGCGGTGCAGATTGATGATGAATTCCGCTCGTTTTCAACCGGCCTTCACATTCAATCGGCCCTTGTTATCGGAGGGGCCAGCATGGCAAATCAACTCTGGAAGTTGAGGCAGCACCCGAATATGCTCATCAGCACGCCGGGTCGGTTGAAGGATTTCGTGAAGCAGGGATTGATCCGTCTGAATGATTATCAAACGATTGTCCTGGATGAAGTGGACCGGATGGTCGATGACGGTTTCATCGGAGATATCCGATTCATCATATCCCTCTTGCCGAAGCCCCGGCAGTCTTTGTTTTTTTCAGCAACCTTCCCCCAGGAAGTCAGGGGTATAGTAGAGTCTTTTCTTCGGGATCCGGTGACCGTTTCGGTGAAAGTGAAAGAAACGCCCCGGCATATAGACCAGGATATTATCCGCGTTAGAAACAAGGAAGAAAAATTGCAGGTCCTCGAGACGCTGCTTAAAAAAGAGGAATGTTCCAAAGTCCTGATTTTCGGTCGGACCAAATGGAATGTGGAAAAACTATCCCGATGGCTTTCGGACAGCGGATTTTCCGTCGGGTCGATTCACGGGAATAAATCACAGGGGCAAAGGATACGGGTGCTTGCTGAGTTTAAGGAAAACAAGCTCCGGATACTGGTTGCCACAAATGTTGCGTCCCGCGGGCTTGATATCCACGACGTCTCACATGTCATCAATTTTGACGAACCGGAATCCTACGATGACTATGTCCACCGGATAGGCCGGACCGGACGGGCGGAAAAATCAGGAATTGCCCTTACATTCGTCGTCACAGGAGAGCCCCAGCCGGCATACCCGAGACGGTAAATTTTTTCCCAAAGAAATATCAGATTATTGATTTGTGCAGCATGATCCGCGTGTAGATGAAAAGGAGAATGACGGACAATCCCGCCATCATGCTTCCGAAAAAAAACGGTGCAGACGGATTTACCCTATCCCACAGAAATCCCGCAAAAAAAGACGCAGGAAGCGTGACCAGCCCGATAGCCGTATTATAGATGCCGTACGCTTTCCCCCTGTGTTGGGGCGGAGTCAGATCCGCAACAAGTGCTTTTGCGACTCCTTCGGTCGTCGCGTAATAAATCCCGTAAAACGCAAACAGGAGCCATATTTGATACCCGTGTTTTGCCAGACCAAATCCCAGATACGCGAATGCGTATGATAGCCAGCCCAGGAGAATGACTTTTTCCCGGCCGATTTTATCCGACAGGGATCCAAGAGGAATGGATGCGACGGCATAGACAAAATTAAATAACGCATAAATAAGCGGAATTGCCAGGAGCCCGACCCCCGTATTTTGAGCTCTCAGAATGAGAAAAGTATCGCTGGAATTGCCCAAAGAAAACAGAAGGACGATACAAAGAAATACATAGAATTTTTTTGGCAGGTTAAACGTGACGTCCACATCAGTATCTTTTTTAGAAGCACGTTCCTTCACAAACAGGACCACTATGCCGAGCGTAAAGCACAGCGGTATGGCAGTGATGAAAAAAATATACTGATATTTCAGGCTGTTGTTCTGCAGGAGATACAGGAGTGCAAACAGAAGTAATGGCCCCACGACTGAGCCCAACGTATCTAAAGCCCGGACAACCCCGAAACTTTTTCCTCTGCCGGAAATTTCTGAAGAATCGGCAATGAGCGCGTCTTTCGGCGAATCTTTGACGCCTTTGCCGACGCCGTCAAGAAAACGCAGAAATAACACTCCATATCCAAGAGTTGTAAGTGCAAGGAGAGGCCGTGCTATAAACGAGAGAAAATATCCGATGAAAACCATGGGTTTCCGTTTGCCCAATCTGTCGGATATAAATCCTGATACAATTTTAAAGATGCTGGCACTGGATGTGACGAGTCCTTCCGTAAGCCCGATAAACGATTTATCCAGGTGGAGGACATTGGCCAGATATAGGGGGAGGACCGGAACAAATATGTCCTGACTGATCCCTCCAAAAAAACTCAACAATCCGATAAAAAATGAGTTGTTTGACAGTTTTTTTGTTTTTGAATCTATTTTCATATAGTGTAAAAAATTGTTGATAGAATCAAATAAAAATTTATATAATCAAATAATATCACGAATTATATGGGATACTAATATCGTGTATACTATTTTCTATAAATAAAATAGTCATTTTTAATATTCCTATAAAGGAGGATATATGAAGGCAGGTATCATCATGGCGATAGTTATACTGATTCTCGGAGCGGGAGTATATTTTGGGTACACCTTTTTAGGGCACACAGTATCCCCGACAATGGGACAGGTGAATATCCCCGAAGAAAGTACGTCTAAAATAACAACCGTTCAGGGACTGCTCATGAAGGTCACCAATCCTAAAGATGACTATACGCATACGATAAAGACCGAAACTACGCTGGTCAGGGCTGCCTCCTATACCGTCACGCTTGATGAGTATGTCGGAAAAAATGTTGAGGTGACAGGACAAAATTCAGGCAACACATTATTTGTCGATACCATTACGGAATTAAAATAATATTTTTAATGAATGCAATTATTCTTGCTGCAGGGTTCGGGGAGCGGACGAAAAACGTCTTATGTGATATGCCGAAGGCACTGATCCGGGTCGCAGACGGCAGGACGATCCTGGATCATGTCATTGCGGATTTGAACGATACCGGCATCTCTTCAATAACCATCGTAACGAATGCCAGGTTTTATACAATCCTTTCGGATTATGTGCATAAAACATATAGAAGAAAGAATATCATGGTAGTCAACGACGGAAGCCATACTCCGGAACAGCGGTTAGGCGCTCTAGGGGATCTTCTGTTTGCATTGGGAACAAATCCACCCGTCAATCCCGGAGAGCCGGTGTTGGTCCTACCAAGCGATACGGCCTATTGGAACGCATTTTCCCTTGCCGATTTTTTGGGATTTAGCCGTGCGCATCCGGACGGATTTATCACGGCAGTGTATGATGCCGGGGATAAGGGTAAGATCCGCGGGCATTTGGGGTGCGTACTCATGGATTCCGAGGGCCGTATCACGGATTTTGAGGAAAAACCGGATAATCCCAGAAGTACGCTTGCCATTGTTGCGCTGTATATATTCGGTCCCGAACACAGAAAATTGCTGGAGAAATTTAAGGATACGGGCGGCGACCTGAATTCCCCATCAAACATCATCCCGTTTTTCATGAGACATGATATAAAAATATTCGGCTATGCCGCAAAAGGAAATATCGTTGACGCAAATCAGCCGGATGACATACAAAAGGCAAATGAGTATTAACTATGTTTTGTTTGGTATTCTGTAAAAGAAAGGAAGGTATCTATGCGTCCATCGGAGATGCTTTTTGGAAAAAATTCTATCGACGCCTTTCCGTATACAGAAAACGGATGGACAGTGCGGCGAATTTTTGACAGGGAGACCGGATCACTTGTCTCCACTATATCCTCAAAACCCGTAGACCCGGAAGTCATGAGTCGTATGCCGGAAATCCCTCCGAAAAAAATCGGCAAAGTCAGACAGATTGTCATGGATCTGCTTAATTGGGGAGTATAGGAGAGCGACCGTAGGGTTGCCGGGGTCTTTTACTGCACTGACAGAAGCGCCTCCCGGGCGGATTTGAGATTTTTGTTGTACAGCACCGCCTTTTCAAATTCCTGTTTGGCCGTTTTCAGGTTCCCCTGTTTTTTATATATGTTTCCGCGTATCACATACAGCTCCGAAAACGCGCGGTTTTGGTTTTCAAATATCATATCCGTCAGGGCAAATACTTTTTTATAGTCGCCGAGGGCAACATAGGTCTGTATCGGCTCGATCTGGTACCAGAGCGTCCTGAAAGGGAGTACGCTTTCTACTTTTTCGAACTCCGATGCGGATTTTTGGAAATCGCCGGTATGGTATAGCGCGACGGACAGATTGAAACGGGTATACATGTCATTCGGTTTTGTCTCCAACTCCTTTTGGGAATTCCTAACCGCTTTTTTCCAAGACGAGTCCGGATCCGCATCTTCTCCCAGAATATTTTTGACCAGCTGTTCTTTGTCAGGGGGGACCAGGATGAGATATTCGTAGTTGAATTTTTGCCACAGGGTGTTAAATTCCGCGTAGGTATACCGAAGATTGTGCCCCTGGAGTGAATCGTCCTGTATGAACTGACCGGTCTTGTCGTCATATCCCTTGATGACCCGGTAGTGTCCTATATCAATATATTCCTCAAGGAGTGTCCGGGTGATGACCGGGATATCATAATAAATCATTTTTTTGATACGGTCAGTGGTGCCGTTGGGTCTATGAAACGGGACGAGCTTGTATTCTTTGGCTTTGTCCGCAAGTTCATCCAGCGTTACTGATTTATCATCGTTGTTTCCGTAGGAGTTCTGATACGGCCGCAGGGACTGTCCTAATTCTTCCTGGCTTTTGTTGATGCCGTAATAGGAAAGGGCCATGGACAGGGCGGCAGGACCGCAGTTGTTAAAGGTCTGAAAAATGTGATAGTCATTCATGAGGGTTTTTGATGGTGGAAGAGGAATAGGTGTTGGAGAGGGAGTTGGTGTGGGCGTGGGAGGAGGGGTGGGCGTGGGGGACGGTTTTTTAATTGATCCGAAGGATGCGATGGGAAATTGTTGAAAATAGGTGAAAAAAATATTTGGTTTTCTCGCGGAAGTAACTCTATCTAGTGGACCAGGAGCAAAAAGAAGGATAAGGATGGTCGAGGAAAGGGACAGTATTGACGCTACCAGGAGCAGTCGTTTCATGCATGTATTGTAGCAGAAAAGTCGTTGGTTTATAGTTTATTTTTGACCTCCTGTGTCCAGGCACGGTTTGAGGCTAAACTGAGGCTGGTAGCTGCCTCTTTTTCAGGAATCTGTCAGACTTCACTTGCTCAATATATGCCCTATGGTGAATAAGTTACGATACATTTGCGACATTGACCACTCGTGAAATTGAAAGCTGGTGTTGTTAGAATACGCGGATTCAGGAGGTGGTCATGTATGCTCTCAAGTCTGCG
>Ga0172375_10011259_pt1 | contig 11414 bp, 10 predicted proteins | sample LakKiv1m_FD_114537 | JGI IMG/M metagenome (GOLD analysis project Ga0172375, IMG submission 114537) | Freshwater microbial communities from Kabuno Bay, South-Kivu, Congo - kab_092012_11.1m | ecosystem: Environmental > Aquatic > Freshwater > Lake | place: Democratic Republic of the Congo... | reverse complement strand
CGGCAACAATCGCGTCCAGGTGTTCAACCCGGATGGTTCCTTCCTGCGGCAATTCGGCAGCACGTGCAAGCTGGACACGAAGGAGGGCTGCCAGGGAGATGGCCGCGGCCAGTTCAATGAGCCATGGGGCATCGCGGTGGATCAGGAGGGCAATATCTACGTTTCTGACACGTGGAACCATCGCGTGCAGAAGTTCGACAAGGACGGCAAGTTTGTCAACATGTGGGGCGTGTTCGAGTCCACGGGCGGTGAGCTGGGCAAGCCGTTCGCCTTCTACGGCCCGCGCCAGGTGACGATCGGCAAGGATGGCAAGGTCTATGTCATGGACACCGGCAACAAGCGGGTTCAGGCCTTCAACCCCGATGGCACGTTCTTGACGCAGTTCGGCGGGGGCGGCGTGGTGGACGGCCGCTTCGATGAGCCGACCGGCATCGCGCAAGACAGCGCCGGCGCCTGGTACATCGCCGATGCCTGGAACCGCCGGGTGCAGAAATTCGACGCCAACCAGGAATACGCCGCGCAATGGCCGGTCTTCGGCTGGGCGAGCAACTCCGTGGTCAACAAGCCGCAGTTGGCGGTGGATCAGCGGCGCACCATCATCTACGCAACCGATCCGGAGAACTATCGCGTGCTGGCCTTCGGCGCGGACGGCGCGGCCCGCTTCGCGTTCGGCGGATACGGCAACGACGCGCAAACCTTCGCCTTGCCGACCGGCATCGCGGTGGGGCCGGACGGCCGCATCTATGTGGCGGATGGCGATGGGCAGCGCGTCATGATTTTCCCGGCGCAGCAATGAGCAAGGAAGTCGGCACGACGCCGCAGGCTGACTTCTTCGAGAAACAGCCAAGCCAGGTACAAGAGGCTGTGTAACACAATCCTCTGGATTGTGTTACAGGGTCGCTGCCAGCGCAGACATCATACCAAGGTGATCCTTCATGGCGCATCACACCCTCAAAGGCGATTATACCCGATTGGTCGAACGTTTGAACCGTTTCCCCCAAGGCGCGCCGCCTTCGGAGACGCTTTACAAGATCCTGGCGTTGCTTTTCAGCGAGCGCGAGGCCGGGCTGGTGGCCCGATTGCCGATCAAGCCGTTCACCGCCGAACAGGCCAGCCGCGCCTGGGGCCTGGGGTTGGCTGAGACCCAGAAGGCGCTCGACACGTTGGCGGGCCGCGCCATCCTGGTGGACGTGGAACAGGACGGCCGCTCGGTCTATACCTTGCCGCCGCCGATGGCCGGCTTCTTCGAGTTCTCGATGATGCGGCTGCGCGACGACGTGGATCAGCACGTGTTAGGCGAGCTTTTCTACCAGTACTGCAACGTCGAAGAAGACTTCATCAAGGCGCTGTTCACCGATGGCGAGACGCAGCTTGGGCGGGTTTATGTACACGAGCCGGCCCTCTCAGCCGACAACGCGTTGCACGTGCTCGACTACGAACGTGCCAGCGAGGTGATCCGCACCGCCAGCCATCGCGGGATCGGCGTGTGTTATTGCCGGCATAAGATGGCGCACGTGGGACGTGCGTGTGACGCGCCGATGGACATCTGCATGACCTTCAACGGCTCGGCGGAGTCGCTCACCAGGTACGGCTATGCCCGCGCCGTGGACGTGGCCGAGGGGTTGGACTTGCTTCAGCAAGCCTATGAGCACAACCTGGTGCAGTTCGGCGAAAACGTGCGCCAGGGGGTGAATTTCATCTGTAACTGCTGCGGCTGCTGCTGCGAGGCGATGATCGCGGCCCGGCGGTTCGCGTTGCTGCACCCCGTGCACACGACCAATTTCCTGCCCCAGGTGCAGGCCGAGGAATGCACCGGCTGCGGCAAGTGCGTCAGTGCGTGCCCGGTGGCGGCGATGGCGCTGGTGTCGGCCAACGATCCGCATCACCCGAACCGGAAGTACGCCAGGGTGGATGAGGCGTTGTGCCTGGGGTGCGGCGTCTGTACACGGGTCTGCGCCCAACACGGCATCACACTGCGGTCGCGCCCGCAGCGGGTGATCACGCCGCTCAACTCCGCGCATCGGGTCGTGGTCATGGCGATCGAGCGCGGCAACTTGCAGAACCTTATTTTCGACAACCAGGTGCTTTGGAGCCACCGGGCGCTGGCCGCGCTGTTCGGCGTGATCCTCAAGCTGCCGCCGCTGAAGCAGGCGCTGGCGAGCCGCCAGATAAAATCGCGCTATCTGGAGGCGCTCATCAGCCGGATGCAAGTTTGAGCGTGTTGGACGAGCGTGACCTTGCGGCTTTGCGCCGGCGGATCGGCGACGCACACCTCGAACAGCGTTTGATCGCGCAGGCGGATCACGCGCAATGGCGGCGCGGCCGCGGCCGGGTGCACCTGGAGAACTTCGGCGCGCTGATCCGGGCGGTGCATGTGGGGCTGCGGGTTACCGGGCTGGCTGCCTGGGGCCGGCGCAATGCCCTGGCGCTGACGGTGCGGCAGCGCAGGCTGGCTTTGCCCGATTTGCCGCCGGCCTTCGATGGCCTGCGCATCCTCCATCTCTCCGATTTACACTTCGATGGTTTTCCGGGGTTCGGTCAGCACATCGCACGCACGCTTGCCGGGCAGCCCTTCGACCTGGTCGTCATCACGGGCGACTATCGCTTCCACACACACGGCGGATACGCACACCTGGCGTCCGAGTTGGCCGCGCTGACGCCGGCCCTCGCCTGTCGTTTCGGCGTGTTCGGCATCTTGGGCAACCACGACCTCATCGAGATGGTCCCGATGATCGAGCGAGCGGGCGTGCGGCTGCTGCTGAATGAGGCGATCCGGCTGGAGCAGGACGGCGCAGCGGTCTGGCTGGTGGGCCTCGACGATCCGCATTTTTTCGGCCTGCACGACTTCGAGAAGGCGCTGCGCGGCGTCCCGGCCGACGCGTTTCGCGTGCTGTTGGCGCATTCGCCAGAACTGCTCCCCGAAGCGGCCGCCCATGGCATCCACCTCTACCTGACGGGGCACACCCACGGCGGCCAGATTTGCTTGCCGGGCGGGTTTGCGCCCTACATGAACATCAACTGCCACCCCGACCTCATTTCCGGCGCGTGGCGGTACGGCGCGATGCACGGTTATACCTCGGCCGGCGTCGGCGCGTCGGGGGTCTTTGCGCGCTTCTTCTGCCCGCCGGAGATCGTGATCCATGAACTGGCTGTGGCGCAGTAGTCACCCACCTGAAAATGGCCCCGGGCGTACCAGATGCTTTGCAGATATCTGGCACGTGGGCGTTGCCGTGGCCGGGCGGTGAACGGTTTGTCCTCTTGCGCGGGGGTGGTATAATTGGAGCAGAGTTTTGAACAGGGTTGGTGAAGCGAAGCCATGCCAGAACTTGCGCGCTTCTTTGGGATCATCGTTCGTATGTATGTAGAGGCTGGTGGGCCGCATCACCTGCCGCACTTCCATGTCTACTACGGTGAGATGATTGCCATCTACAGCATTAATCCACTGGAGCTTGTTTCGGGGGCATTGCCGCGCAGACAGCAACGTTTGGTTGAGGCATGGGCTGAGTTGCACCAGAGTGAGCTACTGCAAGATTGGGATCGCCTGCAAGGCGGGCGGTTGCCTCTCCCGATAGCTCCGCTGGATTGAGGTGTGAAGAAGATGGTTCACCCGATCTATCACGTGGTTTCTTTCGAGATCATTGCGCCATACACGCTTCGGGTGCGCTTCGATGACGGCAGCGAACAGCGGGTTGATTTTAGCGCAGTGCTTGCTGGCGAGATCTATGGTCCATTACGGCGTTTACCCCTTTTCAACCAGGTGCAGCTCGATCCCGAAACCCGCACTCTGGTCTGGCCCAATGGTGCGGATTTCGATCCTGTAACACTCCATGACTGGCCCATGGTTGCGCCTGAGCTGGCAAGTCGCGCAGAGCGATGGCATGGGGCCGCCTTGCCATCGCACTCTGTGACTCCCAGAGAAGCGCATGGCAAGGTTTTGCATCTTCACGAGAAAGGCGTTGATTACGAGCTTTCGGAGGAAGTTGATTTTCATCAAGAAACAGATGAGGAGGTCCCTTCTTGAACCTGCAAGAATTCCAGGCTAAACGTATCTTCGGGCAATTCGGCATCCCGGTGCCGCAGGGCGAGGTGGCGACGACGCCGGGCGAGGCGGCCGCCATCGCTGCGCGCATCGGCGGGCCGGTCGTGGTTAAGTCGCAAGTGCTCGTCGGCGGCCGTGGCAAGGCGGGCGGCATCAAGCTGGCGAAGACGCCGGCCGAAGCCGAGACGGTCGCCGGTCGTATCCTCGGCATGTCTATCAAGGGGCTGACGGTCAAGAAAGTCCTGGTAGACCCGGCCGCCGACATCCGCAAGGAGATCTATCTGGGCTTCGTCCTGGATCGGGCGCGGCGCCGCGTGGCGCTGATGGCATCGAGCGAGGGCGGGGTGGACATCGAAGAAGTGGCCGCCCACACGCCGGAGAAGATCCTGACGGTAGCCGTGGATCCGTGTCTGGGCCTCAAAGAATACCAGGCGCGCGATCTGGGCCTGGGGATCGGCCTGCCCAAGGAGCAGTGGGGCGCGTTCGCCAAGATTTGCCAGGGCCTCTACGAATGCTATATGGGCTGCGACGCCAGCCTGGCCGAGATCAACCCGTTGGCTGTGCTGGGGGATGGCACGCTCAAGGCGCTGGACGGCAAGATGGTGATAGACGACAGCGCGCTGTTCCGCCACCCCGATCTGGCCGCGATGCGCGACGAGGATGATGAGACGCCGGAGGAGCGCACTGCCCGCCTGAACGGATTGAGCTACGTCAAGCTCGACGGCGAGATCGGCTGCATGGTGAACGGCGCGGGCCTGGCGATGGCGACGATGGACATCATCAAGTTCTACGGCGGCGCGCCGGCGAATTTCCTGGATGTCGGCGGCGGGGCCAAGGCCGACAAGGTCGCAGCCGCGCTGCGGATCATTCTGAGCGACCCCCATGTCAAGGCCGTCCTGTTCAACATCTTCGGCGGCATCACGCGCGGCGACGAAGTGGCGCGCGGCATCTTGACGGCCCTGAAAGAAGTCCCGACGCAGGTGCCGATGGTGGTGCGTCTGGTGGGCACGAACTACCAGGAGGGCCGCGCCATCCTGGCCGAGGCGCAGATGGCGACCGCCGAGACGCTGGCCGAGGCTGCGCAAATGGCCGTGGCGGCCGCGAGGGGGGCGAAATGAGCATTTTGGTCAATAAAGATACGCGGCTGCTCGTCCAGGGCATCACCGGCCGCGAGGGCGCGTTTCACACGGAACAGATGATCGCCTACGGTACGCCGGTGGTCGCGGGCGTCACCCCCGGCAAGGGTGGCGGCTGGGGCGTCGGCAATACGCCGATTTTCGATTCGGTGCATGAGGCGGTCAGCGCCACGGGCGCCAACGTCAGCATCATCTATGTGCCGGCCAAATTTGCGCCGGACGCGATCCTGGAAGCCGCTGACGCCGGCCTCCCGCTCATCATTTGCATCACCGAAGGGATCCCGGCGTTGGACATGCTGAAGGTGCGCGCCTATCTGGATCGAACTGCCTCCCGCCTGATCGGGCCGAACTGTCCCGGCCTGATCACGCCCGGCGAGGCGAAGGTCGGCATCATGCCGGGCCACATCCACACCCGCGGCCGCGTTGGCCTGGTCAGCCGGTCGGGCACGCTGACCTACGAGGTGGTCTATGCGCTGACGCTGCGCGGCATCGGGCAGTCCACCGCGGTCGGGATCGGCGGCGATCCGATCAACGGTACCAGCTTCGTGGATGTGCTGATGTTGTTCGAGAAGGATCCTGAAACCGAGCAAGTGGTGATGATCGGCGAAATCGGCGGCACAGACGAGGAAAAAGCGGCCGAGTTTATCAGGACGCAGATGACCAAGCCGGTCACTGCCTTCATCGCCGGCCAGACTGCGCCGCCCGGCAAGCGCATGGGCCACGCCGGCGCCATCATCAGCGGCGGTAAGGGCACGGCTGCGGATAAGATCGCCGCACTCCAGGCCGCCAACGTGCGCGTCGCGCGCCATCCGGGCGAGATCGCCGAGCTGGTTGCGGAGCGGATGTGATGGTGACACGGTGACATCGTGACACGGTGACACGGTGACATCGTGACACGGTGACACGGTGACACGGTGACACGGTGACATGGTGATTTCGGGGTTCACCTTGTCACCCCTTCACCGTGTCAGGAGCTTGTCGTGCTCAAACCTCCGCCCCCTGAGCCTGGCCCGGAGCTTGATCTCAGTCCCTACGAGGGGTGCTGGGTGGCGTTGGTGCGCGGGCAGATCGCGGGGGTGGGGCGTACACCGGATGCGGCCCGCCGCGCGGCCAAGCAGACCCGGCCGCGTGAAGAACCGGTGGTGATCCTGGTGCGCCACGTGCCGCCGATGCCGGAGTAGCAGGTGAGGTCGCGAATCGGGAGCGGGAGTCCAAGTGTTGGATCGAGTGCATACTGACATTACGCAGACGGACTCGGTGGTCGCCTTCATCGGCGCGCAGGGGCGACCGGCCTGGCTGGTGGGCGGCTACGTGCGCGACCGCCTGCTGGGCCGGCCCACGCACGACCTGGATGTGATTGTGCCGACTGGCGGCGTGTCGCTGGCGCGCGCCATCGCCAACGCATTCGACGGCGCGTGTTTCGTCCTGGATGCCGACCGCGACGTGGGCCGGGCGATCTTGCACGATGGGGCCGGCGGTACCCTGGAAGTGGATGTGGCGCGGTTCCGCCTGCCGGAGTTGCTGGACGACCTGAGCCTGCGCGACTTCACCATCAACGCGATGGCTCAGAAGATCACGCGGGCTGGGATCGCGCCGGACATCGTGGATCCCTTTGGCGGCCGCAGTGATCTCGATCGCGCGCTGATCCGGGCCGTGACTGAAGGCGCGTTGCGCGACGATCCGCTGCGCAGCCTGCGCGCTGTGCGCCAGGCGGTCGAGCTTGGTTTCCGCATCGAAGATGCCACCTACAATCTGATCCGCCGCGATGCGATGTTGCTGGCCGATGTCGCCGGCGAGCGCGTGCGCGATGAGCTGATGCGGATTATCGCCGCGCCCAGCGCGTGGCAGCACGTGCGCCTGTTGGCCGAATTAGCCCTGCTGCCGCCGATCCTCCCTGAATCGGCCGCGCAGGTCGGCGTCGCCCAGACCAGCCCCCACTACCAGGATGTTTTCGACCACACGCGCGCGGTCATGGCCCACCTTGAAGGCGTGTTTGCCCTCCTCTGGCCGGACCAGTGGGCCATTCCGACCGCGGTGAAGGGGGATACCACGATCATCGCTGGTCAGGATCAATGGGCTGATCTGGTCGCCCTGCTCGCGCCCCATGCCGATGACTTGCGGGCGCACCTGGCGCGGCCGCTGGCCGCCGGCCGGACCCGCCGCGATTGGCTCTTGTGGGCGGCCCTGGCGCATGATTGGGGGAAGCCCGCCATGCGCTCGCTGGATGCCGAGGGCCACGCGCACTTTTACGAACACGATCATTGGGGCGCCGTGCTGGTGCAGCACCGGGGCGAGGCGTTGAAGCTGGCCTCTGACGAAATCGCCTACCTGACGCGCCTGGTGCACGAGCATATGCGGCCAACGCTTCTCGCGCATGATCTCGGCGAACGGCTCAGCCGCCGCGCCGTGTATCGCTATTACGTGGCGTTAGGCGAGATGGGGCCAGATTGTGTCCTGCTCAGCCTGGCCGACAGTATGGCGACGCGGGCGGCGAAACCTGACGCGGAGAGTTGGCGCCGGCGCCTGCTGACGACCGATCAATTGCTCGGCGCCTTTTTCCGCGAACGGACGACGCAGGTCGAGCCGCCCCTCCTGATGAACGGCCATCAACTCATCGCCGAATTCGGGTTGGCGAGCGGCCCGCAGATCGGCCGGCTGCTGGATGGGCTGCGTGAGGCGCAGGCGGTCGGCGACGTCGCCACCCTCGAAGCGGCGCGCGCCTGGCTGGCCGAACGGCTGCGGACGGCATAGAGGAGCGGTATGTTGGATGTTCATATCGCCGTCGCAAAGGCCGCCAAATATGCCGTGCGCGAAAGCGGGGATTCGGTCGAAGTGGTCGAGCGGCCGCGCGGTGGCCTCTCGGTGGTCATGGCTGACGGCCAGCGCAGCGGCCAAAGCGCCAAATCTATCAGTAATATCGCCGTGCGCAAGGCGATGAGCTTGCTGTCGGAAGGGGTGCGCGATGGCGCGGTGGCGCGCGCCGCGCATGATTATCTGCGCACCCAACGCCGCGGCCAGGTCTCTGCCGAACTGATCATGATTTCGGTGGATTTGGAGACCCGCACGCTCGTCATCTCTCGCAACAGCCAATGTCCGGTGTTGCTGCGCGAGGCGGCCGGTTGGCGCGCCCTGGACGAGCCGGCGGAGACGGTCGGCATCCGAGAGCGCACGCGGCCGGTCATCGTCGAGTTGCCGCTGGCCGCCGGGCAGATCGCGGTGGCCTACACCGACGGCATCTTGCATGCGGGCGCGCGTCGCGGGGAGTTGCTCGACCCGCTGGCGGTCGTCTCAGAGTTGAGTCGCCAGGCGGATTGTACGGCCCAATCGTTGGCGGATCGCCTTTTAGCCGCCGCGTTGGCGGCCGACGAAGGTCGCCCCGGCGATGATGTGACCGTCGCCGTGGTGCAGGTCGCTGCGCGCGCGACCGGCGAAGGGCCGGAGGTGCGCCGCATGACCGTGACCTTCCCGGTGCCGCCGATCTAGCCGGGGCGCTATCGTGGAGCCGGTTGAGCCGCTTGTGGCTGTGGTCGGCGTCTGCGCGTCGGGGAAATCTACCCTGGCGCAAGCCCTGCGGACCCGCGGCTGGCGCGCCCGGCAAATCCTGCAAGAACACTCCTTCGTCCCTGATATGTGGCGCCGCATCACCAACCCCGATATCTTGATCTACCTGGATGCCGGGTTGGAGACGATGCGGCTGCGGCGGCGCGACCCGGAGTTCCCGGCCTGGATCCTGGATGAGGAGCGCTACCGGCTGCGCCACGCCCGGCAACATTGTGATATCTATCTCCAGACCGACGGTCTCACGCCGATCGAGGTGTTGGAACAGATCCTGCCCCAACTGGCTGCGCTGTCAAATCAAGCGCCAACGACGTAACTGTTGGCCCTCATTACCCGACAGGCGTAGCACCGCGCGTTGGCGCGATGGTCGTCGCGTGACGGTGGGCAGTCACGGGTGTATTTCTATTTGACAGGACTTACGCAGTCATGAGAGCGGAGGCGCCCTGAGCGGAGGTCACGTTGTTTGTGACCGTAGTCGAAGGGCACCGGAGCGCCGCGATCCATGGTCGCACCCTTCGACTCCGCCTCGCCAAACGACAGCGAGGCTCCGCTCAGGGTGCTTCGGTGTCCACTGCGTAACTCCTGTATTTGAGGGCACGTTGCGCGCCCTGAGCTTGTCGAAGGGTACCTCCTGCCCTAGAAATGAAATGCACCCGCAGTCACTGGCCTGTTTGACATTTCCCCGGAACTTGTATAGACTACTGATACTGGTTTTTGTTTGGTACGAGTGTGTCACATGTTTAAGATTTTTAAGCGGCGACAAAACAAAACACCTCCCGCTTCCCCGCCGCGGCCGCCGCTGCGCGAGCGGCTAGGGCCGATGCCGGTGTCCGGCGGCGGTGCAGCCGGGCCGCGCCTGGCAGGGCGGAACCGCCCGCCCGCTGCACCCGCCGTTCCGCCGCCCCCTGCGCGGCCAAAGTTGCGCGAGCGGCTCCGTCGCTTTCGACTGGGCTGGCCCGATCTGGCGCGGGTCGGACTGGGCGCCGGCCTGGCCCTGTTGGCGATCTTGCTCTTCACCCAGCTTGCCCCCAGCCGGCCGGCGCTCACCGAACGTGAGGTGAACCAGCTCGTGGCGCGAGTGATGGCGTCGGCCACGCCGCCCCCGGCCCTGGCCGCGCGCGTTTTCGATGCCGTCGCCCCGTCGGTGGTGCTCATCCGGGTCAAGACCGAGAAGGCGGGCCAGCCGGACGAAGGCCGCGGCTCGGGCGTGGTGCTCGACGAGATGGGCAACGTCTTGACCAGCCTGCACGTCGTCCAAGACGCGACGGAGATCGAGATCGTCTTTGCGGATGGGACGACCTCAGCGGCAACGGTCGTCGGGAAGCTCGGCGACAAGGACATCGCGGTGCTGCGGGCGTTCTCCCCGCCGCCGGTGCCTATCCCTGCGACTTTGGGTAGTCCGGCAATGCTGAATGTCGGCGATGAGGCGGTGGTCATCGGCAATCCCTTCGGCCTGCGCCACACCGTCACCGCGGGCGTGATCTCCGGCCTGAATCGGAGCTTCAAGCTGCCGAACACAACCGGGCCGGTGGACGGGCTGATCCAGTTCGACGCGGCGGTGAACCCCGGCAATTCCGGCGGGCCGCTGCTGAATCGGGATGGCGAGGTCGTGGGCATCGTGACCGCGCTCGCGAACCCGACCGATCAAAGTGTATTCATCGGCATCGGATTTGCCGTACCGATTGACGTTGCGGCGGCCGCCGCTGGCTCGCCGCCGTATTGAGATATTGAGATGGGTGTATTCAAAACCAGTTATTGGCGGCGGAGCACCCTGAGCGGAGCCCGGCGCCGTCTGCCGGATAGAATGCCTCTGTGTTTGGGCACGTAGCCGAAGGATGCGGAGCGGCCTTTCAGCCAAGAACGCATCCTTCGACTGCGGGGCGCGAACTACTGCGCCCCTCCGCTCAGGATGCTCGCAACTAACTTTGAAGACGCCCTATTAAGATGACGAAAGGGGAACGGGTATGGTTGAGAGCGCCATGGAGCGTGTGTTATACGAAGTGAAGAAGGTCATCGTCGGCCAGGATCAGTTGTTGGAGCGTATGTTGGTGGCGCTGCTGGCGCGCGGGCACATCCTGGTGGAGGGTGTTCCGGGCCTGGCGAAAACGCTGGCGATCAAGACACTGGCGGAGGTCATCGGCGGCGAGTTCAAGCGCATCCAATTCACGCCCGACCTGGTGCCGGCCGATCTGGTTGGCACGCGTATCTACAACCAGAAGACGGGCGACTTCAACACGTCGCTGGGGCCGGTGTTCACGAACCTTCTGCTGGCGGACGAAATCAACCGCGCGCCGGCCAAAGTGCAAAGCGCGTTGCTGGAAGTGATGCAGGAACGCCAGGTGACGATCGGCCGCGAGACCTATAAAGTCCCGGATCCGTTCCTGGTGCTGGCGACGCAAAATCCAATCGAAACCGAAGGGACCTACCCACTGCCGGAAGCCCAGGTGGATCGCTTCATGATGAAGGTAGTGATCGGCTACCCGACCGACCAGGAGGAGTTCGTTATTGTCGAACGGATGACCGGCCGGCTCCAGCCGGTGGGGATGGTCATCACGACCCAGCAGTTGGTCGAGCTCCAGCGCGCGGCTGACAAGGTCTACGCCGACCCGACGCTGTTGGAGTACGCGGTGCAGCTCGTCGCGGCGACGCGGCGGCCGGCCGAATTCGGCCTGAACGACGTG
>Ga0172375_10011258_pt1 | contig 11416 bp, 10 predicted proteins | sample LakKiv1m_FD_114537 | JGI IMG/M metagenome (GOLD analysis project Ga0172375, IMG submission 114537) | Freshwater microbial communities from Kabuno Bay, South-Kivu, Congo - kab_092012_11.1m | ecosystem: Environmental > Aquatic > Freshwater > Lake | place: Democratic Republic of the Congo... | reverse complement strand
TGCGCCAATAAACGATAATGATAAATTGTAGCCGGAATTAATGATGATAAATTTATTGTTGTGGCCGAAGTCGTCGCGGATAACAAACCGTAATTAGTTGATGCGCCGTATTCCACTTGAAAAACACCCGTTTCATCGCTTGACCAGGAAATCACAGCTGAAGTTCTGGCCGGCGCGGACGAGATATTGCTCAAACTTGGTGCTGAAAAATCAATGCTCCAACTATGCTCGGCCGGCGAATTATCTTCGTTGCCGATTGCATCTTTGGCTTTTACTTTAAAATTATGACTGCCCTCCGATAATTCCTCATATTCCTTGGGCGACTCGCAAGCGGTAGAAGTCGCATTATCCAAACTGCATAGAAAAGTCGAACCGCTTTCGCTGGACTCAAAAATAAAAACCGCAGTGGTGGTGGCGACCGCCGCCGCTGGACCGGAAGTAATGGTAGTTTGAGGCGCGATGGTATCGGCATCAGAATTCGACGATGGTGACCCGCCAATACCCGGCAAAAAAGACAAGGGGCTGGGCGACGCGCTGGGTGACGGCGAAACCGTCGGCAAAACTGCTTGCGATGGATTAGTTTCTTCCACGATCGCCGGCGGAATTTCGGCTTTATTCGGTGTAATTTCTTCCAAAATATTTCCGCCTAATTTTTCTTGCGCCATCACCGTGTTTGGCGGCAAATTAACAGAAATCCTTTCCCGCGCCTGAACCGTGTCCGGCGGCAAAGAATAGGAAATATTTTCCGGCGCAGCCGGCGTTGTTTCTGGCCCGCTTCGACTTGTCGAAGACGAGGCGAGCGCCTCGCTCGGCTCTGTCTCGCTCGGTGCGGACTGACTGGCCGGTGCCGGCGCGATTGCGCTAGTTAAATTTGACGGCAGCCCGGTAGTTAGCGACGTAGTAATGCTGGCAAAGAAAGCTTCTTTAACTTTCTGCCACCAACTTTTATTGCTTTCAATTTCTTTTTGCTTTTCCGCTTCCCTGATAAATAAATCAACTACTCCGGCGCCATAAGCGATGGCTTTGGGAGCCAATAAAGAAAAATAGTCGGAGTGGACAATGGGATCGTCAATAAAATAAAATTTATTAAAATAAGAACCTTCTGCAAGAACCAAACAAAATGATCGGCTTACGTTATCTTTTCCCTCTATGCAATTTACCGACTTTCCATTATCTGTTTTTCTACTAATAATGTCTTTTCCCAACAGATAATTTTTATCTATCGTACCTCTGCTCAAAAAATACTTATTAGAATAAAGCGCTAAACTATCAAATGCTTCATTCAAGCTGTTTGCTGCTATTGGCGAAACTATATAATTTAAATCTTTTTGCCCTTCCGCCCACTTCTCAAAAGGATCGCCTTCGGTTAGGTGCTCGTCCAGCCTGGTATGCGCCGGCACCGCTTTGTCTTCCAAAAGATGCAAAACGTGACCCAGGGCAACAAAGGCAGACTTTTTGTCATCTTTAATATAAAAATTAAGAGCCGTTGACCAGGAATAATCACCGGACATTGACATTTTCTGCAGAGAACTGCTCTGCGCCCAAGACTTTGAATTGGCAAAACCGGCAATGCCCGCGCCGGAATTGGGTTCAAAAAAATGATTGGCCGGCCGAGTCCATTTATCTTCTTCAATACTGCCCTGTCTTATCCAGTCTATTTCTTGATTGCTTAATTTCCGTTCAAAATTCTCATTATAAATTTTAGCAATATTTTCTGTTAAAGCCGGATGCGTTACTGTATCATTAAAAGCAAAAGCCCGGCCGCACCATAAAGCCGAGCTAATAATTATTGCCCCAAAAACAGAGATAATAATTTCTATTCTTATTTTATCCCTCCCACAAAACACGTCTTTTCTTTTAGAATCTTGAATTATTTTTTGTCATTTGTCATTGGAAATTTGTCATTCTTTTATAGTCTATCCATCTTCCAATCGCCATAAGCGTTTTTTACAAAGCCAATGTGCGTCTTTACTTTCTTACCATTATCAGTCCTAAAATAATAATACGCCGCTAATGCTTCGGACATTGACTGTCTTTCTATTTTTTCTGGATATTGTTTATATGCAATTTTAAATTCACCTTTCTCGTGTGATTTCTCTAAAATTACCTTATTCTCTTGATACCTTTTCCCCGCTTCCTTATAAAGCTGCTCCAGCGCCAGGTTCAAATTATTCGTCCGTAAAGCTTCCCGGAATTTAGCGTAAGTTTCTTCTGGAGTTACGCGGGTCGGTACAGCCGCGTTGCGAATTTGCGGATATAGCTTATTTAGTTCCGTCTGGCTGTAATCTCGCCATGGAAAGTTGCAATCTGACATTCCTTGAAGAATTTTTGCCTCTTTGACCGGCCACCAAAACCGCCAGAAATAAAAAGAACCCCCCAATAAAACCGCCAAAATAACGACCGACGAAACGCCTAACCAATTGCTTATTTTTTTGTTCATATTCTATTTAAATAAATTAAAATTTATTATGTTATTTTTTTAAAAAAACAACTCCGCCTCTTTTTCCTAAGAGTTGGAGTAATTTAAAGACTTATTTATATTATACCTTATATAAAAATCTCACCAAGCATTCCGGCTGTGGATAAGGAAATATTGCGAAGTCCGACTTCGAATGATTTATAAACCTTTTTAACCTATAACCTCTTTATAAAGCCTTATTTGTTTTTCTATTAAAGCTTTCTGATCATAAGTTTTTTTCATGTGTTCTCGCCCAAAATGACCAAAACGCGGCCAAAGCTCTGAATGATCCATTAAATAAATTATCTTTTCGGCCAAATCCCGATAGTCTCTCTCATTAACCAAAAAACCGTTCTCCCCTTCTATTATCTGATCGGGAAAAGCGCTATGCCGGGTGGCGATAACCGGCAAACCGGTAGCAGCTGCTTGTATAAGTGAAGTTGTCATAGGTTATTCCATATCACCATCAGTCGCAGTTTTTGACGGCTGCAAATAAAGATGCACTTTTAAAAAATATTGAATTATTTCTTCTAATTTCATAAAACCCTTATACAAAACGACATCATGCAAATTTAATTTATCGGTTAAGGCCAAAAGCTCCGATTCGAGCCTTCCGCCACCAATAATATTACAAACAAATTTCTTTTTTGTTTTTTCTTTAACGATAGCTAGTGCTCGCAATAGATCATCAAAGCCTTTTTTTTCAACAAAACGCCCAACTGAAACAAGCTGAACTGGCTCACCTGAATCTAAGGTTCTTTCTTTAAAAGGATACGAATCTACGTCTATGCTTATTGGCAAAATTTTAAGTTTTTTTTCGTCAAAACCATAAGCTATAACTCGTTCTTTCATGTTGTTAGACATTACTATAAAGCTAGAACTTTCCCTTTTTAAACGATCGTAAACCTTAACACCCTTTTCTTTTATGACGCTACTAACATCGTAACCTAAAAGAGAAGTGATAATTTTCCCTTGAAGACGTAGAATCTCTTTTACAATTAAAAATTTATTAGCAATCGGCCCAAAATGACAATGGTATAAATCAAATTTTTTATCCAAAAACGGCTCAGCCCAAAAAACGAGCTTTAAAGAGAAAGCGTTGCGACCATATTTGAAAAAATTCAAAGCTTTAAAAAGAGCGCCGGGATTTTTTATCAATAAATGGACTACTTTAGGCCAAAACAAAAAAAAGCGCCGGAAAATATTTTCCGGCATATCCAAATAATGCGTCCGCTGTGCCATCTGATAATCAAAAAAACGTTGTGAAATATTTTCATGATTACCGCGCCTAAAAGAAAAAATTTCAACCTCAACTCCCTGATCATAAAGATCGGCTACCTGATTAATAATAAAGGTTTCTGAAATCGCCGGAAAAGATCCAATCACAAAGGCAACTTTCATTTTTTATCTCTTTAAATTAATAATTATTACAAGCTTCAATAATTTTTAAAATCTGCTCCTGAGTTAAAGTCGAATAAAGGGGCAAGCTAACTACAGTTTGATGAATTTCTTCGGTAATTGGCAGACTTAAATTATTCCATTCAGCGTAAGCTTTTTGTTTGTGCGGTGGCAATGGATAATGAATTAAGCTTTCAATTCCCCGATCAGCCAGATATTTAAAAAATTTATCCCGCTCTTTAGCTCGAACCACAAACAGATGCCAAACGTGCGCCAATTCATTTTTAACTTGTGGCAAAATTAATTTTTCATTTTTTATCTCAGCTAAATATTGTTTAGCAATTTCCCGCCGCAACTCATTTTCTCTATCTAAATATTTTAATTTAACCAGCAAGACTGCCGCCTGAATTTCATCCAACCTGCTATTTATTCCCTTATATTCATTAAGATATTTTTTAAAACTGCCATAATTTCTTAAATATCTGGCAACCTCAGCTAATTTTAAATCACTAGTGGTTATGCCGCCACCATCCCCTAAACCACCTAAATTTTTTGATGGATAAAAGCTAAAACCGCTAGCGTTACCTAAATTACCAGTTTTTTTACTAGCATAAATCGCACCGTGCGCTTGGGCTGAATCTTCAATAATTTTTAAATTATATTTATCCGCAACTGCCTGCATTTTATCAGAATAGCTGACTTGCCCGTAAAGATGAACCGTTAAAATTGCTTTAGTTTTTGACGTAATTTTTTGCTCGACTAAATCAACATCAAGATTATAGGTGGCTAAATTTGGCTCTACTAAAACCGGGACTAAACGATTTTCAGTAATCGCCAGAATTGTCGCAATATAAGTGTTAGCTGGAACGATAATTTCATCACCCTCCTGAAAAATTCCTAATTCTTTATAGGCCCGAATAATCAAAATTAAGGCCTCGAGTCCATTGCCAACGCCAATAGTTTCTTTGGTTCCGCAATACTTTGAAAACTCTTTCTCAAAGTTTTCAACTTTTTCCCCTAAAATATACCAGCCAGAATCAATCACGCTAAAAATTGCTTCTCGCAATTCCTGCTGATAAGAGAGGTTACTTTGTTTCAAGTTTAAAAAAGGTATCATTCTTATTCAATAATTTTAAACTCGGCCATGGGCAAAATAAATTTTGACTTCAGTCCCTTAGCTCGCCAATTTTTTATAATATATTCCGCATAATGCCAGGCCAAGATAACAATGTAATCCGGTTGTTCCTTTAAAATTATTTTATTATCAACGATTGGAATATTCGTACCAGGCATATACTTGCCGACTTTTTCAGAGTTTGGCAGTTGGGCAATATAAGGCATTAAATACTTATCGATACCGTAATAATTTACCAGCACCGCACCCCGACCCGGACAAGAATCAGCGACAAAACGCAATCCGCTTCTTTTTGCCTTATAAGCTAATTCCATAAAACGATAACGATTTTCTTCAACGCGCTGGCGCCATTTTGCCCAAGATTCCGGTTTAAATAACCCTGCCTCCTCTTCCAGCGCCAACAATTTTTTAACTTCAGGTGAAATTGTTTTTTGTCCTTTTCGCGCAACATAAACTCTAATACTGCCTTCACGCGACGGCATTCGCTGGGCATCAAACACTTCCATGTTGTAATAAGAAAACAACTTAACTAAAGATTTTACGCTATAAAGACGAATATGCTCATGATAAATTTGATCAAACTGATTACGCTCAAAAATATCCAGAAGATATTGAATTTCGGCCATAAAAATTCCATCTTTATCCAACAACTGGTCCAATCCTCGCATCACTTCCCCCAATGTTGCCATATGAGCAAAAACATTAGTCATGGTTACCAGTTTTGCCCGACCATATTTTTTGACAATATCCTTAGCAACCGTTTCGGTAAAAAATTCCTGAAAAACATTTATTTTATTCTCTTTGCGGGCAAACTTAGCCATATTTGTCGGCTCAACACCCAGCGTTCTCATTTTATATTTCTTAAAGCCGGCTAACAGAGTTCCGTCGTTACAACCAATATCAACGCACAAAGACTTAGTCGGTACACTGAATCTACCAACTAAATCGTCGGCAAAAGTCCGCAAGTATTCTTGTAGTGGCCTCGAAATACCGGCTCGATACGGATAATCCGCTGGATAAATAATTTTACCGTCTACGATATAATCAAGTTGCGCCAAACCCGAATCGGGACAAAGCATTAATCTTAAAGGATAATGAACCTCTGGTTTGTTAACAGTTTCTTCTGACAACAAAGCGTCACATGGCGGTTGATGGCCCAAATTAATCACCTCGAACAGATTCTTTGAACCGGTTATCTGACAATAATCCAGCTTACCCGGACTTACATCGTGATTTATTTTTTTCATAAAAGTAATTCTTTTATGCTTATTTTTTACTTTTCTATACTATAGCAAATAACCACTCAATACAAGAATCCTATTTTTTGCCGACTATCACCAATTCAAAACCAAAATACTTGGAAAAAAATCGACCGGTAAATAAATCTAAAATTTTTATTGAACGATTACAGGCCCTTCCTAATAATTTGAAAATTCTATGATATTTTTTAAGTCGCAAAATACCGTAAGCCGGATAAAATCCATCCTGGGCTATTATTTTTAAATTATTTATTTTAAAAAGTTTCTTGAGTTCTTTTTTTGTATAAGATCTTTCGCTTTGATATTCATATTTCTGCCTAGATAACTTAAGCCATAACTTGTAGAGGGAATGAAAATTCCAAAAATTAACTACAGAAATAATTAAAGTTCCGCCTGGTTTTAAAACTCTGGCCATTTCGGCTACGGCCACTTGATCGTTTTCCATATGTTGTATAACCGCATCAGAAATCACTAAATCAAATTTATCGTCGGCAAACGATAGGTTCATTATATCTTCTCTAAAGATATAAACATTTTTTATCTTCATTATTTCGGCTAAGTTTTTCATAAAAGCCACGGACGAATCGACTATATCAACAATTGTAACTTGGCTTTTTGAAAAATCTCTGGCAATTTTAAAGCCGAATCTACCGCTCCCGCCTCCGGCTTCCAAAACCGCTAACCCGTCATTGGTAATATATTTACTATAAACCTTCCAGTTTTCAATAAATAATTGATTAGCGAAAATTTCTGACGGATTTATTTTTACTCCTTCCCAAATATCTTGCCAAACCGTGTTCACCCGATCTTGAGAAAAGTCCAGGTCTAAATATTTTTTTAACATAGCCCAAAATTTTTAATCATAAATTATTTAGCTTTTATTTGATAAAATAAGGGCAATTTATAATTACTTTCAACTTTTTCACTTAAGCGACCAAATAAATTAAATAAAACCACTAACGGAAAAAATATTTTATTTTTTAAATTTATATTTAATATTTGAAAAATACTGATTAAAAAATTGTTTGATGGCTTTATTTCTATTTTATCAAAGCCAGCCGCCCTTAAAAGATATTTCAAACCATACTCGCTATAACGGAAATAATCATTCGGCTCTTCATGAAGTGGCCAAAGAAAAGGCACAGTTAGAATAAGCTTGCCGCCACCTTTTAGAATTCTTCTCATTTCTTTTAAAGCAAAAAACGGTTCTTTTAAATGCTCCAGAACTTCGGTGCAAATTATTAAATCAATTGTTTCACTTTCAATTGGTATTCCTTTATTTATATCAGCCAATAGAATCTCGCCAATACTATCGGAACGCTTTTCTACATCAAGACAGATATAACGATCAAAAGAAATAAGTTTTTTATAAGGCGCCCTGCCGCAACCAATATCTAAAACAACATTAAAATGACCGCCTCTAATCGCTTTGCTAAGAAAATTATACTCTAACCTTCTAAATAAATACCTAGTATGGCTTAACGATTTTAAATATTTTTTCATACTATTAATTTTTTATTAAACCTACTTTGTATGCCCCTAGAATATCTTCTTTGTTTTTTCTAAACATTCTTCTTTATCCATAAAAATGATTCGTAGAAACGACGGCCGGATATCTTATCAAGTAAAAATATTGCTCCGGCATAAATTAAGATACCTAAAATAATATAGGAAATAAATAGAAGTAGATTATCAGCCGGCAAGGATTGTTTAGCAAAAAATATTAGCCCCGACATTATCAAGCTCCCTAAAACAGGCAAAATAATAACTTTAGCCATTGCCAAAAAACTTAAATTTATTTCTTTTTTCAAGCGCAACAATAAAATTAATTCCGCCAAACAAATTCCGCCGGTCGTAGCCAAAGCCGCACCCAAGGCGCCAAATATCTTAACCAATGGCACTACCAACAAAAACATTACTGCCGCCTGAAAAATTGAGATCAGAACGGTTGTTTGGGGCTTGCCAATGCCAGCAAACAGAGGATTAATCAAATAATCCAATGCCTTGAAAAAAGCATATAAAACAACCACGCATAAAATAGGCACCATCGCCAGCCAACGTTCACCGTAAATAAAGAAAACAATTTCTTTGGCTAAAACAACCAGACCAAAAGAAGCCGGAATAATTAAGGCAAAAACTAATCGAGCAATTTTTATGAAAGAAACGTTTAACAATAATTTATCCGATTGGATTTTAGCGTATAGGGGAAAAAGAATGCTATTGAGTGAACGAGCCAGCTCCACTGCCGGCAAGGTCGCCAAGGCAAAAGCTATTTGATAAATGCCAAGAGAAGAAACGTCCAGCATTTTACCGACTACTAGGTTATCCCCCTGGCTAACAAAAAAAGTGACTATTCCACCAAAGCCAATCCACTTGCCAAAATGAAACAGCTCTTTGAGTTTGTTCCAGTTAAAATTTAGGCTCGGCCGATAGGGATGCACCAAATAAGAGACCACCATATAGGTTGCCCGATTAGCGGCCATTCCCGCCATTAAAGCCCAGGCGTTTTTAAAAATAAAGGCGGCAGAAATTCCTACTACCACCTCAGCGATAACACCGCTAATATCATAAAAAAACTGGCGATTAAACTTCATTTCTTTTTGTAGCAAAATCACCCCCAAGCTTTCTAAACTAGTAAAAAGATAAATAATCGCCAAGGCTCGAGCAAATAACAAAACATCACTGTTATGAAAAAAGCTTGCCCCAAAAGGAGCGGCTACAAAAAACAAAAAGGCGGCCAAAAAAATATTTTTTACCCAATTAATCGTCCAAACTGAATCCAGGCATTCTTTATTATCCTGTTCATTGCCGCTTTGCCGCTGAACAATCGCCGCGGTCATGCCGTGCTGTAAAAAGGTTTCAGGAATCGTCATAATTAAAGTCGCTAAACCAAATAAACCAAAATCATTAGGAAATAAAAGGCGCGCTAAAATAACCGTGCGAATAAAATAAAGAATTTTTATTATAAAACGCTCGAAAAAAATTATAAAACCGCCTCGAACCACCTGCTTGCCGGTTTGTTCGGAGCCCTGCCAAGCGCCAAAAAATTTTTTTGAAATGTTACCCAGCGATAAATCCATCTTAATTATTTTTTAATTGCTCACAAATAAAAATCTGTCAATCTTTTTACCTACCCTACACAAATTCAATTTATTTTTTTATTACTCCCAGGCTCCTATAATTAAAATTTAGATCATGCTGATTGGCGCTTGTGAAATCATTAAAAGCCTGATTCCATTTTATATCATCAAAAACAATAAAACCGCCCCGAGGAATTAACGGCCAAACAGCCTTACCTTCAAATGTCATATTTTCGTAGCTATGTTCACTATCATGATAAAAAATATCAATCTTATTTAAACCGGTAATTAATTTCGGCAGCTCGGTTTTTGAATCGCCGATTATCAATTTCCAGCGATGACGTAGATTGCTCGGCACGAGCCAACCGACTTCCTTATCCTTAGGAATAAAGCCTCGTAGTTCTGAATTTCCCTCGTCGGTTATGTAAGTCAACGGATTTTTGCCTTCATAAAACTGCCCTAAATCGATTGAATAAAGCTTTCCCTGGCCATTATCTTCCAGGGCTTGCAAGATTGCCGCTGAAGAACGTCCGCTGGCCACACCGGTTTCGACAATAACCTCCGGCTTCATCATTCTAATTAATGAGTATAAAAATAAAACATGGTAATCGCAGGATTGACCATAAGAAAATTCTAAATCGAAAATTTTGCTATTTTTTATATTTTTTAAATAAGTAGCTATTCTTCTGTCCTTGCCAAAACATTTTTCTATTATATTCTTAACCGCCAAGCGGTCCCGTCTAGCCAAAAACCTAGTAGCAATAAAATCATTATAAAAATGACTGTCCCTTAATTTCTTTAACCCGGTACCAATTAGGGGAATTTTTTTAAAAAACAGATAACTATCTCTTATTATTTTCATCATAAATTTATCTGCTGGTTGAGCATCGCTTACAAAGATCAAAAAATCTATCCCCTTTTGAAAGTCGCTCATAGACTTCCCGAATTTCCTTGCCTTGTAAAACCTCTTCCAAGGTCTGACTATTCAAATCTCCAAAAGTATTTTCTCTTTTCCATTCAAAACAACAAAGAGAGATTTTTCCATCACAGGTAATCAAAAGCTCCTTTAGTGGTGCCCCACATGGCTTATTACTATTAATTTCTGATCGAGAATACCATTCCATGCGATTGTCCAAAACTATGGAAGTCACCACAAAAGGGATTTCCAGCTTGATATTAGAAAGCCGCTTTTGCTCATCCGGAGTATAAGCAGAAACCCTGATTATAGAAACACCATTTTTTTCATATTCTTCAGCTAGTGATTGTGTCATATAATAACCATTAGACTGCAAAACTACCTGAACCTTAGGCAACATATCCTTGGTGCGTTTTATAAACATCATTAGTCTTGGGTCAATTCCCGATTCATTATAAATATCAAAAGCAATATACCCATTGTAATCGTATTTCTGGCAAGTTTCTAAAATATGATAAACTATTTTTTCTGGCATAATCTTCGGCTCACCAGCCAAGCTTAATGGACATTTTTTATGAATAGAAGCGTAGTTGCAACGATTTGAAAGCTCAATCGCTATTCTTTTTGTCTTATTAAAAATTCCTTTGCCAGCTTCTAAGTAGCGCAAATCATTTTTGTTGCCAACCAGGCCTTTTCCCATTAAAAAATTCGCTAGCCTGCGAATTGCCCTAGCCCAACGACCAATAAAATTATCCTTATTTTTTTTATAAAAAATACTAATTGCTCGGCGAAAAATAAATTGATTATTCTGCATTTTTATTCTTTAAACTTTTATTTTTTATTAAGCTTAATTTCAAAAAAGGTATTTTTAGAAAAAAAACCAGGAAGTGTCTAAGATTTTTTAAGTTTTTCGGCCAGACAATCCAGGCTCGAAACAAATACCACCAAGCCTTTCGCAACCGATTACCATCTTGACAAAAAATAGCTAAACGAGAATAGCACAAAGACAAAGACTTAGGATATTTTTTATAGTCGGAATAATGCTTATTAATGAATATTTCAAAAGCTGAAATAATATTATCGAGATTTCCTTTCCCTCCCATATGTTCGTTTTCTCCTAAAACATGTAATTTTACCAATGGTTCATTTATCGCAAAAAATTTTCCAACC
>Ga0172375_10011257_pt1 | contig 11416 bp, 24 predicted proteins | sample LakKiv1m_FD_114537 | JGI IMG/M metagenome (GOLD analysis project Ga0172375, IMG submission 114537) | Freshwater microbial communities from Kabuno Bay, South-Kivu, Congo - kab_092012_11.1m | ecosystem: Environmental > Aquatic > Freshwater > Lake | place: Democratic Republic of the Congo... | reverse complement strand
TCCAGAAACTTGAATATTTTTATCTCCTAATTCTTCTTTTAACCATGGAAACCAATGTCTTGTATTTTCAGGACCGCCCTTCTTAGAAGAAGCTTCGTCTTCATTAGCACCATGCACAATTATAACATTTTCCTTACTTTCTACTTTCATTTCTTTCTTCTCAACCTTTTTTACCATGTTTCTTATTCGTTTTCCAGATTTTTAAACTATTCTAAACTCGGCTTCATAGGATGCATAGGCTCCATATAAAAGACATTACCCTCATAACGACCAATAAATTCTACTTTCCTAGTATACTGCGAAGGAAAACCATTTCTTCTGGAATAAAAAACTCCTCTAGGAGCGCCATCATTCTCAACAATAGCACAATGTCTCCTTGCAGGTATCCTTATAGGTTTGCCTTCAAAAGCTCTAAATATGCCCTCAAGTACAGTAGCTTTTTGACGAGTGATTTTAGGTATCATTTCATTAAATTTCCAACTAAGAAAACCTCCTTACAGCATTTAAGCAATATGTTTGTTTTGTCATCTTAAAATATCAGAAGAAAATAAGATGACTCTTATAAGAGAGTCATGACTAACACTAATCCTAGAAGTTTTGTCTGTGTTAGGTTTTCCATAGAATATTTAGGAGAAATAGCTTTAAATAGTTTTCTTAAACAAAACATTTATAAAGGTATATCAATTGATATAACTATGGAACTAATAAGACAACTAATCGGAAAACGAGAAATTCAAGAGGTAAGATTTCCAAGACTTGATACAGTATTAATGGTAGAAAATTTCATAAAAGAACACGATGGGGAATTTAAAAAGAAACAACTATGGTTAGCAATGCCAAAAGGAATAATGTATCAAACATTTAGCATAATAATAGATTATCTTTTGGTTTCTGGAAAAATATCTGTAGATGCAGAAGGCAAAATAGGTTGGATATTCTATCCCGAAGAAGCTGAAAAGAGGCTAAAAAAAGCTCATTTATTCTGGAAAGGTTAGTATGGAAACAAAAATTCAATTTGCCAACGAAAAAGTGCAAAAAGCATTTGATAAACTAATTTTGGGAAATTATGAAGAAAAAGAATTAAGAAAATATATAGAAAGAGCATTCAGAGATATACAATTAAATCCTTTTTGTGGAATACAAATTCCTAAAAGACTTATTCCTGAAGAATATGTCAAAAAATTTGGAATAAAAAATGTCTTCAAATATAATCTTCCAAACGCTTGGAGATTACTCTATTCATTAGAGCATGGAAAATTTTTCATAATCTCAATTATATTAGAATGGCTTGATCATAAAAATTATGAAAGGAGATTTAATTACTGAATAAGTATATTTTTAAATCCCCTTAGCCTAAACTAAATATGCAAAAGTTCACCATATACCAAACAGGAAACTCCTACTTTTCAAATCAAAATGACGCTATAGCTTTAGCATCAAAAAGTTTTTTCGGAGAAGTAAAAGAAGGCAAAGTAATATACTCCATATTTGAAGTAGTATATCTTATAGAAAAAAATAAGGCAAATTTAGAAGCAAAATCAAAGAACGAGAATAAAAAACTAAATAAAGTAAAAAATTCAAAAGAATACCTTGTCTTCAAAGACCTAAGAGACAAAGGACACATAGTAAAGGAAGGCCTAAAATTTGGAACAAATTTCAGAGTATACAAACAAGGAGAAGTTCCTGGAAAAAATCATGCCAGATACCTTCTCCACATAACAGAAAGCTCAAAGAGCCTTAATCTCAAAGACTTTTGTGCCAAAGCAAGAGTATCCCACAGCACAGCTAAAACACTTCTTCTAGCAATAATTGACTCGCAAAACGATGTAAATTATTATGAAGTTTCTTGGAAGAATATTCTATAATTTTTCACTAGCAAATTTTTATATAATTATTAATAAATCCTACTTAAAACAACCCCTAATCAAACAATCCTCAAAAGAATATGCACATTTTTAGTATAAATTAGAAAAATAAAAGAGCATTTGCAGTTTATTTTCACAATCCGAGCCCCATATTTAATCATTCACCCTTACAACCCTTCCACCACGAGAAACATAATCTACGGATTGCCTCCCATAAGATTTCTGATAAGCCCATCCAGCTTCTCTAGATTCCCAAGCTATACGTGAAGAATTAACAGGCTTTCCATGAACATCCAAACCTGCCTTAAAATTACCTAATGCTGCACACAACTTCCTTTGTCTTTCCATATCCATGAAATACTATATCTATAAGAAGTTATAAAGTTTATTGAACTATAGAATATAATAATATTTATAACTCCATCTTACACCTAATAACCATACAGAAAAGATGGTACAACCCCTTAATGGAAAAGAAGTGAAAGAGAAAATATTAGCTTTCTTAAACATTCACGGCCCAAGTTTACCTGTTCAGGTCTCAAGACATCTTCAAATGAACACTATATTTGCTTCTGCTTTTATGTCTGAAATGTTAGGCGATAAAACCATAAAAATAACCAGCATGAAAGTAGGCGGCTCTCCTTTATATTATACAAAAGAAAAAGAAAACATGCTAGAAAATTTTTCTCAACATCTCAATAAAAAAGAAAAAGAAGCGTTCACACTTTTAAGAGAAAATAAAATTCTACAGGATAACGAACAAGACCCTGCAATAAGAGTTGCACTAAGAGGAATAAAAGATTTTGCTTTTCCATTCAAAAAAGATGAAAAAATATTCTGGAGATATTACCTAGTAAGTGAAGAAGAAGTACAAAACTTGACGAGGGATACAATAAAATCAGATGAACCAAGAATAGAATCAGAATCCAAACCTCAATTTGAACCAGAACAAACACCCATACAAAAAGAAACAAAAATAGCCAAGTCAATAGAGCAAGTTTCTGAAGATGAGTTAAATAAAATAAAACAAGAACTAGAAGATAAAAAAAGAGAGTTAGAAGAAATGAAAAAGCAAATGATTAATCTAGAAAAGAAAGAACCATTAAATGAAAACAAGCCAAAAATTAAATTAAAATCTCAAAAAAAGAATCCTAATGAAGAATTTCTAGAGGAAATAAAGGAAGCTTTAATAAAAAAGAATCTCCCTATTTTAGAAATAATACAAAAAGATGCTAAACAAGTATTTGCCAAAATTCATATGAACAATCAACCCCACTTGTTAGCTGCCTTTAACAAGAAAAAAGTAGAAGATGCAGACATATTGAAAGCCTACAAAAAAGCCCTACTACTGAATCTTCCCTACTACATATTAAGCAAAGGCGAACCCTCTAAAAAGACAAAAGAAGCAATAAATGCGTTTAAGAGTCTCGCATATATGGAAACCCTGGAAAACCCAGAACAACAAGATTTAAAAACAACCTAAAAATCATATTTCTATAACATGGGAAGAATAAAATCCGCATTAATCAAAAGAACAGCAAGAAATATGTTAAAAGAACAAAACACTTTCAATGACACTTTTAACAAAAACAGAGATATACTTGGAAGATCTATGCCTAGCAAAAGACTAAGGAACAAGATAGCCGGATACATAACTAGAATAAAGAGAAACGCACAGAAAAAAATAAGAGAATCTGCAAACTAGAGATAAACTCCAGAAACCTACAGTAAAATGACAGAAGAACAGAAACAAAATGACTTTAAAGAAAAAGAAGATACAAATATCATTTTTATAGGCGAAAAACCATTTATGAATTATGTTACCGGTGTTGTAACACAATTCAAGACAAAACAACAAAAAGAAGTAGTAATAAAAGCAAGAGGGAAATTTATATCCAGAGCTGTTGATGTTGCAGAAGTTTCAGCCAAAAAATTTCTCAAAGAAGAAAATATAACTGTGAAAAATATTTCTATAAATAGTGAAGAATTTGAAAACAAAGAAGGAAGAAAAGTTAATGTTTCAACAATAGAAATAACTCTTCATAAAGCTTAATTCTATATTTTCACTAAGGAATAAATTTATAAATAGAACTTGCATATTAATTCTATGCAAAGCACAACTAGAATTAATTGCCTAATGGCAGACATTAAACTAGCTGTTGCTAAAGCTCTAGGAGTCTTGTTATAATTAACAGGGCCACTAGACAATTCTTAACATCTTACAATAATAAAAAAGAATGAACTTCTGGCCCACGAATAGTAACAATATTTCTTAGAAATTAAACCTTGGGAGGAAAAAATGAACGAACAAATAAGAACGGATAGAGCCTATAAAGGAATACCCTACACAGTTAGTGCAGGAACTCCCCAACCAGGCCCAGAATCTTCAGACCTAGTTGTAAAAGCAAGACATTTTACATTAGTATCAGAAGTTCTTGAAGAGCTAGATAAGCATCCAGAATGGTTAAACCTGCGTAGAGGTTATGACCCCATATACGCTTTTGCTTAACTAATCAATATTAGGGCAAAGCACATTTTATTATTTTTTCTTAGCTTTGCTTTCTTTTTCTTTATATTCTTTAGCCAATTTAGAAATAAGTATGTCCATCTTGTTATTTATCTCTTCCACATTCTTAGTCATTTTTTTAAATCTTAAAGAATAAAGTATTCTTGTTATACCTTGTATGATAAGAAAAACTATGTAAACCAGTATGGCTATTCCCACAGCGGTTCCTATTTTGATTATATTGGATATGCCTGGAAGATTGACTAAAGTTTCAACTAATCCAGAAGAATTTAAATTAGAAGTGAAATTCTCTATAACCATTACTTACTCCCTCTTCTTATAACCCTATAGGCAATTATCCCAAAAATAATTAATATTGCTAAAAGAGATATAAATACAATTAATTTATCTTGCAAATTTGTAACAATGCCCTCAAATACTAAAATGCCTCCTGAAGCAAGAGAAGTTATCTGTAATAACATCTCCTTAACAAACAACCCGAATAAAAGCAATATAAAGCCTAAAATAGCAAAAACATAAAACTTCTTTTGATTATAAGGCTTTTGAGCATCACTATAAGCCTGACTACATTTTTGATAAAAATCACAATATCCTTGGGCACAAGGAGCTTTTATGCATTGTATATTTTGTGGTGTCCAAGTTCCATTATTAGACTCGCATATTTCTTTGGTGACATTTTCATAAGTTTCAATAGGGGAAGATTTAGTCATATTACAATATTTATCATATTCTGGTTCCTTCAGGAAAAGACTTGTTCCTACATTTACTAAAGAGACTATTATAATCGTTAAAATTATGCTTATAATTATACTAAGTGCTGTTTTATTCATTTTATTTTCCTATTGCTGCCAATATATTTATTCCAAGATTAAAAAATAAAGTAGTAAAAGCAAAACTATAATCAAACCAGGTAAAACAACCAGATTTAAGATTACGTACCATTAACAAAATTACAAATAATAAAGTAAGAATTGCCGAAGCAAGATTTAAGCCATCTGAAAGTTTCATTTTAGTTTATTAAAGTTTTAATTATTGCAATAAATAGAATAATTATCCAAATTATTCCTATTGCAATTCCTATTTTTTGAAAAATTCTTAATGTTGATTCTTTCATTTTATATTAAGGAAAAAATAATAATTTAATTGCTATAACTGCAAATACTAATGCTATAAGTGTGCTTATAATCCAAGCAATTATGCCTATAAGTTGCTTTGTTTCTTTTTTCATCTTTTTTACCTCTTTTTATTTTTTAATTAATTTAATTGTAAACTTGCCCTTGCCTATAATAAGGTTTTAATTTTCCAGCCCTATCATAAATTCCAGCAGCTACTAAAAAATCCCTGCATTTTTCAACAGCATCAGGACCCGTAATAAGTTGTCTTTTAAATCTTCTTATACTCTGAATTGTCTGCTCTAAATTATCTACCATTTTACAAATAATATAGTCTACTAAGGTTTAAAAATACTTCTCATTTAGTTTTTCTATGATGGCTACTTAGCTTAGCGGTAAAGCACCGCTCTCATGTGAGTAGATTACTTTGAGAAAGGCGGGGACCCCAGGTTCAAGTCCTGGAGTAGCCATCGAGTCTACTTCTCAGCAAACATAAACAACCCATCATCCTTTTTTCTAGGAATAACATGAAAGTGAACATGCATAACTATCTGGCCTGCTGCACTAAAAACATTTTCAACTAAATTAAAGCCCTCTGCTTTTTCTTCTTTCATAACTCTTAAACCTTGATTTTTTATTAAATCTACAAGTTCTGTTCCAAGACTTGAAGGCATATCCAAAATAGTCTTATAATGTTTTTTAGTAACAATTAAACAATGCCCTTTCGAAACAGGTTTTATATCATTAAAAACAATAAAATTATCATCCTCATAAACTTTCTCAGCAGGAATCTCTCCGCTAACTATCTTACAAAATACGCAATCTTCTTTCTTATTTTCCATTTTTATTTCGTATTATTGACTCTCCTCTAGTGCTGAAACTATACTGGATATAAGGGACGATAGCAATCCAAATGCGCTTATCAACAATCCAAATGCGTCAAGAGCATTTATCCTAAGAAGCGAAATTGTAAAATATATAAAAATGACAAAATTAGTTATTTGTGAAAATATTTCTAAGGCCTTGCCTGTTTTCATTTTAACCTAAAGCTCGGATTATGCCATATATAAGTAATGCTAATGCTACAAAACCTATAACCCAAGCAATTATCTGCAATATGTTTAATGTTTCTTTTTTCATAATAAATTAAAACATCTATTATTTATAACCCTTTCCTACTCCAAAAATAACAAACTAGCCATAACCAAAACACCTATAATAAAAGAAATAACTTGAATAAAAGATTTCTTAGCACTTGTTTCTTTATGCAACTCAGGAATTAAATCACTTCCTGCAATATAAATAAAACCGCCTATTGCAAAAGGAACTAAAAATGCCTGTATGCTTTCTGAACCCTTGAACAATAATCCAACTATAACTCCCAAAATAGCAGTAAGAGCAGTAAGAAAATTCATTCCTAAAGCTTTAATTTTAGAAAATCCTCCATGAATTAGTATTCCAAAATCTCCTATTTCCTGAGGTATCTCATGTAAAATAACAGCAACAGTTGTAGCAATTCCAGTAGGAATATTAATTAAGTAACTAGCAGCTATAATTAAACCATCTATAAAATTATGTAAACTATCTCCAACTAAATTCATGTAAGCAAAACTATGAACATGATGCTTTGTTATAGGCATATGACAATGTTGCCAACATACAAATTTCTCAAGTATAAAAAATATTAATATTCCAAATATAATCGAAAGACCTAAGAATAAATTAAAACCACTTTCCTCTATTGCTTCAGGAAGAAGATGAATAAAAGCATCTCCAAATAATGCTCCTGCTGAGAAACTAATAAGATAAATAAGTATTTTTCTAAGTTTTTCTATTTTTATACTCAATGAAAATAATCCTACGAAAGCTATCAGGCTTATAATTAACACACTTAATATTGAATACAACCACACCAATTCCATATTTTTATTATGTTCATGGTGTTTTTAAAGGATACTATGCCAGCTTCAAGCCAATTTTCTCAAGAACATTTTTCATCTCAACAGCTCCCAAATCCTGAGTATTCTTTGATTCAGAAATAAGAGTAGGAGACATATTGAATTCCTTTATGAGCGGAGCAAAATCAATAAACCTCGGAAATACATTTTTTTCTGTAACAGCCCTATGAACCTTTTCTCCTTTATCTGTAAATTCAATAGGATAAAAATGCCCATGCAACTCATTTAAAACTTTTTTTCCAAGTCTTCTCTCTATCTCAATTAAAATTTCTCTAAAATTAATTTTTCCCTGATGCCTCGCATATAAATGAGCGAAGTCTATGCAAGGAATACATTCTGTATTCTCACATATAGTAAGAACATCATTTAAACTTCCAAGTTGCGAAAGCTTACCCATTGTCTCTGGACATATTTTAACAGACTTTGGTTTATCTTTCTCTATAAGTTTCATTCTTTTTATAACAAGCTGAACATTTTTCCCAAAACCAGGATGAAAAACAACTTTCTTAGCATGCATCAAATCCGCAAGTTTACAAGTCTTGACAAGTTCTTTTATAGAATTTTCTCCTACTCTTTCTTTATCAGAAGTAAGCACAACATAATAAGGCCCATGAACACTCAAAGCAACATCAAACTTCTCTCCTCTTTTTCCAAACTCTATGGCATCCTCTTCTTTCATTCTAGCGCCATAAGTCATCTGCCTTTCCTGCGCATTTAATCCAAGATTTTTACTCCACTCTATAACTCCCAGCCTATCTTTTCCCATTTTAGACTTAAAGAAATTAATTGGATTTCCAGATGCACCTATTCTTATATTAGTCATTTTAATTTATAAGCAAACCCTCCCCTGCTCCAAAACCAAAAAGGGGAATGCATATCCATAGGATTTATTTCAGTACCATTCAAAAGTTCTCTCCATTTTTTATTTATATTTTCTTTAGACAAAGAAGAAGCTTCTTCATCTTTTATTACACCCAGTTTAACAGAACATTGAGTTACATGGGTATCAGGAGCTATCTCTATAAATTCTGAATTTGTAAGTTTTATTTTACCATATTCTTGAATTATAAATGCCCAATAATTAAATATCTTAGGTCCTGAAATATAAGGAAAATCTTTCTTATACTTAATTTGAATTAAATCTCTTAATTTTAGAAAATTATATTCTGCTTCTTTGAATAATGCCGTTAAAGAGCCAAATTTAAGATTAATAGTTCTAGAAAGAGTTTGCCAAGTTAAAGTATGCTTATTAGGCTGTAATGCTAATTTATGTTTAGTTAATAATTTTTTTAATTCTTCAATATTCATTTTGCTGGATTTTTCAATATCAAAAACAACTTTAGTTTCTTTATCATTAAAAGTCCGGAGTGCAGCTTCCCAAAGTTTGTAACTATCTCTTTGATAATTCAAAGCCATAGGCAAAGTAAAATATGCTAATCTTTGCTCTTCATTTTCAAATTTTTGGGAATTTGAATCTTCGGGCATAATACACTCTCCAAATTCACCAGATTTATATGCTTTCAAAATTTGTCTGCAATCAGAAACTACCTTCTCCCTCATACCAATCCCAAATCTGCCAACTTCTTAAGTGTTTCCTTATCCTTAGGTTTAGCCGTTATTATCTGAGCTTCTTCCTTAATTCCCAGAGCAATATAATCTCCTTTCTTATACAATTCTCCAACAAGTGAAGAAGTAATAGCATCAAGCTCATGGTCTGTTATATGCTCTTTGAAAATATCTCCCTTAAAACCATATTTAATAAGTGCTTTTCTCAATTCTTCTATTCCTGCTTTTTTTCTAGGCATTCCGAGTAAGTCTTGAGCACTTCCAGGATATGTTTCTATAACCTCGTATCCTTTTTTTTCAAGTATTTTTCTAAATTTCATTCCCCTGTTTGTAAGTTTCTGCATCCCCCCAAAACCACATGGAAATATTCTTACTCCTATTTTCACCATCTGCTTCTCACCTATACGCATACAACCATATTTTCTACATTCACAATTATAATCCAAACAACATCTTCCCTTAGGATAACCAAGTGGAGAGTCTATAGTAACAAATTTAGAACCAGAATTTTCTATGGCCTCAAATATCTCATCATCCGTATGAAGAACGCAAGTTTTAGTATCAAAACCCTCAACAACAGCAAATCCTGTTTCTCTCTCTTTCACACCAGCTAAATCTATTCCAACAATTCTCATGATTTATTCCAAACAATATTTTTTCCTATTTTAAGAAAATTATCTAAAATTTCAAGCTCCTTATATACTCCTTCAATTAAATCATATTTCTTAGCTTCCTCTAAACTAACCCAAGAGTATTCTGTTAAAGCATTACAAAGTTTTACTTCAAATTTATCCTTAGGCTCAGCGTATAAACTTATTATTAAACAAGGAATATTATCTGGTCTTATGTAAACTATACTAGTCACATAACCTATATTTTCTATTTCTAATCCTACCTCTTCTTTAATCTCTCTCCTTAAGTTATCTTCTAAAACATTATACCATTGTTCATTTGTATCTCTTGCTTTAAGAGCATAATCCAGAACTTTGAGCTTTCCACCAGGAACAACCCATCTAGAAGGATAAGCTTTCTCCCAATCAGCCCTTTTAACTATAAGATATTTTCCATTTTTGACTATTATCCCAGTTACAGTTACATAATGAACCTGATTTTGATCGTAGTTTGTCATAAAATCTTATCCTTCCAAAATCTAAATAAAATACATTTTAATAATCTCAAAGATTGTTTAGGGGTTGGTTGTTTTCCTCTTAATTCACCACAATATTGATCTGCTATTACAAACTTTTTTGAAATTACCTCCCCATAAGGACTTGTTCCCATTAATCTCGCAACAGAAATATCCAAACTACAATTTGAGTCTCCGTCTATATCTCTATATCCAAAATAACAATCGTTACAGAATCCTTCTGGATTCCCATAAGAAGATAAACAAGATTTCTTGCATAATCCATATTGTCTAACTCTAACAAGAGACCCATGCAAATCTTGATTTGTACATATATTAATAAAAGGATTATCAGTCCTTATTCTAACCCCATCTTTACTTAAACTCTCGTAGGCTAAACCATTAGGTGCTAATGTTCCTAATAAAAAACAAGTTAATTCTTTAGCTTTCCTTCTATCGCTTATTCTATCTTCTATTCTTTTTAATAAAGGAACTATAGTAAGTATCATATTTATTCAATCACAATAATATTTATATTTAAACTCTCGCTCAAAAAAATTGACTAAAATGGATATTTTAAAGTTATTTCAATATGAAGAAAAACTAAAATTCAGCGATATACAGAACTCTCTTAAAATTCGTTCTAATAAACTAGCCTATCACCTAAATAATTTGACTAGAAAAGGTATATTAAAAAAAGAAGGGAAATATTATTTATTATCTGAAACAACAGAATGCCTTATTCCTTACATGGCTGAAAAAAACTCTGTTATGTCTGCAATACTAATACATATAGGAAATAATAAAGAGGTGTTTCTAATAAGCAGAACAAAAAGGCCATTCAAAGAAATGTTAAGTATGCCTGGCGGAAGAATACTTGCAGGAGAATCTATAGACGAAGCTGTTAAAAGAATAATGCTAAAAAACAAAATAAATGCAAAATTAATTTCTATACACTCTGTCTCTCTTGAGCATCTTATAAAAAATAATAATTCAAACAGCACTCACTCCTTTCTTCTAATTTTTGTCTCCGCCACAACAAAAGACAAAATAGAACTAACAAATATAAAAAAGAACAAATCAAAAATAATAACAAGCGACTATAAATTAATAAAAGAAGACCTAAATAAAAGCATAAGCATAAAAACCATAATTACTAGAAAATTTTAAGGGCTGGTAATATAACGGTTATTATACCCGGCTGGCAGTCGGGTAATCCGGGTTCGATTCCCGGCTAGTCCATAATAGGCTGAAGAATGAAG
>Ga0172375_10011256_pt1 | contig 11417 bp, 12 predicted proteins | sample LakKiv1m_FD_114537 | JGI IMG/M metagenome (GOLD analysis project Ga0172375, IMG submission 114537) | Freshwater microbial communities from Kabuno Bay, South-Kivu, Congo - kab_092012_11.1m | ecosystem: Environmental > Aquatic > Freshwater > Lake | place: Democratic Republic of the Congo... | reverse complement strand
GGAAAAATACCATGCCGAGGCGCTTTGCGCCGAGGCAACATATTTCAATTTCGCTGAATGTAAAACTTGGCGGAGAGGGTGGGATTCGAACCCACGAGGCCAGTTGCCCGGCCGCAGATTAGCAATCTGCTTCTTTAAACCCCTCAGACACCTCTCCTGATGGCTTTAATTTAGCATTAAAAAACTGGCAAATCAACCAATTTTAATGCTATATTAAAAGCAATAACAAACCAAATAGCAGAACTTCAAATTAAATTGCCCAAAAGGCAACTTAATGGAAAATTCAAAGTTCGCTACGGGGCAAGCCAAAATGAATATCCGCTACTACTTTCAAAATGTGAACGAAGTTTGTAAAAATGGGGTTGAAAATTTCTTTTCACAAAAGAAGATTGGCCAAATTGAAAAATTGCTGCAAGAAAAAGAACAACAAGCCGGCCAATTAAATGTAAGGGTGGAATATTTTGAAAAACACAATGCCTTTTCTGTAAAAGCGGAATTGGCTTTTGGCAAAAAAGTTTTGTTTGGAGAAGAACAAAGCCATAACGTTAAAAAAGCGGTTTCTCTTGCTGTTAAACGGCTTCTTATCCAGTTGAACAAATAACGCTTTGTCCCCGTGGCTTAACGGATAAAGCATTTGGTTGCGGACCAAAAGATTGCAGGTTCGATTCCTGCCGGGGACACAATGAGTAAAACGAATTGGGGACGCGGAGCAAGGCAACTGCTTGCCTTGCGTGAGGATTTGAAGACCGCAGTGATGCGCGAGTTTCCTGATCTTGCCGAAGGAAGGCGAGCGCCGCGAGGGGCGGGCTGCGAAAAATTTCCGTCAGGAAATTTATTTGTAGCCGAATCCTCCCGGGGACACCAGAAAGGAAAAGTTAAAGCGTTTTGGTTCGCCTCGCTTCGCTCGGCGACTAATTTGTATTCAATTTTGGGGGCAAAAAAGAATTGGCGGTTTCGCATTTTGGGGGAAGAAAATTTTTTCATATTTTTTGAGCGGGAATAGTTGTTTTATTTTGATTAGTTTGTAATACTCCTTTTGGAACACTAAAAACAAGGAGGTGAACCATGAAATTATCGACACTCTGCTTTTGTATTCGCGATGATTCTGTCCTTCTATCGATGAAGAAGCGTGGCTTCGGAGCTGGAAAATGGAATGGGTATGGCGGTAAGGTTACTGAAAGAGAATCACCGCGAACCGCTGCCGCTAGAGAGTTGCAAGAGGAATCGAGCTTGTCTGTCGCTGAACAGGCGCTCGAACAAGTTGCCCTTGTGAGGTTCTACTTCGACGGTAGCCAGCTCTTTGAATGTTATGTCTTCTTGGCTAGAGATTGGCAAGGTGAACCCGCAGAATCAGAGGAGATGAGGCCACACTGGTTTCCTGTCTCGCAACTTCCATTTGAAGAAATGTGGGTTGCGGACAAAAAATGGATTCCTCTAATTCTTGCCGGAAAGAAGTTGGAAGCCGAGGTAAACTTCAACACTGATGGTAGCGAAGTGAAAAACTTCTCTTACCAAGAAAGACAATTTGTCTAGATCGGGTCTCGTGATAAAATCTCATTGAGACCAGATTTCGTTTTAATGATTTGAAAGAACAGGAATTGAATGCCGCCAAAGAAAAACTTGAAATTGTCAGCGGTGCAGCTCCGCCGCCTTTCCAAATTTTTGCGGAGGGACTTCCTCGCCGCCGCAGGCGGCGAAATGCGTTCGGAGTAATTCAAGAATACTGCACATTTTACAAAAACTCTGCTTTAGCGGAGTTTTTGCTTTTTTCAATTTTAAAACCCGTTTTTCAACGGGTTTAGCAAGAAATAACTTCTTTTTTCTTTCTTAATTTTCTGGTTCAATTTGTAGCGATCGCTACGTTTTGAACCGCCAGCAAATTTGCTATTTCTCTTTTATTTTTTATCGCTCGGGCAGAAAATACCCTGCCGCAAAAAGCGGGGAAAGTGTCATTTTCTATTTCTTTTTCTTTTTGGCTGGTTTCTTTTTTGAACAGCATCCGCAAGTTGCGCACATAATTTTAAAATTATAAATTCAAGTTTTAGGGTTTTGACCTTTACGCTTTTATTATACCATACAAAGAGTTATTAACAGCCCTGTATTTAAAAAATTGTGCACAATGCAAGATACATCTTGGACTTGCAAAAAGAATTGATTGTGTTAAATTGAAATTGGACCTTACTCTATAGTCATTTTAATTTCTAACGTCACCAAGTGGTGACAAATGGAGGATTTTAAAATGAGACACTTAATCTACGCGCTGGTTCAGTTATTGCTCTAAGGGCGCACCTTCCTTAGAAAAGTAATTGAAACAGCGCAGAAAACCCCGACCAACAATTTGTTGCGTCGGGCTCTTTTTTTATAAAACCGCATTTTTGCGGTTTTTCTGCTATAATTGCCTCAATAACCAGAGAATTATGGATTTACAAACACCAGTTTTAAATTTAATGGGCGTGGGGCCGTTTGTGGCTAAAAAGCTTAACAAACTGGGTATTAAAACCTTAGAGGATTTACTTTACCATTTGCCTTTTAGATACGAGGATTTTTCAAACATTACCCCCATTGCCAAATTAAAACCAATAAGCGTTAAAGGTGGCCGGAGTGTTAGCAAGTCCCAAACCACTCTTGGTTTTACAAAAAAGCCCATATTAAATGAAATATCTTGCGTTAAGGGAACAGTAAAGAACATTGAAACCGCCAAAGCTTGGAAAAAACAAATGGAGATAACCACGGCTATCGTGGAAGACAAAACAGGAGCTATTAAGGCAGTTTGGTTTAACCAGCCGTTTATGGAACAAAACCTGCGCATTGGACAAGAAATTTACTTGGCTGGAAAAGTAAAGCTTGGCAAAACAGGGCTTTTTTTATCAAGCCCCATTTATGAAATTACCGATGCCCTCAGCGATTCTCGCCACACCGGCCGTATTGTGCCAATTTATCAAGAAACAGTTGGGTTAACTTCAAGATGGTTTCGCAATTTTTTCGCGAAAAATTTACAACCTTTTAGCTTCGCTCAAAGCAGGCCTTATGAAGAATTCTTGCCCCCAGAAATTTTGGAACAATACAATCTTTTGCCTTTTTCCAAAGCCCTTTACCAAGCCCATTTTCCCGACTCAATGGAAATGGCTCAAAAAGCCAAAAACAGATTTGCTTTTGAAGAACTTTTTTTAATAGAGCTCTTTGTTTTAAGAGAACGGCTAAAAATAAACCAGCAAAAAGCCCCGTCAATTCCAATCAAAGCCGATGAAATTAAAAAATTCGTTGATTCATTGCCTTTTAAATTAACTGACAGCCAAAAAAAATGCGCTTGGCAAATTTTAAAAGACACGGAAAAACAAAGCCCAATGAGCCGACTCTTGGAGGGAGATGTGGGATCTGGAAAAACATTGGTGGCTTTAATTGGCGCCTTGAATTGTTTTAAAAATGGCTATCAATCAGCCATTATGGCCCCAACTGAAATTTTGGCCACTCAGCACTTTAAAACAGCCGCTATTTTATTGCGAAAATCAAAAATAAAAATTGCTTTGCTAACCAGCAAAAAAGACGAAATTATCTCCCAAAAGCTTGGCTATGAAAAAAACGGCCAGTTTATGCCAGAAACCATTGAAATATCCCGCGCCAAAATTTTGGAAAAAGCCAAAAAGGGAGAGATTGACCTGCTTATTGGCACGCACAGTTTAATTCAAGACAAAGTAAAATTTGGCAAATTGGGCTTGGTGGTGGTTGATGAACAGCACAGGTTTGGAGTGGCGCAAAGAGCCAAACTATGCCAAAAAACAAAAAGCGAACATGGGCTTATTCCCCATCTGCTTTCAATGACAGCCACCCCCATTCCCCGCACCTTGGCTTTAACAATTTACGGGGACTTGGATTTATCTTTGCTTGACCAAATGCCCCAAGGCCGAAAACCGATTGTCACCAAAATTTTCACTCCAAACGAAAGAGAAAAAGCGTATGAATTTATAAAAGAACGGCTGAAAAAAGGCGAGCAGTGTTTTGTTATTTGTCCAAAAATTGAAAAACCAAGCCCCCTATCAAACCTTGAATTTAAACAACTGGAAAACCGGGCTGTGGATAGCTTTAAAAAAAACTACTGGGCCAACGCAAAAAACGTTACAGAAGAATATGAAAAATTATCAAAAGAAATTTTTCCCGAGTTTAAAGTGGCTTTTATTCATGGTAAATTAAAGGCGGGAGAAAAAGAAAAAATAATGCGCGATTTTAAAAATAATAAATCGCAAATTTTAGTTTCCACTTCCGTGGTTGAAGTGGGGGTGGACATCCCTCAAGCCACCATTATGCTAATTGAGGGAGCCGAACATTTTGGCTTGGCTCAAATTCATCAATTTAGAGGGCGGGTGGGCAGAAATAATATGCAGTCGCATTGTTTTTTATTCGCTGACTCTCCAGGCAAAAACGCAAAAGCCCGTCTTGGGGCCGTGATAAAAGCTAAAAATGGATTTGAATTGGCAGAAAAGGACTTGGAAATTAGGGGGCCGGGCAGTTTAATGGGCGCTAAACAATGGGGTATAAGCGATATTGCCATGGCTAATTTAAACAACCTCCAGCTTATTGAAACAACCAGAGCAGAAGCCAAGGCGCTATTGACAAAAGACCCGTTTTTAAGGCAATATATTATTTTAAGCCAAAAGATAGCTAATTTTGGCCAAAGAATACATTTGGAGTAAGATATTTATATGATTGCTGTAATTGACATTTTAGGTTATTTTTCAATATTTTTAGCTTTATACTTTGCTATTTTCGTTTTTAGCACGGTTTTTGAATATAAAAACGATTTCTATTACAAGCCAAAAAGAAAGTTCCAGCCAAGGGTTTCTTTGGTGGTGCCCTGCTTTAATGAAGAAAAAACCATTGCCAAAACCCTGCGGTCATTTTTAAATTTGGACTACCAAAAAGACAACTTGGAGATAATTGTTGTTGACGATGGAAGTCTTGATAAAACCCTGTTAATTGCCCAAGAATTTAGCCAAAAAGACAAAAGAATAAAAGTTTTCCACAAAGAAAACGGAGGAAAATATTCTGCTTTAAATTTGGGAATTGAAAAATCAACTTGCCCATATCTTGGCACAGTGGACGCTGACTCTTTTTTGCATAGGGACTCTTTGAAAAAGATAATGGAACAATTTCAAGACCAAAAGACAATGGCAGTTATATCATCTGTGAGAATTGCCAACCCAAAAACTATTTTAGAGGGCATCCAATACGTGGAATACTTGATGGGAAACTTTTTAAAAAAGGTTTTTTCTTTTTTAAATGGAGTCAATGTGGTGCCCGGGCCATTGTCGGTTTTCAATAAAAAGGTATTTGTTAAAATTGGGCCATATAAAAAAGCGCACCAAACCGAGGACTTGGAAATGGCTCTTCGCATGCAAAAAAACAATATGCAAATAACCCAAGCGGTTGACGCTATTGTCTACACGCAGGGTTGTAAAACGTTTAAAGAGCTTTTAAGGCAAAGGTTGCGATGGAATAAAGGAGGGCTTTTGAATTATAAAGATTACCCGGAACTTTTTAATGTTAAAAAGCACGGCAATTTGGCCTATTTGCTTTTAAACAGCATTTTGGGCTGTTTTGTTACGATGGGTTTGTTTGTATACGCAATCTTTAGATTAGCGGACTACTTTTATTTAAAATTCAACCAGCTTGTTTTAGCAAAAGGAGATTTTTTCAGGTTTTCTTTCAATTTTCCTGACTGGATAAAGCTAAACACAACGCCTTTGTTTTTTTTGGGACTTTTAACCTTGGGGGCCTTGCTTATTTATATATTTCTTGGTAAAAAGTTTACAAAAGACCCAGGCCCCTCAAAAAGAAACATCGCTTTCTTTATAGTAATATTTCCTTTTGTTAACGGCATATTTTGGATAATAACATTTTTGTTAATTCTGTTTAAACGAAAAGATTTGGTATGGGACTAAAAACAAAAAAACTAAATTGGGGAAGACATTTAACGGTTTTATTGGCAACCGCTATTATATTTGCAGGCGGATTTTATTTGAGCAACACAATTGTTGAGAAAAAAATTTCGGCAATTTCAAAACTTCAGCAGGGATTAAGCATTGATATTCTTTCTTTGGAAACCCAATTTTCCATTTTGGAACAAGCGCCATGCAAAAATCTCAACGAATCCACTCTCACAAAAGAACTTTTTGATATTTCCCAAAAATTAGAGTCGGTTGGAAACACTTTGGGCCAAAACAACCAGGACTTTTTAATGCTTAAGAAGTATTATTCTATTTTGGAAATTAAGCACTGGCTTTTATTAAAAAAAACCGCCAAAGAATGCAAAATGAACCTTGTTTCCATTATTTATTTATACGGGGACAAAAAAACCTGCCCAAGCTGTGAAGACCAAGGATTTATTTTAACAACATTAAGGGAAAAATATCCCTTTTTAAGAATCTACTCTTTTGACTATAATTTGTCATTAGCGCCTTTGGACACCATAAAATCAATTTACAAGCTAAAACCAGAACTGCCAATTTTAATTGTAAATGATGATGAAATGTACGGAATAAAGTCCAAAGAAGAACTTGAAGACATTTTAAGCCAATATATAAACTTGGCTAAATTGGAAGAGCAAGCCACAACCACTACCGCAAAAGTAAATAGTAAATAGTTGGTAATTGATGGAAAAAAACAAAAGTCCGCCCTCTTGAAGGCGGATTTTTGTTTTTGCGGCCCCAACCGGATTCGAACCGGTGTTGCTTGATTGAAAATCAAGAGTCCTAGGCCTCTAGACGATGGGGCCAAAGCCATATTATGGCTTTGGCAGGAATTTTAGCAAAATACCTTTTGCGTAAAAATTCCCCGGGTCGGACGGAATAAAATATTGATTTCCCTTCCGCGCGAAATCAACAACGATTTTACAATACCCCAAAATTTGAAAAAAAACAACATATCTTGTAATATAAATCCTGAAACTTGAAGCTTATTATATAAAATATGCTTTAAGTTTTAAGTTTTATGATTATTTTATCTATAGACACATCATGCGACGACACATCCATTGCCGTTTTGACAACAGAACTTCCAAGAAATAAGGAACAATCGCCAAACATTAAAGTGTTAAGCAATATTGTTTCTTCGCAAGTAAAAATCCATGCCCCTTATGGAGGCGTTTATCCTGCCCTTGCTAAACGGGAACACCAGCGCAATTTAGCGCCAGCTCTCAAAAAAGCGTTAGGAAAAGCGAGGTTGCTAAAAAGTCAAAAGTCAAAAGTCAAAAGTCAAAATTTTAATCCAAAAGTCAAAATTTTAAAAAGCGTATTAAAAAGAGACGAGGTTTTGTTGGAAAAAACGATTAATTTTTTAGAGCAATACGAAAAACCAAAAATTGACGCTATTGCCATAACAAACACCCCCGGGCTTGAGCCCTGTTTGTGGCAAGGGGTTAATTTTGCCAAGGCCTTATGTTTTTGGTGGAATCTGCCCGTTATCCCGGTGAATCATATAAAAGCGCATCTTTCCGCCAATTTTATAAACAGGTTTCAAGTTTCAAATTTCAAATTTCAAGATGTATTTCCAGCTGTTGGGTTGGTGGCAAGCGGAGGACATACTGAGTTAGTTTATATGCCAGAGATGAGAACTTACAAAATTATCGGCTCCACAAGAGACGACGCGGCCGGGGAATGTTTTGATAAAACCGCCCGCATTTTGGGTCTTCCCTATCCAGGCGGCCCAGCCATCGCTAATTTAGCTATGAGCAAGCTTCAAGTTTCAAGTTTCAAGTTTCAAGTGAGCTTGCCCCGGCCTATGATAAACTCCCATAATTACGACTTTTCTTTTTCGGGTTTGAAAACCGCTGTTCTTTATAATTTCCAAAGCCAAAAAAAATCTGTTAAAGGGTCTCAAAATTACAAAATTGCCATGGCCAAAGAAATTCAACAAGCCATTATTGATGTTTTAATTGCCAAGACCACAAAAGCAGCCACAAACTTTAACGCAAAATCAATTATAGCTGGAGGGGGGGTTATGGCAAACAAAGAACTGAGAAAACAATTCAAGGCCAAAATTAAAAAAGAAAAAATAAGTTCCAAGTTTTACGTTCCAAGTTTCAAGTTGTGCATGGACAACGCAGTAATGGTCGGGGTGGAGGCAATTATCTCCGGATTAAAAACTGCGAGCTGGCAAAAAGTAAAAGTAAATGGTAATTTGAATATATGATACTGCAAGAATTTATTATTTTATCAGCCGGGCTTTTGCCAAGTTTTATTTGGCTTTTGTTTTATTTGCGAAAAGACAGCCACCCAGAGCCAAATTACTTAATTTTAAAAGTTTTTGTTTTTGGCATTCTTTCAGGATTTCTTGCCATATTTTTGGAAAAAAGCTTTCAAAAAGGCGTGGATTTTTTAAAAACGGGCAACCTATTGCTTTTAACTTTTTTAGCCAGCGGAATAATAGAAGAAGGAGTAAAATTTTTAGCTGTTAAGATTGGTCTTTTTAAAACATCAGAGCCAGACGAACCAATTGATTGGATTTTATTTATGATAATATCGGCTTTGGGGTTTGGCGCTTTGGAAAATGTGCTGGTTTTAACCAACCAAGAAGCCATAACCTCGTTAAAAGCCCTAGAGTTTATGTCGTTTAGGTTTATATCAGCCACGTTTTTGCACGCTTTATGCTCTGGGATGATTGGCTATTTTTGGATACTATCTCGCTGTAAAAATAAAAAGGTTTATTTATGGTTTGGCTTTTTAATAATCGCTTGTTTGCATGGCTTTTACAATTGGTCTATAATGGGAGTGCAAGGAATAAACAAATTCTTATTGCCCATTGTTATAATAATGGGGTTAAGTTTAATTCTTTCTTTTGAAATTAAACATTTAAAAAAACTAAAAAGCACTTGCGAAATAAAAAAATAAAGATATGTCTCCATTATTTAAAAAACTAAAAAATAATATCGGGTTAGACCAAGAAGACGAAAAAGACGATGAAGAAAACGAAGACGAAGAAGATTATGATAACGAAGACGAAGAAGACGAAAAACCCGATAGAAAAGAAAAAAAGAAAAAAGAAAAAAGGGGGAAAAATCGCCACGAGGAAAAACGCGACAAAAAGCAAGAAGAATGGCCAGAAAGCAAGGGCCGTTTGGCAGCTGACATTTATGAAACCGAAACTGATTTTTGCATCCAAGCCCCAATTGCCGGGGTAAACCAGGAAGATATAGAAATTTTTGTGGAAAGCAATGTTTTGGTTATTAGGGGAGAAAGAACAGAATCCGACTCAACTCCGGAAAAAAAGTTTTTTCATAAAGAGTGTTATTGGGGGCCATTTTCAAGACAAACTATGCTCCCTGACGATGTCAACACTCAAAGAATAGTGGCTTCTTTTAAAAAAGGTATTTTGGTGATAAAAATCCCAAAGAAAAAAGAAGAAAAACGAAAAATCAGCATTGAGATGAGCTGAGGTCGTAGAGCGTGGGGCGTAGAACATAGAGCGTAAAACTTAAAACCCCTAACCGCATAATGCGATTAGGGGTTTTGAATTGTGCCGAGGGCGGGAGTTGAACCCGCACACCATTGCTGGCATTAGGTCCTAAACCTAACGCGTCTGCCAATTTCGCCACCTCGGCTTTCATATATGGTAAGCCAAAAAACCTATTAAATCAACAGAAAACCTCCAAAGTAATTGGAGGTTTTCATAAAATAAATTCTGTTGGAAAACTATACTCCAATAATAAACTTCACCAAGCTTGGAATTAGTTTGGCTATTAAAGCGATTGCCAAGCCAATTATAGCGTAGGTTAGAATTGACTTGCCTTTTCCCGCTTTAGTTGGGTCTCCTGCCGCTGTGATATATGTGAACCCGCCAAACACTATCATTAAAACAGCCACCAGAGTCATTATGTAAAATACCCAGTTGGTGACAACATAAATTGTGTTAAGCATACAGCAAACACCCCACTTTCCGCTTGGTCCGCAAGTGCCATCGCTTTTACACTCCCCTAAATCGCACTCATCTACGCCAACATCCGTTGTAATCATACATTTATCTGGCAATGATTCTGGCGGTTGTTGGGCTAAAGACATTGCTGGTAAAGCCAAAACTGTTAACAATGTAATAGTTGCAAAAATTGATAATATTTTTTTCATAATATAATGCTAAACATACTAAAAAAAACCGACCTTTTTTGAAAATAAAATGCAACATTCTTTATATTTGATTATAGCAAAAAAATTGATTTTGCCAAACTCCCAATTCTATTTGTGGATATTTATTTTTAAAACCCCCTGCCTCACGGCAGGGGGTTATTGTCCAACTTGCAAAACAAATTAAACTCTTAAAATAAACCTTATTAAACTTGGAACAAGTTTGGCTATTAAAGCGATTGCCAAGCCAATTACAGCGTAGGTTAGAATTGACTTGCCTTTTCCCGCTTTGGCTGGATCACCGGCTGCTGTTATGTAAACAAAACCGCCAAAAACAATCATTAAAACAGCCACTAATGTCATTATAAAGAAAATCCAGTTGGTAATGTTGTAGATAATATTAAACATTCCCACTATGCCATAATTTTTACTGTCGTATAGATAACAGTTTGTAGTTCCACTTAATGTTCCATGACACTGGCCATTGTTAGTAGTAACCAGCGTAGTTCCTCTCATACACGCTTTAGAGCCCTCTGTAATCGCTTTTGGGGCAACAATTGCTCCTGAAACAAATTTTACATCGCTTCCGCCCGTTGTGCTGTCTGCTTCGCTTGTTATCACTTTTAAAGTAAAGTCCTGCCTAATCTTAATGCATTCTTTCAAAACCTCGGGCTGGGCATTGGCTTGGCCAAAAATTCCAAAAACTGCCACAAAAACTATGCTCAACAAGCTAACAAGGCCTATTATTTTTTTATTTTTTTTCATAAAATTCAAGAATATTTTTTACATTCCCAAAATAAACCTTACTAAACTTGGAACAAGTTTGGCTATTAAAGCGATTGCCAAACCAATTATAGCGTAGGTTAGAATTGACTTGCCTTTTCCCGCTTTGGCTGGATCACCGGCTGCTGTTATGTATGTGAACCCGCCAAACACTATCATTAAAACAGCCACCAGAGTCATTATGTAAAATATCCAGTTGGTGACAGTGTAAACAGTGTTCAACAAACACACCATTCCCCAGTCCTCGCTTGCGGTTATAGTTTCGTCGCTAGTGTCAATTTTACCATCTCCGTTTGTATCGCAAACTCCTGTTTGCGCCGCTCCAACCCACTGACCTCCCGAAGCAGTGCCATAATCAGCGCCTCCAACAGAAACCTTTTGAGTTACATGGCAACACGAGTTTAGAGTTTCATTTTGCGCCATTACCACTCCCACAAGCCCCCCAGCCAACATCACAGCCATTGTGATTACTGCGATTAGTTTTTTCATTTACTTGATATTTAACAAAATTATGCTCGGCATAAT
>Ga0172375_10011255_pt1 | contig 11417 bp, 13 predicted proteins | sample LakKiv1m_FD_114537 | JGI IMG/M metagenome (GOLD analysis project Ga0172375, IMG submission 114537) | Freshwater microbial communities from Kabuno Bay, South-Kivu, Congo - kab_092012_11.1m | ecosystem: Environmental > Aquatic > Freshwater > Lake | place: Democratic Republic of the Congo... | reverse complement strand
TAGTTAAGATTAAGTAAAATGGCAAACGAAAAAATAATACTCGATATTGATATAAATGTAAGCCGTTCTATACAGCAAATGGAGCAGCTTAAGGCTGAAATAAAAGAGCAGCAGGTGTTAATGGCTAAACTTGCCAAAGAAACAGGGATAGAAAGCGAGGAATATAAAAAGGCGGCATCAACTGCATACGGCATGAAGGAGCAGCTGAAGATTTTAAACCAAACTACACAGCAGGCAGTCAAACAAGTAACAGCACAAGAAGGCAGTATGAAGTCTCTCTGTTTGCAGCTTGCCAAGAACAAGGGAGCATACCGCAACCTATCGGAAGCCGAACGTAACGATGTGAATATCGGGGGAAAGCTACTTGCACAGATACAGCAGCAAGACGAACAGGTTAAGAAGCTTGATGCCTCGATGGGCAACTATCAGAGGAATGTAGGAAATTATCCTAAAATATTCGATTTAGCTACAATGTCGCTTGGTGAGATGAAACAGGCTTTTACCGAATTAAAGAATACATCGTTTGCTGGTAAAACAGAAGAAGAAATTGCTGCATTAAAACAACGTATCGGAGATTTAAAAGATGCAATGGGTGACATGCAATCTGAAATGAAAGTAATGGGTACAGAAAATGCTGCTGTTTTAGTTGGTGGTCTTCAATTAATATCCGCTGGTGTTGAGGGGGTTGTTGGTACATTATCATTGTTTGGAGTTGAATCAAAAGTAATTCAAGATTTAGAGAAAAAAATGGTTCAATTAATTGCAGTAACTCAAGCATTAGGAGTGATTGAAGATGAAATAACCAGTGGTAAGGCAAGAGCCATTTTGTTAAGAACTCGAGCAATGATTTTAACTGGAGTTGAAACAGTTAAAAATTGGGCAAATGTTGTTTCAATTAATGCGCAAACAGCAGCTGAAGAAGCTAAAGCCACCATGACTGGAAAAGCGTCATTGATAACCAAAGCTGCCGCAGCTGTACAATGGTTATGGAATGCTGCACTTGCTGCGAATCCAATCGGTTTAGTAATAGCTGGAGTTGCAGCATTAGCAGCAGGAGTGGGAGCTCTTATATACGTTATGTCTGATAATACAGATGAAATAGAACGACAAACAGAGGCATATAATAAATTAAATTCAGCAAGTAAAATTGATATTTCTTTAAATGAATTATCGCTAAAAGTTTTACAAGCAAGAGGATTAAAAGGCGCAGAATTAATAGAAAAGGAATTAGAATATGCGAATAAAAGAAAAAATAATATACAACAAGAATTAGATGCTTTAGATAAAATAACTGAAAAAACAGAGGAACAAAGTGAATCTTATAAATCATTAACGGATGAAGCAATAAAAAACGGTGACGATATTATTGTTTTAAAGGCGCAATTAGAATCAGAATTATCAAAAGAAAATCAAGAAGGCATTGATAAAAGAAGCGAACAAAATAGAAAAGCCGCAGAAAAAAAACAAAAACGCCTTGAGGAACTTGAAAGGCTACGTATCGAACTCATGGCCGAAGGCATTGAGAAGGAAAAGGCCGCTGAGGAGCTAAGATATAAGAACTATATTAAGGAGTGGGGATATAGCGCAGAGGCCTATGCTCTACATATGCAAAAGATGGCCGCTATAGACGACGCATACCGACAGGCAGAGGAAAAGAAAGAGGCCGAAGCCAAAGAAAAAGAACAGAAAGAGAGAGACGCCGAAAACAAAAAGCTCGATGAGGATTTAGATAAAATTCAAAAGGAAAACGAAGAACGAGACCAACGTGAGGCGGCATGGAAGGAGCAGCAGCGAAAAGAGGACCAGGCCAAGACGATGGAACAGCTTGCAATGGTGCAGTCATATAGCGAGGAACTGACAGCTATTGCAACCGGGGCCATAGATGAAAACGGCCTTAACCTTAAGAAGTTTGGGAAATCGCTATCGCTATTCATGCTCGATGTTTTGAAAAAACAAGCAGAAGCCGCCATCGGTGCTGCTGTTGCCGGAAGTTTCGCCACACCTCAGAGCGTTGCAACGGGAGGTGCGGCGGGATTCGTACAAGCGGGCATACTAACAGCACTTATCGAGGCAGCTTATGGCGTAGCAAAAGCCATCATAAGCCGAGAGCCGCAAGGATTAGCAACAGGTACACCAAAGGTAACGCAGGCGGGTACATTCACGGTCGGCGAAAAAGGCAAGGAGCAGGTTATACTTCCTGCCGGGGCCGCCGTTATTCCAAACAGCTTAATGGACTTCGCACCATTCCTGAGTAATACGGCACAGGCCGCAGATACAACAGCAATGATGATTAAGGCTATTCAGAACATACGCCCATACGTTACCGTTGAGGATATTAATGCTGCTCAGGTTTCGGAAGCTGGTCGGGTTAAATTAGGAAAAATATAAATTATATTACTATGACTGAGTTAAAGAATAAAATTACAAAGGAAGAGGAGTTTAAATATTACGATACCACATACAGAGACGCCTATATGTACAACTGTTATCCTGAAAACTCGCAATATTATCCCGTTTGGGAGCGAATTATTAAGATTCTTGATAAAAAAGAGCGCATCTATGAAATAGGGTGTGGGAGTGGCCAACTTGCACACTTATTGTTTAATTCTGGGTGTAACTATTTAAAAGGATTTGATTATTTGCCGGTTGCGATTGAAATGGCTCAGAAGTTAAACCCGAAACATGCCGAAAAATTCTCTGTATTGGATATTTACCAACAAAGGGAAGTATTTCAAAAGGCCGATACAATTATTTGTACTGAGGTTTTAGAACATCTCGACAACGACCTGCATGTTTTGAAATTACTGAAGCCCGGGACACGTTTTATATTTTCTGTGCCAAATTATCGTGCCAAGACACATAAAAGAATTTTCAATACTATTGATGAAATTGTTAATAGATATTCTGGACTTTCAATTAAAGAATATTATAAATTTGTACGTAAAAACGCTAAAGTTATTCACTTAATAGATTCCGTTAAAATATGAGACACATTGAAATATTTGTAATGACTTCAAAAAGGGCACGTTGGTGCCATACGCTGCTTGAAGATTTAAAGGAACAGGGTAGTGGATTTGATTATGATGTCAGGATTTTTCATGATAACTGCGGCAACGACTATTCTGGTGTAGAGCAGTTTTGTAATGAAAATTCAAACTTTCACTATTACAAAACAAAAGAGCATTTGGGGAAAGAGGGTTTCTGGATGCTGCATAATTTGATGTACACATTTTTAGATACTTTGCACGAATCCGAAAAAGTTGATTACTTCATACAACTCCCAGACGATATTGTGCTGGTAAATGATTTCTTCAAACGTGCTATTACACTTGTGCAAAACGATGTACATTTATGTAATTTCTTTACATTCCAAATTCACAAAAAAATATATCAGGGTGCCCAAACCGAAATTACCAAAAACGGTGTTAAGATGTGGGCAAATAATTGGGTCGATTGCTGTTTTGTTGCAAAAGGCGAATACATGAAAGGTATAAGGATTGATACTCCAGATTTAACTCGTTGGTTAAAAAATAAACGTCTGGGGAGTGGTGTTGCTCATTCATTCATTCGTGCTTGGCGTGCGAAATATGATAAAACAATATATGAAACTGTATGGGCATTAATAGAACACTGGGGAGGTTTTGGGGAAAGTGCAATGCATGCTCCTGAGCGTAAGATCTGTTATTATGGCGAAGTACCTGCAAAAAAATACGAAAAGGGTTTGAAATACAGACTGCTTGGCAACTTACACCCTAATGATGTTGATTATATTTATGATAAAGTTACTAAATTGGTAAGCGAAAATAAATTATGATTACAGATGCCCACAAAACATTAATGTCAATGAGAAAACAAACCACAGTTATAGGAACAGTTGATATTTTTATTGCGTCAATGCCACGCAATTTTCACATACTAAAAACCATTGAAAGCCTGATTAATCAGCCTGACTTGAATAAAATATTTCTAATATGCAACTGCTATGATGACAAGCAATATAAGTATGTTTTGAATCAGCTTCACACATATCGAAATATAATTATTTTTAGGCGTGATAACCGTTTTGGGTGTAGCGAAAGATTTTTTCCGATGCAAATGAGTACATCAAAATATATAGCGTTTGCAGATGATGACCTGATTTATCCTGAGACATACCTTGCAGATTTGATAAGGGCTGCCGACAAATATAAAGCACTCGTTTCGTTTCACGGCTGCATACTGTTTGAGGGCGAAATTAAAAACTACTATAAAGACCGTAAGTGCTACAGATGCCTCGGCACAGTTGAGAATGATTTTGAAGTGGATATTGTTGGTGTAGGAGCCTCACTTTGTGAAAGGGCGTTATTTTCAAAAATAGGTGTAGAAAATTATTACAGCATGATTTTAGAACCAAACATGGATGATATTTACTATTCTTACTTAGCGGCACAAAACGGTATAAAAAGATATGTCATTGCACATAGTGAAGGGTATTTGCAGCACAAGGTGAAAGAGCCCGGGGACAATTACATTTTTGACAAAAAGCGCAAAAATTGCGAACCACAAACAAATTTTGTAAATGAATATTTCAAATAAATTAATCGAGAGTGCAACCGCACTTCGCCAAGCCGGCATAGGTAGTATGTCGCCTAATACCCTATTAATTTATAATGACATTTATGCTAAGTTTCGTTTTCATAGGGAATTTATGAAATGTACTAAGGCAGTCGAATTAACTGCTTATGATGCCTGTTGCAGCGTTGAGACGGTGTGGAAGGTGGTTAGGTTGATGAAATCCATTGTATAAGGACTTCTAATAAAATGGTTTCACTAATATTTTCTTTACTAATATTATTTTCTTTAAAATAATTTACAGAAAATTTAATATATTCTTTTGCCGTAATAGATTTAATTTTATCACCTTTAATACAATAAATTTTTTTTGTTGTTTTATCGTAATAAATTTCATTAATATTAAATTTTTTACAAATACCCTCTATAAGTGTTTTTGCATTTTCATTCATAATTTTAAGTTTTAAAATTTTCTCCCAATATACGTCTTTTTCATTTACTGTAAAAATAAATATTGCATTTTTAAGAAATTAATGTTATATTTTTACGGCATATTTTTTAAGTATGTCAGAAATAACATTAAAAGGCGAAGTCGGGGGCGAAATAAACTACACTCAGGTTTATGGGCTTATACAGTCGCTTGGCGAATTTGAAGACCTTACAATAAATATCACGTCAATAGGTGGCGACAGCGAGGTAGGGCGTCAGATTTATGATTATCTGAAAAGCCTTAACAAGCCGATTACCATGCGAGCAATAGACTATGTTTATTCTGCTGCCTTTACTATTTTTCTTGCAGGCACTAAACGTGTCGCAGAATATCGCAATTCAGAATTTCTCATGCACAGCCCCTGGATGATGGGCTTTTTCGTTGGCGGCGACAAAGAGGCAAAAGAGCTTCATGACATGGTACGTGCCGAGAAACAGTTATTGATTGACTTATACGCCAAAGAGCTCGGAAGGGAAGCCGCAGAAATCGAAATGTTGATGGATAAAGACGACATCATAAAAGCTGATGCCGCCATTGGTTTAAACATGATTACAGAGATTGAAAACGACAGCGACAAGGAAAATGACAATTACGAATTATTTTATTCCGGACTATTCGACAAAGTTGCAGCTTGCGCAAGAGTGAATGACAATTACAAAAATTTATTAACCAAATATAACAAAAAAATGGATGCTAAGGAAATTAAAACAGAACTCGAATCACAGAAATCAATATTGACTAAACTGTGGAACTACTTTAAGGGCAAAATAAAAGCCCTTTCAATGTCAAGTGAAGAAGGCGAAACTATCGAAATCGAAGGCGACACACTTGTTGAAGGTGCTACCGTTACAAGTGACACACCAGATGGTACCTACACAGTTACTGTTGACGAAAAGAAATACACTATTGAAATCGCAGGGAAGGTCGTTACAACTGTTACCGAACAGGAACAAGAGCCACCTGCTGAGGATGTGGAAGCGCTTAAGAAAGAAAATGAAGCACTTAAGAAAGAAAATGAAAAGCTGAAAGCTGACATCGAAGCTGCAAACGCTCTGAAAGCTGATTATGACGCAAACAAGGCATTAATCGAACAGCTTAAAACCGTTCACTCAAAACACTTCAACCCCGAAACTAATACCTATGATTTTGAAACGGTTGCAACTGCCACAAAGGTTCCTGTAAAGAAAACAGCCGCCGAAATAAAGGCCGAAGTTGAAGAAATTAAAAAAGGCTATCTCAAACAAAAATAAAAACAATTAAAATTTAATAAAATGGCAAAAATTGATTTTTCAGGTTTAACAAATATTGAACCTATAGCAGTCCAGAGTATATCTGAACTTATTAAGGCCGCCCTGTTCAATCAGGCAGACCTTTCCAAAGAAGTTACTATTATTGGAAATATCGAATATGACCAGAATGTTGGTTACCTTGGCAAGTTTGGCCACATAGGTAAGAAGAAAGGTTCAACAGGATGTTCACTTAACGAAATTGATGCTTCATTAGCAGCAACAGAAAAAACGTGGGCACCTAAGAACTGGGACACACGCCTTATTTTCTGCGCCGATGATTACGTTAATAACGTTGGCGAAAAGGCGTTGAAAAAAGGTATTGACCGTTTCGACATGATGGATACTGAACTTATGAAAATAATCGTGGAGTATCTGATGCCATCAGTGATTGAAATGTATAACCGCTTCATTTGGATGAACGACCTCACAGCGGCTCATACAGACGACAGCCCCGCAGGAAACATTACACCTGCATTATCCCTTGACTTTGTAAACATTCAGGATGCATTGTGGAAAAAAGCATTTGCACTCGCAACAGCAGCGCCTACGCAGAGAATCACAATCGCTGCAAACGCTCAAACAACCTATGCCACACAGTTGTCGGAATTAACACCCACACTGGCATTAAGCTACGCAAACAGCTTGTATTACGATGCACCACTGGCAGTACGTCAGAACCTGATGACCGGCAACTTCTATTATAAATGTACTTTGTCATTCTTTGACAAACTTGCTCAAAACTTCCAAGGCGTTGGCTCAACAGCACCTATTAATATCATGCTTGAGCGTCTTGAAAACGGAATACAGGCCATCCGTGTAAACGGTGTGCTGTTCGTTCCGGACCCTGTGCAGGATGACATGATTAACACATGGAATAACACTGGAACTGCATGGTTCTTACCTCACCGTGTTATTCTTTGTGCAAAAGATAACCTATTGATGGGAGTTCCAGATGTGAACACATGGGCAAACTTCGACATGTTCTACGACAAAGTGAACAAGAAAGTGTACATTGACATGGCCGACAAGTACGATGTTATGTTCCTGCATGACAACCTCGTAATGATGGCGTTCTAAGAATCGAATTCGGCGGGGTGTCGCAGCCCTGCCGCTTTCTATTGTTTAACAATTAAAACAAAAATACAATGTCAGAAACATGCAACCAAATAGCAAACGACATAATTCGTGACTGCCTAAACCTGCCTGTCAGGGGGCAAAAGAACCGTGTTATTGTCATACCTCGCAGAATCATTGATTCTATTACCTACAACAGTGATAACCATCTCATCATCGAAGCCATTTCACTTGCTTCTGGAACCAGGGCATTTGAATACGTTGGCGATAGCACCATGCTAAACACAAACATTGCAAAAGTTGCCGATGAATTCGGAACAGGGTACATGCACATGTTGCCGTTTAAGATTTTCGGAAACACACCTACTATTAAAAAGGAACTTGAAGCACTCAGCGAAGAAGTTGACGGGGTTCTGTGTATCATTGAGCAGAATTATAAGGGCACCGTTACTGTACCAAACGCAAAATGGGTAGTTCTTGGTAAGGATGCCGGCTTACGCCCGACAGTTCTCGAAGATACTGAAGGCCGCAACATATACAGCATCACGCTCGGAAGTGTTGACGGTTATCCGGAACCACATCTGCCAGCAAACGTATATCTCACAAGTGAAACCGTTACGGATGCGCTTGTAGAAGCGTTGCTTGAAGCGCAATCTGCTTAATTAAACATTTTTATTTAAACAAAAAGGGGCGGGCTTATTACCCTGTCCCTTTTTTATTAAAAATAACCACCGATGCAAGAAAAAATAAAAAATATTCTGTTTATACTTGACTTCATTAATGAGTTTGACACTGTTTTAAAGTCCAAATCACGTGCAATTTTTCAGTGTAATAATAAAGAATTTGAAAAAAATTATTCACAATATGCCGAAAAACTGAAAAAATGTTATAAATTTGTGTTTAAAGTTGAAAAGGCAACAGGGTGCGGGCAGAATTTTCTCGACCATTATTTTGAAGTTAAACAGATTTCACTTAAAAAATTAGTAAACATCATGAATATAAATCACAAACTCAAACAGGATAGCCGCATTTATTGGATTGACGGCGACCCTTATAGTTGGATGTCGGCAGGACTGACAAACGAAATTTGTCAAAAGATTTATGACAAAGACCCGTCAGCATTTGAAACTTTCGACCATGACTGGAAAAAACAGGAGCAGGTTACGACTGAGCAAGTGTTAAAAGTAAAGTCATTGCAGTTAAAGGAGTTCTTTGTGGCCGGGAAAGTGCCAGAAGTTGAAACTAAGGCCGAAGAAGTACCGGAACCTGTAAAAAAGAAAAAGCCCGCACCACGTAAAAAATCTAAAAAATGATAACACTATCGGCCCCGGACACGCTTAAGATTTCATATAACAAGCAGCTCGACATACGTGCCTATGGCACTGATAATCTGTACCCAAATAACAGTCACATACTTGCACTGAATAGCGGGGCTGTAAAGCAGTGTATAAATATTTATGCAAACTTCATTTTCGGCCAAGGCATGACTGAAAGTGGGCAATTTTGGAAGCAAAAAGTAAACATTAACGGCCTGAGAGTTGACCAGTTTGTGAGAGGTATAGTACAACAGTACAGTGTACATGATGCCTTCGCATTCCTTGTTGGATATAACGGGTTTCTTGAACCTGCCTCAGTAACGATTATTCCATTTGAAACATTGCGTTTCCCGAAAGCAGACGATTCCGATATAGTTACAACCGTAAAATATTATAAAGACTGGTCGGAAAGGAATATTAAAAAGGAAAAAATAAAGGAGTTCAATCTTTACAACCCCGACAAAGAAATTATTGCACGGCAAATCGAGCTTGCGGGCGGTTTGGGAAAATGGGCAGGTCAGATATTTTACTACGGTGCAAACGGCGAGGCGAAATATGCTCATAATAGCTTCCACGCTGTGCTTGAAGACGCCATTACAGATGTTAAAACAAAGAAAGGGCGCAACAGCTCGGCCTCAACGAACTTCATGCCGCCTGTTATTATACAGTTTCCTTTTACGTTTGCATCAGTAACACCGTATCAGGAATCAGATCCGAAAGGCGAGCGATATAAAGGTGAGGTAATGGCCTCATTACTTGAGTTTCAGGGACACGAGAACGCCGGCCGTTTAATGGTCATTGAAAACACCTCGAAAGATGAAAAAGGTAACATGATACCGTTTAAGATTGACAAAATCGAACCACAAGACTATGAGGCCACATTTAGTGCAATTCAGCAAACTGTAAAGCAAAATATTCGGGAAAACTACATGATACCAGAGGTGTTATTTGTGCTTGGAAAAGGCTTCACATCTGACGAAATCGTAAACGGTTACAATTACTATAATAATATTACCGCTCACAAAAGACAGATAATTGAAGAAGTTGTTATGGAAATATTTTCAAAATGGGCATGGGATATAAACCCCTCGCAAAACTACGCTATTAAACAACTTCAATATTTACAATCATGACAATACTAACCTTTGAAGAATTCATTGCTGTTGTAGATACCACCGACAAAAGTCAGCGGGAAAAGTTTAATAAAATATACGTAGATGTTGAAGAAACGTACATTAAGACACTGTTAACGGTTGCGGTTTATGACAAAATTAAGGATGGCACCTATACGCCGACAAACAAGGCCACGTTTTTTAAATTACTCAAAAAATGTACTGCCAAAAAAATCGAGACCGTATTCATTAAGACGGCCAACAGCCAACTTACGCCACTGGGGCTTATTCAGCGCAATTCAGAATACAGCACTCAATCAGATATAGGTGCGGTTAAGATGAAACTCGAATCCGTTTATGAGGTGCTGCGAAGTTATGAAAGTCAGTTACTTACTGAGCTTGAAACGATTACAGAATATGTTGCAACGCTCGAACCTATTTCCAATCAGGCCCCGTTTTGTATTTCAGCAACCGACAGCTTGAGCAATCAATATCACTCGCCTGACTATTATCAGGAATGTTTATGCAAAAAAGACACAGGACATTATCCAACACACTAAAATATAATTTATGGCAAATCCAGATTTAACCATTGCGGACATTATCCTACGGTATGAAGAACTTTCGCCGCTGACAACGAAAGGGAGCAAGCTAACTAAAAGTGAATATGACACCTCGTTGATGGGCATATACAACGATATGTACAGGCTCATGACTATGTACGACAGCGCCTCTTGGAATATTGCGGATGGGTGCGCTATAACTTTGGGAAACAAGGTACTTGCTGCCGGTCAAATAAGATTATTCAAACAAGACGATTTTATGAGGCTTCAAATATATGATGGGGCTTCGTGGGTAACTTGTTTGGAAGTACAATGTACAGAAGTCGGCGGCCTTATTAACCGTACAAACTATGCAGCTTATACCGGCGAAGCACTTACTATTAGTGTCGGAAGCGCGGCATACGTTCACATAACCAATGCTGGCAATAATTATCTGAATGAAGAAGCCGCAAGCGGTTTTCTCTCACTCGCAACCGATAAACTGACAGCAGGAAACATCCCAACAGGTTACGATGCAATGGTTAAAATGACACTTACTATTGATGCCGACATGGCAGTCCCGATGACATTGAAAGTGCTTACAAGGGAATATAACCTACTTACGGCAGACCATACGATTACAATTACTGATATTTTTCAGGTATCGAATACCGACCAAATTTATGCCCAAATTAAAAAGGTTGCAGGCGACCCTGAAAATATCAATATAGGATTCTTTATGATTGACTTTGAAATTATTAACACCATACCAGTTTCCCCATGATAACCACCACCACAGAATACGTCAAAGGCGAGGACATATCAATTACACTTACGCCGCCGCTCGCAATAGCGAGCTATTCTAATGTACTATTTGAATTGCAGCAGTCCGGAGTAAATAGGGCGGATGCGCCGTATCTATGCAAACTAAGTAAGATTGAATTAAGTGGTTATACCGCTGTAATAACAGGAAGTAGCACCACATTCACGGTCCCTATAAGTGCCACAATTACCGCAACAGCTAACACGGCAGCATACGACCT
>Ga0172375_10011254_pt1 | contig 11418 bp, 6 predicted proteins | sample LakKiv1m_FD_114537 | JGI IMG/M metagenome (GOLD analysis project Ga0172375, IMG submission 114537) | Freshwater microbial communities from Kabuno Bay, South-Kivu, Congo - kab_092012_11.1m | ecosystem: Environmental > Aquatic > Freshwater > Lake | place: Democratic Republic of the Congo... | reverse complement strand
TCCTTGTTTTCCGGCGCCTTGAACGCACTTCGCTTGTTCGGAAACTCAACCTGGAAGTACATACCCAGTTCATCGGCGGCCTCGAACGCCGCTTCCGGAGGACACCACGAATGAAAGCGGACGTGGTTAAGTCCCCATGATTTCAGGATCCCGACTATCCTAAGCCAGCTGTCCCTGTCCATCGGCGCATAACCGGTCAGCGGATAATTCGCACAGTCCAACCGGCCGCGAAGGAATGCCGTCCTGCCATTTATCTTGAGAAACTTTCCATCCCGCTTGAAATCGCGCAGGCCGAAACTGACAGTGTGCTGGTCATTAAAAGGGTTTCCTTCGACGACTGCAGAAAGCCTGATTTCAAGGCGCAGCATGGCGGGATTGAACTCATCCCACAACGGAACGTCGTCGCCCGGCTGATATGTGAATTCAACAACACTCCGCCGTTTCCGGGCCTGAACATCTATTGACTGTTTCTTGAAGGCCGAGGGCTTAGCAACGTTGTAAGTTTTACAATCGATACCGAGCTTGCCGGCTGCTGGCTTGCCAGTGATATTGCCAAGGACCGCGCGCACACGCACCTGTTTCGCGCCGGCATCAGGATAGACCTGCAGGTCTTCGATCCAGACCGGATCGGTGGCACGCAGTTCGATCCTGCCGACAATTCCGTTCCAGTTGGACTGCGTCCGTTCGTCAACCGCGTGCGACGGTCCGACAGGCGGCAGCTTTGCATTATCCACCACGACAGTGATCGTGTGCTCGCCCGGTGTCATTGCCGCGGTCACATCGAATAACTGGGGGGCGCTGAGCGTATCAGAACCGCCGCAATCCCTGTCGTCAACCCAGACCCGCGTGTTCTTGGTCCTCTCCAGGAACAGCGTGATCCGCTTGTCTTTCCATGCTTTCGGAATTGTAATCCGGCGCTGATACCAGGCGGGTCCCTTCCAATACCAGACACGCGACAGGCGATCGACGGCGCGTTCGTCCTTCTTGATGCCCTTCTGGTTTTCGTCGGTTGTGCCCGGCAACCTGACGGTATCGTCGAGTTTCTGGTCAAACCACTTTTCCCTGACCCCGACATCCCCGGCATCAAGCCGGAATTGCCAGGTTCCGGCCAGCGGAATCGTGTTCTCATCTGCAAGGTCTGAACAGCCGGCAGCAAAAAGCATTAGTACGGCCAGGATACTCTTCAATGCTACGGTTGATTTAGTAATTTTCAGAAGTTGTTACCTTGATTTTACTTCACTCACCTTCAACAATTGTCCAACTTCAGCCAGCGCCTTGATGCTGGCTTCCTGGAATTTCCCCTGCTTGTCCGGCCCAACGTTAAGAAGGAAGTTGGCGTTGTGGCCGTTGGCTGTCTTGATCTGCTTTACGATCTCCTCGGCGCTCTTTGGACCGGTACCGTTGTGGAACCAGCTGCCCTCCAGGCACCAGCAGGTCTCGCCAGTAGTATTGCTGTGCCTCGGCTCAAAATGTTTTGTTTCCGTCACCGCGATATCCAGGTATGGCATGCCTTTCTTGCCCCAATCCCACCAGTTCGCGGATGCAATAAGATCAGACCGAAGGCCGCGCGTGAATGCCACTGCCTGTTCCGCAGGCATGATATCAGGTTCCAGCCCATCGTTCCAGATATAGAAAACGTCTGGATATTTCTCAACCAGCTCGGCAATCTGCTTTTCCTGGAAATCGACCTGCTCTTTCATCGAATGCGTTGCCGGATCGCATTCCGGCGGCAGGACCTTGTACTCAGGCTTAAATCCCGGGCTACGCCAGCAATAGTAAAACCCCACCTTCAATCCGCGGCTCTTGAATGACTTTACGAACTGCGCCACAAGGTCTTCCTTGTACGGGCAGTCGGGATTCATAACGTCATACGTCGTGTACTTGCTGTCCCACAGGCAGAAACCCGAAACGTGTTTGACTGTGAGCACGGCATATTTCATTCCGGCTGACTTCGCCGCATCAGCCCAAGCGTCAGTGTCAATCTTACCGCCCGGGTTGAAGTCGGCCGTGCTGTGGTAGCCGGCAACCCACTGGACCCCCTTGAAGGTTTCCAGGTTGAAATGGATGAACATTCCGAATCTCAGTTTCAGGAAATCATCCTGCAGTTCTTTCAGTGATTTTCCCTTAACCGGTTCCCTTTTTTCAGGCCGCGCCTGCTGATTGGCGGCTTCTTCTGCCCCGGCTGGCAATCCATGCAAGACCATCACGACGGCAAATAGAGCTGACAATATTCCTCTGTTGTCCATCCTGATGCTCCCCTTAACTGTTAAACAACGCGAACGATTCCCAACCAGCATGTACTGTAACGCTTAATTACTCTTCCTATTTCCCAAGATTCAGTATCGCTTCTGCAAAAGCTTTTCCCATCTGGGCAAATATCTTTGCGCAGCCAAGGTAGTGGAATTCTGCGTTGGAAACGCCGCGGCTCCATGCCGCCTTGTCTTCAGGCGTGATGAGCTTCTCCTCAAACTCCTTCACTTGTTTATCCGCCTCCGCCTTGGTCATTTTGCCATCCTTCACCTGCTTGTCCAATTCGGACTTCTTCCCATGGACCTTTCCGCGCTTTTCATCAATTAATCTCAGCTTCTCGTCCCAGAACATCTCCGTCCGCACCGCGATCACACGGCCTTTAAATTCCGGCATCGCCGAGGGAGATGCCTGCGCCTCACGGAAAGCAGCATGCAGGGGGGCATACCTCGGTTCCATATTCTTGGTGGCCCCACCCTGCCCCATCACCCCGATGACAAAAGGCATTTCCGGCGCGTTAAGATCCTTGCGGACGTCACGGATAAAATCCGCCATCCATTCGCCGTATTTGGAATAGTCGGTGCCTTGATATGTGCTGTGGTCAACCACATCGTTCCATCCCTGCAGCCAGACGAACCCGGCAATTTCATATCCCTGTCCCTCGTATTCCGGACAGACCCGCTTGATATCTTTCAGAACGCTTTTCACGTGTTCAATCATATACCGATAATAAAGACCGGTTGCTTCGGCTTTCTTCTTCTTTTCTTCATCAGTCCGGGCTTTCGCGTTCTTTGCGGGCTCAGGAAATACATACGGACCGGCGCTTGGCGGCCTGAAATCCGTGCTTAACGACTTTCCGCCCCATGCCGTTTTAATTATCAGGAACGGCTCATTGAGAGCCTTGCTCATGTATATGGCAAATGTAAACTCAGGGCCAATCTTCTCGCCTGGTTTCGACGGATCCTGCACCTTACCCATCGACCCGTAACCTGCCGTCATCTTGCCGGTAAATTCAGCGTTCTTTGCGCCTCCGCCTGTCAAATACGAGAGCCAGGCATGCTCGCAAACAACCGGCTTCCCATCCGCTGCAACCATTTCCTTGAGAATTGGCGCGGTGGCCGGGTCGTCACCGATGTAATCAAAGGTCTTGATACTTGCCGGCCCTTCCATGTTCGACTGCCCGGAAAGAATAAACACTTTCAACGGTTTCTTGGCCGCCGCATGACATACAGCCCCCAGAACCAGGCTTACTGCAACTGCAATTATTGCACACTTCATACTCTGTCCATGATTCCTCATAACGTTCCTTTCTTTGTGCTGTTGGAAGTATTACCTGCAGTAGAATTATTTGCGATAAAATCTTTTAGACTTACCAGCGCGGGCGATTTCTTGCTGGCCTTAATATCAGCAATGGCCTTGTCGAAAGTTTTCTTGTGATTCTTTACCATCCACTCTGGTGTGCGGGCAAAAGCCGCCTGCAGCTGCGGCAGCATTTCTTTGGCGTGGATACCGTAACGCAGGAGATACTTCAGGCAAGTCGCGAGGCGATCCCCTTCGCCCCATCGGTCCATCTCAATCACCGAGACGCAGAGAGGCATGCCTTCCCGGATATGCAGGCGCGAGAGAATATCCAGGCCGGCCAGACGGATACCGTCGCCGAACATCTCATCGCTGGGAGCAAGCCGCTCAACTGCCTTAACTATGGCAGGCAGCATTACAGCAAGATCCTGATCAGTAAGTTTATTTACATACGGCGCAAGACCGTAACGGGCCGCCGCATCATCGTTCTGCAGCAGCGATTCCATTGCCGGATACAGCAACCGGCGATCAACACCTTCGAGCGAATGCTGCAGGATACCGGGCTGGCGCAGATCCGGATTGGGATCAAAGAGCGCCGCCGCGACGGCACGATGCGTCATAGCTCGAGGATCGTCAGAATTTTTCCGCACCGCCAGCGTCAGCAGATCGTTCACGCTGGCTTTTCTGGCATCAGGACCTAGAGATGCCACGGCATTGCATGCCAGGCTCTGCATCCAAGGGTCAGGATCATTGAACAAAGCGCGCAGTTGCGGAGCAGCCGAATCAGCCTTCGACCCCAGGCAGCCCAGCGCTTCGCATGCGCCATAGCGGGCATTGATATCGGAACTGGCCAGCATTTTCAAAAGCTGCGGAATGAGATTGCCTTCGCGCTTGCCCAGCGCCTGGGCCGAACGTTTACGCATCCACGGCGACCAGCTCGACAAACCGGCAATCAATTCTGTTGTCTTGCGCTGATAGTATCCGTTCCTGTCATTTGTCGGATAGTAGTCGCGACCGGCAGCAATGATCTCCTTGACCTCCAGGCGCTTAAGAGGCGGCACAACACTTTTCTTCTTACCAGTGAGGTAAAGGCTCTTGAGCGGCAGACCGTATGAAAGGAGATACGCACCAGTCAAATCCCAGTCCGTGTAATTCTTATTTTCTTCGGCCGGATATTCAATCTCCTGGTAAACAAAGCTGCCTTTCCAGGTCCTGGCAAGATCGTAGTACCAGGCCTGCTCTTTCAGGTAAGCGCCGGTTGCCAATGGACCGCTGCGGGATGAACCGGGCAATGCCCACAGTATGTTCCACAAGTTGCCGCAGTGCCCATGCTCACGTTCGTCGTATGCCGCCGTAGCCATCTTCGAGAAGAATGACGATGCTTCGCGATCACCCAGCAGATCAAACAGCACAGCCGCACTTGAACATTTTCCGTTATCATCGTGCGACGGCCACGGCTGGTGATCGCCGTATGGAATAGCTCCTTTGTTGACATAATATCGCAGAAACTTTGCCGACCTGTCGATGGCACGGCCAACAGACGGATCATTAACGCCGGCCTGGCGGGCAAGCACGAGCGACAGGGTAACCACCAGCCCCGGCTGGTTCATGCAGCCATAGCCGTTCAAGTTGCCGTCAGGCCGCGCAAATGAATGTCCCCATGTCCCCATCCTGCCCTGACCCACCGCCACGGCCTTTGCCGTACGACTGAGTTCCGGCAGGATAGACCGGTCTCCAGTGGCAAGGACATATTCAGCCAGGAAGATGTCCCCATAACCATAGAACCACGTCCAAACATCCGGCTGCAGTGATGCCGCAACCTTTTTCGCGTAAGCAGCCAATATGGGATGATATTCCTCCTTGCCGCTGGCCAGTAGCGCCAGGGCGTTGAGATCGCCGGGAATTCCACTTTCGTCTGTAATTTCCTCATTCGACCACTTTTTTGCTATGAACTGGCAACCCTGTTCAAATATCTTCTTCGACTTCTGGCAGTCGTATGGAGCTGTCTCGCTGTACGCGCCCAATACAGGAAGTTTTAGTTCCACGCTGTCGGTCTGTCCTTTGCGCCAGCGAATCAGCCGCAATACTCCACTCTTCTCCTCGGCTGCCGCTATCGCATAACCGAAGCTTTTGCGGGCGTCGTCCGCAAACGGCTTGCTGTTCACCCCAAGAATGACATCGTTGGTTTGCAGGATTCCATCGGCCGGTGATCCCGCATCAACTTTTGTAATCAGGATCTGCCGTGACGCGGCGGTAACATCATCGCGCCTGAAGAATATCCAGCCGCGCGCTCCTGTAGGCCCAAGATTCCAGTCATGGTTCTTATCCTTCTTGCCGCCATTGGTCAAATCAGGCGGCACGGACATCTGCTCTGCCGCAAACAGCACCGTGCCGCAGAGCAACGCTGCGACAACAAACAACACTCCGCATGATCCATTCCTCATCTTAACTCCTGCTTAGAATTGCCTTTGCCGGGGCTGGAGTCCTGCAACCCGAGTTGCCGGCTAATTATTCATATTCTATCACTGACAGTACGTCAGACTGCATCAGCGCAAAATAACATCAACATACCCGCTGGCGTCAAGAATGCGGTCGCAGACGGTGCGGCGACCCTGTTTGACCGTTACACGCACCTGGCCTTTTTCCCTCTCTACCACAAGGTCGAATTCACGTTCAAACGCGCGAACGGACCGCAATGCCATTTTGGGCCAGCCGGCCACCCTGCTCTATGAAATCCCTGTGAGGCAACCTCGAATCTCCGGCCACCTCCCATACCGTTGAACCCCCGGCTCCGAGAGCCCAGCGGTCAACCTGTGTTTCAACGTTTGTCGCAGCACCCTGATCGGCGGCAGACAACAGAGATGGAAATAGACTGGTCCCGACCAGTAGAATAAACTTCGTTAAGTATACGTTCGTTATCTTCACCGCCACGCGTCCCGCACCATTATTCATACTGTACCTGCCACGAGACGGAACCGTTGTCCGCGCGATTCAATACCAGCGCGGAATAGTCCGGTCCCGCCGGATGTGCCTCAAGAACGGCCTGTGCACCTTCTGCCGACGCCTTGACAGCTTTGCTGCCATTGGCCGCCAATACGATCCTGAAAGATTCACCGCCGACAACTTTGGCAATACCAGTAAGAGTTTTCTTCTCCGCATTCCATTTCACATCCGACAGGTCAAGCCATCCCTGCAGAACATGCCGCGAGGTGGAAAGCACCTGGGGCACCGGCTGAACCTTTCGCACGGAAAACACTGCGCAGTGCAGCGGTCCAAGCTTGGCCTCTAGCTTGTCCGTGCCCTGCAGCTTGCCGACAAGCCTGTCCGACCAGAATTCGTAAACGTAGTAAGACGACTTGCTGTCGAGCCCGAGTGTTCCATCTGCCCGTACTCCACTCAATGAAGACGAGACAACCGCTTCATCCTTGCGGTCCGGATTGAAGAATGCTACCTGGTGCCAGTCGGAATTCAGTTCGAGGTCATAAATACGAGGATCCTTCACACCTGTAAAAGCATCGATGGGCCGCGCGCTCCGCGGCTCCGTGTACAACGGGAAAACCCGCGACATGTCATGAACCATTTCAGGTGTCATTTGCCTGAATGACGTCGCCAGTTCCAGGCGCCCGCTTACAAAATAGATCATGGTCAGCAGCGTTCGCCTTTCCTCGGGCTTATACATATGAACAGCCTTGCTGTCAGGATAGTAACTGACCACGACGCGGTTCTTGTACCAGCGCAGGCCGCAGACTGTGACCATCTTCGCCTCGAACTCGTTACTGTCTCCCCAGGTACGCTGGAGATCCACCAGGCCGATGGTAACATCCAGGCAGGGCCGTCCTGATTCGCCGAGATTGCGTTCATGGATCCTGGGCTCGGGACCGAGTCCTTCGCGGCACATCCTGAATGCCTCGCGGTAGGCAAACGCCGCCGTGGCATACTTGTTCTCGAAACCGCCTTCGGGTCTCCAGCCTGTTTCGGGATAGTCAAATTTCACACCAATCAGGCCGGCCTCGCGCAAATTGCCCCAGACCTTCTTCATGTGCTTCTGAAAACCCGGGTCGGTGTAATCAAACGAAACCAGCGGCTGGTGATGCGGATGACTTACCTGCAGGCGGCTGATATCATTGAAAAGCATGTGACCGGGATATTCCCGGGCATAATCATCGGACGGCAGACCAAGCTGGAAGTAAGTGAACGGAATGCCGTCGCGTTCTTTCACAGCGGCACACCATTTCGCAAAAGTGTCATAGGGAGAAACCAGGTGTCCGAACTTCGCCCAGTGCGCATTGTCCCACCAGCCCTGTTCCGTATTTCCATCTTTGTAACAATAGAAATCCGGCTCCAGTCGAACCGCCACCTTTGAGTATTTCGTGAACCCGCACTTCCGGGCAAACTCAAGTTCCTCCACCAGCGCCTTCGAGTTGTTGATGTTGGGGCCCCCGCTCAACGCGCCAACCGCCCAGCCGCACAAAGTCGGAAAATCGTAAACATTGGGTCTCGCGCAATTTGCCGTCCGCATGGCAAGACCATAAGTCTCAAGCGCTGAGAATGGATCGTCTGTCACAACATCCAGATAGAACGTATCTTGCGACCAGTATGTGGAACCGGAATCCACCAGCCGCCCGACCGGATCGTCGGCAGACAGTTCAAGGGTTCCTTTCTGAATCTTTACATACTTTGCAAACTCCCTGTTGGCCAGCCCGCCCCAGACTATTGAACGGCGCCGTCCGTCAATAGAAGCTGTCAGCAGCATGCTGTTTGGACACGAACGGGTCAAATCGTGAGAGACAGCGGGTTCCGCCGCTCCGGCTGCGCCGTTCAGGATCAAAGGGGTCTCAATCTTTGCGCCTGGAAAATATTCCGCCGCGGCAAGCGGTGTCGCGCTCATCATCCTGATGGAGTTCGGCATTGTGTTTCTGACGCCGAAACCCATGACCAGTCCGTTATGGTTTTCGTACAGGGTGAATGCAAACAGATATACGGGCAAAACCCGGCTCTCGCACACCATTTCAACAACAAGCCGTTTTCCTTTTCCAATAAGATCATCCGCAGATTCTGGCTTGCACTGGAACTTCCACTTTCCGCCGTTCTGTTTCCTGTTCTCCCAGGAATCGGCGCGCATGCCGGCATGAGCAATGCAGGTCCGGCCCGCAGCCTGGTCTATGACATCATAGGTGCCAGTCTTTGAATCGAATGACAGCTCTACGGCGCCATTTGACAGCCGGACCCTGCCGCCCTCTTCCCGGATCTCGACTTCTTTCCCTTTCACAGCGCCGGCCATCACGAACAAAACAACGGCAATTATCTCAGCGTATCGCATAATATATTGATCCTTATTTTATCACGGCTACAGCTTACAGTTCAGTTTCACTGCACGACCGGCCGGCAGATTAATCCGCCAACCTTCCTTTTCCTGCGCCACAGGACCTCTGCCGGCCGGATCGTCCGCCGACACTGATTTTGCCCCGGTAGCGGACCACAAAACCAGCGACTGGGCAAGAGCGGAATGCATGACAACAGTTGCCTTCTTCGATTTTAAATCCCAGGACAGTTCATCAACCACCGCACCGGCACGGGTCCACCTTTTCATCCTCCTGTTACGCACTGCCCGTCTTTCTTCTTATCATATCTCAAGAAACAAAGAAGTTTAACAGCTATTCCTGACCATAACATGCCGATTATTGATCTCGGACAAGAACAGGTAGACTCTGAAATTCTCTGGCCTATTCGAATTGCAGACATTATAGTCCCAACCTTGAAAAATACATGTGAAAAAGTCCAACCTCTAAGAAAAGAAGTCACAATGAAAACAAAAGAAATTAGCTCTGCCGTCACTTTGGCTGGTCCTCATTTAACAACAATTATTTTTCCAATCCTGTCCTTTCTTCTGCTTGCCGCGAACGGACTGTTTGCCGAGGAAGAACCGGCAGGGCCGTTTACGCAATCCGGCAACCGGTTGCAGTGGGAAGGAGAAGGAGAACTTTACTGGATCGAACCATTCGGCCCAGATGCTCTGCGCTTCCGCGGGACAAAGAGCCTGCGCATAAACAACGAGAACTGGAACCTGCTGCCGCAGCCCGAGGTCAAGGCCGAGATATCAGTCACCAGCGGCAAGGCCGTAATAAAGAATGGAAATATAAGGGCGGAAATAGAATCACGAAGAGGCCGTATCACTTATTTGAACAGCAAAAACGAAGTCCTGCTGCGCGAAGCCTACCATCCTCATCATAACTCTTTTGCACGGCAGTATAAAAGCAAGGGAAGCGATCACTTCGAGATAAAAGTGACTTTTGACGCCGAAAAAGATGAACACCTGTACGGAATGGGACAGTATCCGAATGACTGTCTTGACCTGAAGGGAAGCGTCCTGGAACTGGCACAGAAGAACACCCAGGTCTCCATTCCATTCCTGCTTTCCTCAAAAGGATACGGATTCATATGGAACAATCCGGCCGTGGGACGCGCGGAGTTTTCCATGACACATACCAGTTTCTATTCCGAATATACAAAGCAGACTGACTATATTATCTTTCCCGGCGACACCCCGGCCAGCCTGGTCACCCACTATTCCAGGCTGACCGGCACTTCCCCGGAAATGCCCTACTACGCCACCGGTTTCTGGCAGTCCAAACTGCGCTACTATTCGCAGGAAGATCTGATGTCAGTTGCACGCGAGTATAAGAAAAGAAACCTGCCGTTATCCGTGATCGTGGCCGATTTCTACCATTGGCCTGTCACAGGCGACTGGAAATTCAATTCCCAATTATGGCCTGATCCGGCAGCCATGGTAAAAGAGCTCGACAGCATGGGAGTCAAACTTCTCGTCTCAGTCTGGCCGACCCTGACAGAGAAAAGCGAGAACTACAGGGAATTCATAAAGAAGAATTACACAATCCGGCCTGAATCCGGACACAATCTCTTCTTGAAGGCAAACGATGAACTCACTTTCGTCGATGTCACCTATCCCAAAGCCAGGGAGGCGATGTGGGCCAGAATCAAGAAAAACTATTACGACATTGGAGTGCGTATGTTCTGGATGGACGAGGCCGAACCGGAGATTGATCCTCTTGAGTATCACAATGTCCGATACTACCGCGGAAACGGTCTCGAGGTTTCTTCCATCTACCCGTTCTGCTTCGCGCAAGCCTTATACGAGGGACAAAAGGAATCAGGCCAGAAAGAAATTATTAATCTTATCCGCTGTGCCTGGATCGGCAGCCAGAGGTTCGGCACGCTGGTCTGGTCCGGCGACATCAGGGGCGATTTCCCGACCCTGAGGAAACAGGTGAAAGCCGGACTGAACATCAGCCTGTGCGGGATACCGTGGTGGACCACCGACATAGGCGGGTTCTGGGCCGATCCACAACAGCCGGAATACAACCAGGTGCTGATCCGCTGGTTCCAGTATGGAACATTCTGCCCAGTCATGAGAATCCATGGTGTAAACAAACCCACGAAGAGAATCGAAGGGCAGATCACCGAAACGGGCGCCCCAAAAGAAGTGTGGAGCTTCGGGGATGAGGCCTACAAAATACTTTCACATTACCTGGAAGTCCGGGAAAAGATGCGCCCCTATATCAAGAAGCACATGGATATCGCCTCAAAAAACGGCACACCTGTAATGCGCCCATTGTTCTTCGACTTCCCGAAAGACAATGCGTGCTACACCATAGAAGACCAGTTCATGTTCGGCCCCGACATACTCGTAGCCCCGGTTGTGGAACCCGATGTAAAATCCCGGAAAGTTTATCTTCCGCCGGACACAACATGGAAAGACGCGCTGACCGGAAAAACCTACCAGGGCGGCCAGACGATTGATTACGCCGTGACAATCGAGAACATCCCCGTATTTACCCGGAACGGTCTCGATCT
>Ga0172375_10011250_pt1 | contig 11423 bp, 11 predicted proteins | sample LakKiv1m_FD_114537 | JGI IMG/M metagenome (GOLD analysis project Ga0172375, IMG submission 114537) | Freshwater microbial communities from Kabuno Bay, South-Kivu, Congo - kab_092012_11.1m | ecosystem: Environmental > Aquatic > Freshwater > Lake | place: Democratic Republic of the Congo... | reverse complement strand
TCCCTTGAGTCGAAGATTGAGTCCATGAGACGGACGTTGAATAAGATAAGTGCATAAGCCCTGCCTAAAGGGCATAAAATTGTATTCGGAGTCGATTTAAATATTGATGTTTTATAGGAGCAAAGCATGGCAGTGTTTGAAGGTTATGAACGAAGGATTGCTCAGATTACACCCGCGCTCGCTCAGGCGGGCATCGCTTCACTCGAGGAGGCGAAGACAATCTGCGAATCCAAGGGGCTGGATGTCCCCGGCATCGTGCGCGGCGTGCAATCGATTTGTTTTGACAACGCGTGCTGGGCGTATACCGTCGGCGCCGCGATCGCGATTAAGCGGGCAACCGCCGATCCAGTGGAGATCGCAAAGACGCTCGGAGAAGGCCTGCAGGCGTTCTGCATCCCCGGCTCAGTGGCGGACGATCGCAAGGTCGGCCTTGGCCATGGCAATCTCGCGGCGATGCTGCTCTCCGAAGAGACGAAATGCTTCTGTTTCTTGGCAGGACACGAGTCGTTCGCGGCCGCGGAAGGCGCGATCGGTATCGTCAAGAGCGCGAACCGCGCGCGGAAGGCTCCGCTCCGAGTCGTGTTGAATGGACTCGGAAAAGATGCTGCGCAGATTATCGCGCGCATCAATGGGTTTACCTATGTGCAGACGCAGTTCGACTACTACAGCGGAGAGCTCAAGACTGTGCGCGAGATCGCTTATTCAAAGGGCGAAAAGGCGCGGGTACGAATTTACGGAGCGGACGATGTGCGAGAAGGCGTTGCCATAATGCACCGGGAAGGTGTCGATGTTTCCATTACCGGCAACTCGACGAACCCCACGCGCTTTCAGCACCCCGTAGCGGGAACGTATAAGAAAGAGTGCTGGGAAAGGGGCAAGAAATACTTCTCGGTCGCATCAGGCGGAGGAACGGGACGAACGCTCCATCCCGACAACATGGCGGCTGGTCCCGCTTCCTATGGCATGACGGACACGATGGGCCGCATGCACTCCGACGCGCAATTCGCGGGATCTTCTTCGGTTCCCGCGCACGTCGAGATGATGGGACTCATCGGCATGGGAAACAATCCCATGGTGGGCGCTTCGGTATCTGTGGCGGTTGCTGTTTCAGAAGTGCTGAAGAAATAAGAAATTATGGTAGCTGCCCCGATGCGATGGCGCGCGGGGCAGCCGTACTATGAAGGAGCTACAACGTGTGCAACCTGCGCTCTAAGAAGCACAAAGCGGTATCAGCTTCGCTCACATCAGCCTACGCCTTTATTGTGCTCTTTGGGATAGTAAGTCTTTTCTCAGACATGACGCATGAGGGTGCGCGGAGTATCACTGGTCCCTTTCTCTCAAGTTTTGGGCTCTCTGCGGCTACGGTTGCGTTTATCGCCGGTTTTGGCGAATTCGTAGGGTACGCCTTGCGATTTGTCTCGGGTTATTCCAGCGATAAAACAAAGCGCTATTGGCTTATAACTGGCATAGGTTACGCGATCAATCTCCTCTCTGTGCCCTTGCTTGCGCTTTCCAGAAACTGGGTTATGGCAGCCGGCCTCATAATTCTCGAGCGGACTGGACGCGCGATCCGCAACCCGGCACGCGACGCGATGCTTTCGCACGCGACATCCGAAACAGGGCACGGCAAGGGGTTCGGGCTTCATGAAGCACTTGACCAGATAGGCGCGACCGCTGGCCCGCTTATTATCACGGCTGCGCTCGTCACGAACACTTCATTGCGCCACGCATTCGGCTGGCTCATAATCCCCGCGCTTGCCGCGCTCTCGATTCTCCTCTTTACACGTATAAAATATCCCAAACCGGAAACACTCGAGGCGACCGCAAAAGAGAATATTCGTGGTGCGCACTTTTCAAAGGAATATTGGCTGTATCTTGTCGCCGCCGCGCTCGTGGCGGCTGGATTTGTGGATTATCCGCTCCTGGCGCTGCACTTTCAAAATACAGATGTCATGAAGGATTCGCAAATCGCGATCTACTATTCGATCGCGATGGGTACGGATGCGATCGCCGCGCTCTTTTTCGGATGGCTTTTCGATAAAATCGGAATACGGACATTGGTCATTTCGACGGTTCTCTCAATGTTTTTTCCTATATTTGCCTTTTTGGGAAACCGCTGGTTCGCACTTATCGGCGTGATACTCTGGGGCATCGGCATGGGAGCCCAAGAGTCGATTATGCGCGCCGCGATCGCAAAATTCTCACACAAGGAGAAACGGGCAACCGCCTACGGTTTTTTCAACATGATATATGGAATCGCGTGGTTTGCGGGAAGCGCCGCATTTGGGTTGATCTACGACGCGTCGATACATGTGGCTGTCATATTTTCCATTGCGCTGCAAGTTATAGCCATTCCATTCTTCTTTTTTAGCGCAAGGAGTGCATTGCTTTCAGAAAAAAAGAAATAATGTGGACTCGAAATTGTTATATTTTCAAGGTGATGGAGTTCACCTGGCTGGTAGCGCCAAAGCGCAGGGATTTTTCCTTTGCTGACGACTCCTCTCTTCAATGCTTGAGCTGGATTCGGAGCCAGAAAAGGAGAAATGTATGATTTCGGTGAGTGTTCTATTTGAAAATCCTAGCGAACCGCGCAGGACCGCGGCACGAGGGATACCACCTTATTTCACAGATATCAACCTCGATCAGGTGGTCGACACAATCCTTAAAGATAGGGCTTTTTACGAACTTGAACGCCACTTTTATCGACCGCTCGAATCTGTAGACGAAATCTCCTACCGACAGGAGGTATTTCGCGATCTAGAGACTCCAGAGCTTCTCAAGGCGTTAAGTCTCTTTTCTGAGCGCATGCGGCGCATGCGGCGGAACCTCGAATCGCTTGAAAAAATCTACAGCACATGGCATCGCAAGGGCTGGTTCCTTGAGGCGGCGAAGGATTATCGCGACGCGGTTATAACCCTCGCACACGAAATGCGAGGCTGTGCGCTCAACTCACGCGCCTTGCGCAGATTCAATTCATTCTTGCAGAATTATGTGGCGGGAGAATCATTCGGCCGTTTCTCCACTGAAGCTGATGGACTTACTCGCGATATGGCGGAAGTTCAGTATAACATTACCATTAAAGACCTCACCGTAAAGGTTCAGAAATATGCTGGGGAACCCGACTATGGAGCCGATATCGATACGACATTCCGACGCTTCAGCCAGGGTGGAGTGAAAAGCTATCTCGGGAAGTATTCGGAATCCGCTGGAATAGATCATGTTCAGGCCGAGATTCTTGAATGTGTCGCGAAACTATTCCCCGAACTGTTCAGACGGCTCCTCACCTTTTGTTCGACTCATGAATCCTTCATCGACGAAACGATCGACATATTCGAACGAGAGCTCCAGTTCTACCTTTCCTGGCTCGAATATATTGAGCCTTTGCGTAAAGCGGGGTTTTGCCTGTCTCTTCCGACTGTATCAATGAACGATAAAGCGGTTTTTGCGCGCGGCATTTTTGATATTGCCCTCGCAAAAAAAGTTGTGCTCTCAGTGCATCCCATCGTAAAGAACGATTTTTCTATTTCCGGTTACGAACGAGTTCTGGTTGTAACCGGCCCAAATCAAGGCGGAAAAACCACATTCGCGAGAGTGTTTGGGCAGCTCCATCACCTTGCGTCCATCGGTTGTCTCGTACCTGCAGAAGAAGCGAAGCTTTTCCTTTTTGATACCATATTCAGCCATTTCGAGCGCGAAGAAAGAATGAAGAGCCACCGCGGGAAACTGCATGAGGAACTGGTTGCGATCCACGCAAGTCTTGAAAAGGCAACCTCGCGCAGCATTCTGATTCTAAATGAGGTTTTTACCTCAACCACCCTCAAGGATTCAATCTTCCTGAGTCGCAGAGTTATGGATCAGATAGCTGATCTCGACGCCATTTGCGTCTGTGTTACCTTCCTCGACGAACTCGCTACACTCGGCGAAAAGTTTGCAAGTTTTGTGGTCGCGGTCGATCCTAAAGACCCCGCGATCCGCACCTTCAAAATCGAACGGAGGCCAGCGGATGGCCTTGCGTATGCCCGAGCGCTCGCCGAAAAGCATGGACTCACGTATGAGCAGCTCAGAGAGAGGATCGCATTATGAAAGCCTTTTTAATGTTCCGCGATCGCGATTTCGACGCGGGAGCAAAATTGCCTGATAACGCGGATGGACTCATTCAGGACCTCGAGCTTGACATTCTCCTGAATGCGATGGCCGGCGACGATAAACATATCTATGAGATATCTAGAACCGCCATTCTAACAAGCCTTTCGAATATCGATGAAATTCTTTATCGCCAGGCTTTGCTCCAAGATGCTCTCGCGAATCGCGCTATGATCCGTGAATTGTATTCGATCGCTACCGAGGCGATCGAGAGCAAGCGACGAAACTGGTATGGGATTTACACGATATATCCCGGTGCGGTACTCCACAGCGCAGCGCGTATGATCGAGATGTATATGCCCTTTCTTACCCGCCTTCGCCATCTTGCGGACAATACGGTGGATTTTAAATCTGAAGGGTTTACACGATTTTTCTCGATGATCCGAAGCGAACTCGACGATGAGTATTTTGAAATTTTAAAAGACCATTTGAAGTATGTAGAGTTTAAGGAAGGCGCGCTCATCAGCGCGACGCTCGGTGAGGGGCTCGAGTCCCAGCATCACATTCTCAGAAAATCAAAGAATTTTGGCCGAACCTGGCTGCAGCGGATATTCAGCCCGAGAGTACCCACCTATTCATTTTCGATTAGCGCGCGTGATGAAGCGGGAACAAGAGCATTGAGTGAGCTGAAGGATCGTGGCCTTAATTTTGGAGCGAATGCGCTTGCCCAAGCCGCTGACCACATTGAAAGTTTCTTTAAAATGCTTCTCGCGGAGATAGCCTTTTATGTTGGCTGTCTCAACTTGCGGGAAAAGCTGGAAGTGCTAGAAGAACCAATATGCTTCCCTGTACCTAAAACCGAAGGCTCACTCGGCGATGAATTTACTGGTCTCTATAACATCTGTCTTTCTCTGCATACAGAAAGAGCGACAGTAGGAAGTGACATTCGCGCGCTCGGCAAGAATCCTGTCATCATTACCGGTGTCAACGAAGGCGGAAAATCGACCTTCCTCCGCAGTGTCGGTGTCGCCCAGCTCATGCTGCAATGCGGCATGTTCGCTCCAGCGGTCTCGTTCTCCGCGGACATTGCGCGTGGTGTATTTACACACTACCGACGGAAAGAAGATCGTACGATGCAGAGTGGTAAATTTGACGAAGAGCTCTCGCGGATGGAGACAATCGTGCGTCAGCTACATCCGCATGCGCTCATCCTCTTCAATGAATCTTTCGCCGCGACAAATGAACGCGAAGGTTCGGAGATCGCGATGCAAATCACGCGAGCGCTCGTTGAACGTGGGGTACGCATCTACTTCGTGACTCACCTCTACACGTTTGCCGCTGGCTTTGAAGAATGCGCTGCGTGTCGCCCGCTGCTTCTTAGGACTGAATCGCGGGCCGATGGCAATCGGACCTTCAGAATCGTGGAAGGTGCTCCATCGCAACGAAGCCACGGCGAGTATCTCTACCGCAAGGTTTTTGGCGACTCCACCGAAAAGCCCATGAGCGAGACATCGCCGATGGAATCCGACGATGAGGCTTCTGTCGAAGTGTAGTCCGCCGGTTTCGCAGCATCAATCCGAGATTTGCGCGGTGTGACGTGTCGCTCCCGATGAGATTTTCTCCTTCGATTCGAGAATCTTTTCCCGAGCGACACGAGCATCCGTATCTTCTGGCTTCATGCTGAGCGCTTGATCAATCGCGACAATGGCTTCTTCTTCCCGTCTCTGTCGATGCAGACACCAGGCAAGGTGTTGCACGAAGGCGCTTTCAAAAGGATTGAGATAGATTGCCCGCCGGAATTGCGATTCCGCGGCTTCGAACATTTCTCGCCTAAGAAGCGCGACACCGAGATTGTCTCGGTCATAACCGAGAAATCGATTTGGTCTCAGGCGATCTTCCAGCATTTCAGCCAAGAGAGGTGAGGTCAACTCATCATTGTTGTGCTTCATCGAAGGACAGCTTTCAGTTTTTCCATGCTATGCCACTGTTTTGGCAGAACGCAGAAAACTTCTCTGAATTTGTGATCCCAACAGGAATCTCGAAGAGCGACGAATTCGATCTACGAATGGATTGAAGAGAATATTCATCTCTTATAGAGACTTGATTCCGTAAAAGCGTCGTATCGATTGGAATATAACGGACTACCATTGAATAGTCTGCCGAGCGGGCATAGCGTATGATCCGGGCTTCCGAAAATGAGTAAAGGAGACCTCTCGTTGCAATCAAGAGGTAAGAACTTATAACCCGCGCACCGAACAGGGCACGAGCGATTCCTGTTGCCGGATGGTAAAATGAAAATGCAGGTCGACGGTTGCCGAGTACGATTCGCGGATAAGTATCATACTTGAAATCTTCTTTTCGTAGAGCCGCAAAATATGCTTCGATATCTTCCGGGGTTGATTTTAAACCAGCAGAATCTTCAGCTTCACGCGCGGTACGGTAAGCGTCGATAAAATGCGTGTAGAGCGGTTTATTCACCGAGTTGAAAAATACTGACACTTGTTGCCCGTGAAAATGAAATGTAATCCACGAACTCAGCAGCTCCGTGCCTGCTTCAAGCGCGTCAATTTCCGAGATCGGCATAATGACAGTTTGAAGAGGTTTGCTATCTGCGCGTACCGCGGCAATTTTCCCGTCACCTAGACAGAGGTAGGTCGATCTCGATTTTCCGAAATTTCCCGCGAAGGCAGGGGACAATATACAGAATGGGAATGAAGTGAAGGTTTTAGATATCAATGGTCGTACGGGTTCGCGAACGTCTGCGAGAGAAGAGATTACCTCCGACCATGTCGCGATGGCTCCATCACGCTGCATAGGAGTACCCTTCCCAAGTAAAGCACGTATTTGCCACGATATGTGCAAACATTTCCGTCCTCCTGGTTAAGGCTTCAATAAGCCGCCCCTTCCCAGGAGTCATCATCCGATATTCGGCACATAACGGCGGACTCCATCGCCAACGGTAATAGTATTCCTAGTGATGACCTCAGTCAATTGGGTCAATTTCGCGAGATCGAATAGGGAGCTTTGAAACTCATAAGAGTGATGCCCACACCGTAGAACGGTCTGGCTGCATTGACCAAAATCACCACTACGAATATTATTTTAACAAGGCGATGGAGTTCGCCTCCTTTATCATTGTGCTGTAATTCTGCAACACAACGATGAAGCAACTGCCTTCCAGGCTGACAACTCCTGGCAATTTTCATTGCTTAAGGAGTTTTTATGCAGACGATCTTTCTAATCGCGGCCCTATGGCTTGGACTTGCTGTTGTTGCCGCAATCATTGCCTATTACCTGAAAATTTCAATTGCTCTCGTGGAAATCTGTGTCGGTATTGCCGCTGGCGCCATCGCACATCGATTTTTCGGCCAAGGTGCGCTCGGAAGTGATCAGGAGTGGCTGCAATTTCTTGCATCTGTTGGCGCGATTCTTCTGACTTTCCTAGCAGGCGCGGAACTCGATCCAAGCGTGATGAAACGCAAAATGAAGGAAGTCTCGATTATCGGCGTGATTGGCTTTGCGGCACCATTCATTGGCGCTACCGCGGTCGCATATTTTGTTTTCAAGTGGTCCTTTAGCGCAAGCATGCTTGCGGGCATTGCGCTCTCAACCACCTCCGTAGCGGTTGTGTACGCGGTAATGATAGAGACGGGTCTCAATAAAACAGAGTTCGGCAAAGGAATTCTCGGGGCATGTTTTATCAACGATATTGGAACCGTAATCGCGCTCGGTCTTGCCTTCTCTCCTTTTAGCTATAATACATTGATCTTTGTGGTCGTAAGTGTCGTTGCGATATTCATCATTCCTTCGATCACGAAATTCATTACTAGAACGTATGGGAATAGAACAGCAGCAATCCGAACGAAATGGATAATCGCCGTGCTGCTCGGCCTTGGCGCACTCGCATATTGGTCTGGGAGCGAAGCGGTTCTTCCTGCGTATATCGTCGGGATAGTCCTGGCGGAATTTGCCTCGGTGGAAGAACAGTGGATACGACGGCTCAGGACACTCACTACTGGATTCTTAACGCCCTTTTACTTTATCAGAGCCGGTTCCCTGGTTTCGCTGCCGTCACTCATCGCGGCACCCGCGGTTTTTATAATTCTGATTCTGTCGAAAATCGGCTTTAAAATTTTTGGTCTCTATCCTGTTATCTCACGCTTCAGAAAGACACACACCGAGCGTTGGTATTACACCCTCATGATGTCCACAGGACTCACATTCGGCACTATCTCCGCACTATACGGGCTGTCGCATGGAATTGTGAATGAAGGCCAATATTCAGCACTCGTCGCGACGGTAATCGCGAGCGCGCTCGTGCCGACCCTCATCGCGTCGAAGTGGTTCAACCCGATGAAGGACTTGAAAGCGAAACATCTCACTCAAGTATCACGAATCGTCGAAGGCGGACTTTCTGACGAGTAAGTATCAAACTGCGTGAATTACATCTTGTGCCGCGGATTTGGCTTGACGTAAAGTGCGTATTGGGACCTTTCCCCACCGCAATCTTCACATCAAACCAATTCCTCGGCCGCATGGTAGAGACGTTCAATTTCTTTTTGAGCAACGATCCTTTTAATAGCATATGCGATAATGATGATTCCAACGATATCGATAGCCAGCCGCGCGAGCGCGAAACGTTTCCCTAGAGATTCCATTTCGAAGAGCAACATGGGAATCTTCGTCGTTGACCATGCGCCAATGAATATGAGGATATTCGTGAAGCTCGCGCCCTTCTTCATGAGAACCGCGGCAAAGGGAAACGCGCCGTAAAGAGGACCCGCCGCGAACGAACCAAGAAGAAACGCCAAGAGTCCACCTTTAGCCCCTGCTTTTTCGCCCATGTACCGGATCATCTTTTCGCGTGGAACCCATACATCAATAAGCCCAAGAAGAATGAAGATTGGCGGAATAACGAGAAGCATGGTCTGCACTTGTGTAGTCAACGAAGTGAACGATTTTTCGCGATATCCGGGGAAGAATAAAATAAAAACGACGAAGGCGCAGATCGCTCCTATAGCCCATTTATAACGTTTTAAAATGACGCTCATATTCTGACCGCCCAACCGACAAAGAGCGCTGCCACAAGCGAAAAGATGAACGCAAAGACATTCCTGAGAATCGCGACACGCCTTCCAAAGTATTTCATCTCCATAGGAAGCGTGACTACACCGACCATCATGAGACTCGACACAAAGGCAGCTATTTGAGTTGCGCCAGCGCCGCCAGCGAGCAACGCGGCCGCGGCGGGGAAGGCGACAAAACCGGGAATCAGCGTGACCGCGCCGACGAGAGAAGCTCCAAGGACTCCCCAAATTCCTGAGCGTTCTCCCAGAATTCGCGAGATAGTCGCCGTGTCGAGCACCGCGAGCGTAATCGCGACGAGAATGAGCACCACTAAAAACTGCGGAAGGATGCCTTCGAACGACTTCCACGCCTTTTTAAGCGCGGCGAGCGTCTTCTTGCGATCCTTCAGAAAGGAGGCAAGAAGACCCAGGCTTGCTATTCCATAAAGAATATATGTGTCCATTGGAAACTCCTGTTGCAAAATATAGAAACAATGCAATGGCCTGTCAATAGAGGGAAAAGAGAAGCGCTCAAACATTCGCGCGATTCAATCATGTCCCCACTGCTCCGCGCTCGGGGGAACTGAAGCGCGCGTTCGGGATTTTGCTTGAATAGCGCTTATTTCTGCGGCCCCTTCGCCGCCATGAGCGCGATGCAGTCGTAGAGGGCGCGGCCGCCCTGGTAGGCGGTAACGCTCCGGCGCACGATTTTCCACGCCCCGTTCTGATAGGATCCGTCGGCGTCGAGGCGCTCGGTGAGGTCGGGGATTTTTTCGATGCTGCTCATGAGTTCGAGATTCTGGGTGAGCGCGACCGGCTTCAAGTTCGAACCGGCGATGATGGAGAGCGGTTCGATGATGAAGTTCGAGAGCTCGGAGAGAGGCTGGGAGGCGATGGCGGACTTGGACTGCAGGCGGATCATGCGGGCGCGCGCGTCGGGCCCTATGGTTTCTTTGCTCGCGGTGATCATATCCAGAAGATAATTGCGCACATCGTTGAGCTCTTTGATGCTGGAGAGCCGGTCGCTTTCGGGCAGGGATTTAAGCACTTTCGCCATGATCGAAATTTCGCGCAGGTAGTGGTTGCGTTGGTTCGACGGGACGAAATACATCGTGATGATGGACACCTTGGTACCGTCGGGGGCGCCGTAGTCGATGCCGGTCGGGCTCCAGCCGATGACGCACATGAGGTCTTCCTCGAAGTCCACTCGAGCGTGCGGGCAGGCCCACCCGCGCCCCAGCGCGGTGTTCATCGATTTTTCGCGTGCCATCACGCTGCCGACAATGTCGGTGCCCGTAGGAATCTGCGGGAATGCTTCGATGATGTGCGCGAGAAACTGCAGCGCGTGGTTCTTGTCATTTTCAGGGAGCTCGAAGAGCCGCCCTTCCTGCAGTGCGTCGAGTATTGAATCCATAATCAAACTCCTTCAAAGCGCCGTACGAACCAGCGCTTCACCCTGTGGGTAATCACCGAGTACGCGAGCAAGAATCCGGCGATCCACACCCAGTAGATTCCAGGCAGCGGGAGCAGGCCCAGGAGCGGCGCGAGCGGCGAATACGGAAGCCATACCCCGATCGCCATTACCGCCAGCGTGGTAAGCATAGTCGGCGCCGATGCCCTGCTCTGGAAGAAGGGCACCCTCCTCGTCCGGATAATGTGCACGATCAATGTCTGCGTAAGAAGCGACTCGACAAACCAGCCGGTCTGGAAGAGGCGCATCAGGGTATCCTTCTGGGACGGCGCGAGGCTCGGGTTGAGATAGGCCACCGCGCCGAAGAAAAACCACATGAGTGCGAAGGTCGCATAGTCGAAGATCGAGCTTATGGGCCCGATAAACAGCATGAAACGCTTGATGTTGCGGATGTCCCAGCGCACCGGTCGCGTTACGAGCTCAGGGTCGACATTGTCCATGGGGATGCCGGTCTGCGAGAGGTCGTACAGCAGGTTGTTCGTGAGAATCTGCAGAGGCTGCATGGGGAGGAAGGGAAGGAGGTAACTCGCGCCGAGCACGCTGAACATGTTGCCGAAGTTGGAGCTCGCGCCCATGCGGATGTACTTGATGATGTTCGCGAAGATGCGCCGGCCCTCCATAATGCCCTCTTCGAGCACGAGAAGGCTCTTCTCGAGGAGGACGATATCGGCCGCCTCTTTCGCTACATCGACGGCGGAGTCCACCGAAATGCCGACATCGGCGGCCTTGAGCGCCGTGGCGTCGTTGATGCCGTCGCCCATGAACCCGACCACATGCCCCTGCCGCCGCAGCTCCTTCACGAT
>Ga0172375_10011249_pt1 | contig 11423 bp, 10 predicted proteins | sample LakKiv1m_FD_114537 | JGI IMG/M metagenome (GOLD analysis project Ga0172375, IMG submission 114537) | Freshwater microbial communities from Kabuno Bay, South-Kivu, Congo - kab_092012_11.1m | ecosystem: Environmental > Aquatic > Freshwater > Lake | place: Democratic Republic of the Congo... | reverse complement strand
TGGGTTCAGAGCGTCGCGAGACAGCTCGGTCTCTATCCGATGTAATCGTTCGTTTCTTGAGGGGATTCGTCTACAGTACGAGAGGACCTAGACGAGGGAACCGCTTGTGTGCCAGTTGTGCCGTCAGGCGCATTGCTGGGTAGCTACGTTCCTATTAGATAACTGCTGAAAGCATCTCAAGCAGGAAACTGACCCCAAGATAAGGAAACGTTGTTCCGCAAGGAACGAGAGATCGCCGGGAGACTACCGGTTAATACTCTGCGTGTGGAAGATCCGTAAGGATTTAAGCTAAGCAGTGGAAAGATCAAAGAAACTCTTTAATATCTACAGCTCTTAGATCGCCAGCACTGGTGGTTTAGGAGCTGCATAGGCAACTCAATTTAGAGGCTAAGATACACCGAGATTACTCGGGGTCGTGTCTTTAGACAAAATTTCTTCGTCTTTGACTTGAAATTTTAGCTAAAGAAACGAAAAATTAAAAATATAATATTAGATATACCCAGATGAATCGGGGTCGTGTCTTTAGACAAAATTTCTTCGTCTCTGACTTGAAATTTTAGCTAAAGAAACGAATTTGCTTTTTGAGTCTCGGTCATAAGAGCGAGGTGGCTCCACCTTTTCCCATTCCGAACAGAGAAGTGAAACGCCTCAGCGCCGACAATAGTCTCCCTGCAAAGGGTCCTGAAGATAGGTCGTGGCCGGGACTGAGAAAGCAAAACCAATCTCCCTAAATCCCTCTTTGACAAGAGGGACTATAAAAATAGAGAGAATTAATTCAATAGATTGTTTCCGCCAGAGGCGGATTGGGTTGTGAGCAATCCAAAAATAATCCCCGTATTTGGGGATTATTTTTGGATTTGTGATATAATCGGCGATGTTGGAAAAACAACAGGAGAGGACTATTTTTGCAAATGAAATAAATTTGGAGGTAGAGAGATTGCCAAGGATATCAGTGGGAGTTGAAAATATGTTTTTTAGTCAATTTGTTAATAAAAAACATTTGATTATGGCTAAAAGTAAGTTGATTAGTAGGATAATGGAAATTGATAGTGATGGAAGTAGATGGGAAATTTTGACGGAAAAGGAGTGTAATAAAAGACATAGAAAGCATTTGGTAAATAATGAAATTAGTACAATTATTTGTGAGGAAGTGGGAGAGAGGGCAATGACATATTTATTTGCGATTAAGGGACCGGATAAAGAAAAAGAGATGGAATATCAGGAAGCATTAAAGTGGCGGGAAGTATATTCTGTGCTATAATACCAAAGCTTTTATTATTTGTTTACTTAGGGTAACCAATCCCGTGAACAATCCCGATAAAAAGCGGGATTTTTTTATTTACAATGAAAAAAGAAAAGAAAGTCAAAAAAACATCAGGCCCGATGACAATGGAGGAATTGTTGAAACTAGAAGGAGTACAAGTTGCTGGTTTGAAAAAAGGACAAGAAGTAAAGGGAAGAATAACAGCAATAAAGAATAAATCAATTTTTATTGATATTGGTGGAAAAACTGATGCGGTGGTAATGGGAAAAGAATTTGAATTTGTTAAGGACTATGTAGCTGATTTGAAAGTTGGTGATGAAATAGAAGTTCAAGTAAAACATCCCGAGAATGACAAAGGTCAGATTTTAGTTTCTATTAGAGGAGCGGCATCTGGTTATGGATGGAATTATTTTACTGAAAAAGAAAAGAGTGGTGGAGAGGTGACTGTTTTTGGAAAAGAGCTAAATCGTGGCGGAATTGTAGTAATTGCACCCTTTGGTTTCTTTGGATTTATCCCCGGTTCACAGATTGGAAGTAAGTATGATGTTGATCCAGAAAAACTATTAGGAAAGAAAATCAAAGCCAAAGTATTGGAAGTTGATCAGTCTAAAAATAGATTGGTATTTTCCGAAAGATTGGTATCTGAGCCAAACAAAGTTGGTGAAGAGTCAGTGGCTATCGAGAATTTGAAATTAGATGATGTTTTTCAAGCGGAAGTGGTTAGAGTCGAACCATTTGGTATTTTTGTAAAAGTTGAGGAAAGCTTTGATGGGAAACCAATGAAACTTGAGGGACTGGTGCATATTTCAGAAATCTCTTGGGAAAAAGTTGATGATGTTACTGGAATGTTTAAGGCAAAAGATAAAATTCAAGTAAAACTTGTCAATAAATCAGAAGGCCGTCTACAATTTTCATTAAAGAGATTGAAAGAAGACCCATGGGCCAAGATTGAAGATAAGTATCCAAAAGATAAAGAGTTTGACGGGGAAGTAGTAAAAATTGCTAACTTTGGTGCTTTGGTTCGTTTAGAGGCTGGAATTGAGGGATTGATTCACATCTCTAAATTGGCGGGCGTGGTTTTGAAGGGTGGAGAAAAAGTCCAAGTTTACATCGAATCTATTGATGTAGCAAAGAGAAAGATATCTCTTGGTTTGGTCAACACCGATAAAAATCAGGTAGTCTATAAATAGAAACTGGAATAAGACCCGGTTCGAAAGAGGCGGGTTTTTTTGGTGATGTGATATAATCGGGAAATTAATAATTTTTTATAAAAAATATGATTCCAGGAACACATTGGACGAAGGAAGGATACAGTAGATTTTCAGAAAATCTAAGATTGGCAATGAATATTTTAAAATCAAGAAGGGTTGGGACTGATGTAAATCCTAGAGATGTTGACGGGAAACCACTTAGACCAGTGAATGGGGTTGAGATACCGAGGGGAAGAGGATCATTTAATGTGGTTCGAGAATTAAGAGAATTGAAGGATAGTGGAAGTGGGGTGATATATTCAGACGCACCCAACCCGCCATCAGGAGAATCGGTTGAGTAGAAATGTCGGTAATATAGGTATAAAAAATTGTGACTTCGCCAGTGGCGCTAAAAACGAAGAAAAAGGATAAAGCTTGATAAAATTAGGTTATGAAAAGAGTTTCTGAGACGATATTTGTTTGTTCCAGCTGTGGAAATGAATTTTCTAAATGGTCGGGTCAATGTAGTGCTTGTCATGAGTGGAATAGCTTGAGGGAAGTTAAAAGTTTGGGAAAAGATATTAAAGGACGTACAAGTCGATCCGTCCGTACAGGGGAAATAAAGAATTTAGGAAAAATCCAATCTACCCCTAACCCCTCCTTTGACAAGGAGGGGAACAATAAAAACATATTTTCTACGAGTATTAAGGAATTTGATAGAGTATTGGGTAAGGGAATTGTTCGAGGACAAGTAGTGCTTTTTGCTGGGGAACCGGGGATTGGAAAGAGTACTTTGTTGACTCAATTACTTGGAAAGGTAGGAGGTTTATATATTGCAGGAGAGGAAACATCGGAACAAATAGCAATTCGAGTTGATCGTTTAGGTTTAGATAAAGGAAAATTCGATATCTTGGAGACAAACATTGTTGAGGAGATTGGTGAAGTAATTGAGCGAACAAAAAATGTGTTCAAAATTGTGGTTGTGGACAGTATTCAAATGATGGTGTCCTACGCCGAAGGCTCTGGAACACCTGGAAGTATTAGTCAGATAAGACAATCAACTTTTCGATTGGTGGAAATGGCAAAAAAAAGTGGAGTGGCAGTTTTTATTGTAGGACACGTAACTAAGGACGGAGAAATAGCTGGACCAAAAATGCTGGAACACATGGTGGACACGGTTTTGTATTTTGAAGGGGAGAGAAATGGAGAGCTGCGAATTTTGAGAGTTGATAAAAATCGTTTTGGTCCGACGGACGAAGTGGGAGTTTTTAAAATGGAAGAAAAAGGCCTTAGAGAAATATCATCAGAAGAGGTGAGTCTAATTGATAGTAAAGTGTCTCAAATTGGGTCAACAGTGAGTTTGGTGATGGAAGGGACTAGGCCAATACTAGTCGAAATTCAGGCGTTGGTGACTGAGAGTTTTTCGCCAGTACCAAAAAGAATATTTTCAGGGATTGATTTTAACCGAGGACAACTCTTGGTGGCGGTGGCTCAAAAAGTTTTAGGGATACCTTTATATAAGGAGGACGTGTTTGTGACAGTTTCTGGGGGAATAAAAATTTCTGATCCAGGGGTGGACTTGGCAGTAATAGGGGCGATTTATTCAAGTTATAAAGATAAAGCTTTAAAAAATAAAATGGTGTTGGTAGGGGAGGTATCTTTGTTGGGGCAAGTAAGAAAAGTGAAAATGGCAGAAAAAAGAGCCAAGGAGATTAAAAGTCTTGGTCGGGAAATGCTTATTATAAATAGTATAGGGGAGTTGAAGAAACTGGTTTAGGAAGATGCAATCCAAAAACCCTCGTTACCATTTTTTTGTTTCCTGTGAGTGTGGGCAGGCCACGCTCCCGCCAGAGGCGGGCGGGCAACGTTTATAAAAGATAACATCAAGTTTTGGATTTGCTTAGACTTCAATATTTAATATAAAAAATATAGAATTTTTTGTGTTTTGATTTGGATTTACTTATATTCGTTTGTTCTGGGGTGCTGGTAAAGGGGGAGATAATTAAGTTATCCACATAGTGTTGATAAGGGGTATTTTGAGTGTAAAATGAAGCTAATTTGAATATATATAATTATATAGGAATAGTGTTTTTCAGAGGTAAATATAATATAGGGTATAGACAAGTGAAAAAAGGAGTGGTAAAGTTATAGCAATGCTAAAGAAATGGTGGGAGAAGTTACAAAAGAAAGATAAGTGGGCTGAAGGTCAAATTAAAGAAATGGCGAAGTTGGGTGGGAAGTTGATAGTAATGTAAGCAATTAACAATTTGAGAGAGAAAAGAAGTTACACAGAGATTACTCGGTGTCTTGTTTAAAGAAAAGGTCAGGATTACCTGACATTGTGTCTTTGAGCAAATTTTCATCGCCTAACGGCTTGAAAATTTACGCAAAGAAACAAAAAAGAAACAACTTTATCGATATTCTCAAAGCAGGTGGAACACGAATATTGTTGTTTCTTCAATTCTAAAATAGGGTATTGATGATAAAAAATCAAGCTCGATAGGATAGGGATAAAGTAGCTTTTCTAAAGCTGTTTTATCCCCAGTGTTGAGAGTAGCAGAGGGGGCAGGTCTGCTACTTTCAACAGTGATACAAGAGATTGGAAGTATGGTATTTGACACTAGAGTCAGGATTTATTACAATAAAGCATTCCCTGACGTATTTAGTTTTGTTTTTTATAATTTTTCCCAATAAATGCCTAGAAAATCAATGAAGTCTGAAGAGGTAGTGGTGGCGTCGGCTATTGCTACAGAGATTGGTGGGGCTAAATCCACTGATGTTAAAAATGAAGTTGTTGTCCCGTCGGAAGTAAAACAACAAGAAATACCCATGGTAAAAGATGTGGTAAAAGTTGAACCGGAGGTAGTTGCGTCAACAAACAATCGAGTTGGATTAACAAATACAAAGAAATATGTAGCCCCAGTGATTGAATCGAGTCCAATGAAGCTAGAAATGATTACTGGTGTGCTAGAAATCATGCAAGATGGTCAGGGTTTTGTACGTCCCAAGTTTAATCCTAGTTATAAAGATGCTGTTATTGCTTCAATGCAGATTAGACGTTATGGACTTAGAGTGGGTGACATGATATTTGGGGTGGCAAAGGCACCAAAAGAAAATGAAAAATATTGGGGTTTGGTTAGAATTGATAAAATTAATGGTTTGGATTTGTCGGCGGCTCAAAATAGACCTGAATTTAAAGATTTGGTGCCAATATATCCAATTAAAAAAGTTAGATTGGAGTTTGATAAATCGATTGCTTCCACAAGAATAATTGATATTTTTTGCCCGATAGGTTTTGGCCAGAGAGGGATGATTGTGTCACCACCAAAGGCAGGAAAAACTACTTTGTTAAAAGAAATTGCGGCAGGGGTAGCGGCAAATTATCCGGAAGTTCATCTAATGGCTGTTTTGGTTGGTGAGAGACCAGAAGAAGTTACTGATATGCAAAGGTTCATTAAAGGGGAAGTGATTGCCTCTCATTTTGATCAGAAACCAGAAGAACAAACTAGAGCAGCAGAGATTGCAATTGAAAGAGCCAAAAGATTGGTGGAGATGGGAAAAGATGTGTTTATGGTTTTTGACTCAATAACTAGACTTGCTCGAGCCTACAATTTGGCTATACCAACTTCGGGAAGGACTTTGTCGGGAGGTTTTGACCCGGCTGCTTTGTACCCATCAAAAAAATTCTTTGGAGCAGCAAGAAAAATTGAAAATGGTGGTTCATTGACCATAATTGGGACCGCTTTAGTTGATACTGGGTCAAAAATGGACGAATTGATTTTTGAAGAATTTAAGGGAACAGGAAATATGGAATTACGACTGGAAAGAAAATTGGCGGAGAGAAGAGTATTTCCATCATTTGATATTTTGAAATCTGGAACAAGAAAAGAAGACTTGTTGTTAAGTCCAGAGACTCTATCTAGAGTGATGGCAATGAGGCGAATGTTTGATAATCTAGAAGATAAGGATCAGATGACTGAATTAATTATTGATCAAATGAATAAGACAGATAATAATGATGACTTTTTGAAAAAAGTCGGAAAAAGGTAGAAATGGAAACTAGATTCTAGAAGATAGAAACTAGAAAAAAATGAAGAAAGCAATTGAATTAATAAAACATTTTTTTGAAAATGAAGGGAAACTAATTAGGCAATTTTTGATATTGCAAGGACGTTTTTGGACCGAAATTGGCTCTCTGTTTTTGGGTTGGGTGGTGACAATAAAGGATGGAACAGCAAAACTTATGTATAAGCAGAGGGGTCGTTTTTCTCAGAGTTTTGTGAGTATGAGTTTGGCAATTTTATGTTTTGGGGTAATTGTTTTTTCAGGAACTCTTGAGGATGTAATTAGAAGTAGGGATAACACTGAAAATGCTGGTAGTGGTTATTTGATAATGGCGGCTGATAATGAAAGTGCTGGTGCTGATACTTTGATTTCGAATTTGCCAAAAGGAGAAATAACTGAATATCGGGTTGTAGAAGGAGATACTATTTCAAGTATTGCTCAGAAGTTTGGGGTGAGTATCGATACTATTTTATGGGAAAATAATTTGAAATCAGTTGAGGCAATCAAACCAAAGCAGATACTAAAGATTTTGCCAGTAACTGGAGTAAGACACCAGGTTAAAAGGGGAGAGACGGTATATAGTATTGCAAAATATTATTCAGTTGATGCCCAAAACATCATTGACTATCCTTTTAATACATTTAGTAACGATGAAATTTTTGCTTTAGCTGCTGGTCAAGAATTGATAGTACCTGAAGGTGTTGAACCAAAACAAACATTTACCGGAACAAGAAATATTGCCAAGACGGTGGCGCCAATTCCAGGAGTGGTGGGAGAAGGAAACTTTATGTGGCCGACTTCGGGAATGATTACTCAAAGATACTCTTGGTATCATCCGGCGGTTGATATTGCCAATAAGACCAATCCTTCTGTTGTGGCTTCGGCGACAGGAAGTGTGGTGACTGCTGGTTGGAACGGTGGCGGTTATGGAAATTATGTGGTGGTGGATCATGGAAATGGTTACCAAACTCTATATGCTCATTTACTAAATAATTCGATAGTGGTAAAGCCTGGAGATAAGGTCCAACAAGGTCAAAAACTGGGTAATATGGGTAACACCGGAAGATCAACTGGTACGCATTTGCATTTTGAGATAAAAACTGGTGGGGGAAAGCTGGATCCTTTGAAGATGTTGAAGTAAAAATAGACAATTCTCAATATAATTTTTTTTCGCTCTTGAGTGTGGGCAGGCCACGCTCAACGCTCTTAAAAAATTACATTTTCAAATTGTCTGTTTTTAAAATAACAGGCCGCAGATGCAGATAATTGTGCGGAGAAAAGATAATTTACTGTTGTCACTTTTGAAGCTATTTGTTAAGCTGATTTATGACCAATTTATCTGTTAATTATTAATATGATATTAATATCTGCTATTAGGAAAAGGGTGTCAAGAGCTTGAAAATTTGTATTAATGATATGTTTTGATAGATACTTTTTTCAATATTTTTCGTTTTATGAACTTTAGATATTTCTTTCACAGAATATTTCACAATACTTTTTCCTACTATCTATATATATCTTTTTATTATATTTTATTTCATTTCTAAAATTTAATAATAATATATATGCGGAAATAAAGCGGTTTAGATATTATGATATTATTTAATATATATAAACTTGGTGATGATATACTTTTTTGCCAAAAACAAATATGTTTTTTATTTTTCTAGATGATTTATATATTTTATTTATGGAAATATTTATTGTTTTGTTCATGATATTAAGTGTTATTAAATGATATGTTTATTGGAAATGTATTAATTAACTGATAATGAAGTGTGTAAATTGTTTGTTTATTTAGAAATATTGAACATAAGATTCTTTAATAATATTAAATAATAAGGAAAAACACATTGAATATGTTCTTAAAATAGCCTTATCAGATGAGTGTGATAATTGCTAAAATTGGATTTTTCAGTAGAGTTTTGATAGAATTTTTCAATGAATCAAAATAAATTGATGTTTACATTACTGTTTGGATTTGTAGGAATATTGTTTTTAGGTTTTATGGCTACAAAAGTTATTCCAAAAATGTATGTTACGTGGACAAAGGCTGCACCAGCTTCAAAAGTGTCATTGGCTGATTCATATTTAATTGGTGGAAAAATACTTGCGAAGTCAGACGGAATTGATAAATGTGTAGTAAATGTATTTGTTCTTGATAGCAGTGGAAAGGGTGTTAAGGGGACGCAGGTTTCATTGTCAGGAATGAGTGAAGGAGATATAGAAGCGCTTTCTGGTGATGATGGTAAAGCGACCTTTGAAATTAGCTCGGCGCAGGCAGGCCAGTTTACATTGTCTGCATCTATTGGTGGAAGCCCATTGGCTAAGTCAGTAAAGGTTACTTTTAGGGAATAATTTATTGAAAAAAGAGTAGGTTTATTTTTTGGGTTAAAACAAGAGTGGGTGTTGATGCTGATATTTCAAACTTACCTGGTGCTGTTGATGATAAATTGAATGATGCTTTTCCAAGATCGTCTGTAACACTTTGTATAGTTTCAATTTCTATCGGTGCGGGTACCTTTAGAGTGACGCTTTGTTTTCCAACACCCAATCCTAATGAGTTTAGAAGGAAGACGGTGATTCTGACTTTTTCTTTACCATCTGCTTTTGCTTGGATGGGGGAAGCAAAGATATAGGAATTTTCTTTGACCGGCAGCTAGGTGTCAGTGTTACTTGCCTGGCTTTTAAAGATTGTTGTTTGGGTTATTAGAAGAAGAGTGGTTAAAAGACCAAGTATTAGTAATATTATTAATAATATTTGTTTTGTCATAGGGGTGAGATTGTTTTATTATAGATGACCATGGGATAGAAGTGCTGTTTGGGCTTTTTAAAAATAAAATAGAGGGCAATTATTATGAGAATAAGGGGAATGAGTAGGTAGAGGAGAGAAATTGTATAGCCCGGATGGTAAAGTAAGGTGTTTGACTTTGGCGAATTTGTATCAAGATATTTTGTGGTTAAAAATATTCGATAGTTGGTTGCCGAGGTAATGGGTATATTGAGGCTGTAGTTTCCTCTAGAATCGCTTGTAGTTTCAAGAACAGGTATTGAAAAGGCTTGAACCTTTTTTATAAAGGAAAATGGAGAAGATTGTTGGTATAGAAATACTTGGATAGAGGTATTGGGAATTGTTTGACCTGAAGAACAACTGTTTTTTAGGTCTAGAGATATTGTGGGAGAAAGAAGAACAGAACCAATTTCTGTAAAGGTATTGATAGGTGGGGGTTCTGGAAAGCACACAGGATTGTTTACGCGATTTGATTCGTCGATCGAAATTAGACACAGATCCTGTGAGTGACGTGGAAGGTCTAAGTGATCAAAGATAAAGAAGCCATCTTCTCGACTATATGTAACTGAATACACTTTAGGACTGTTTAGTTCTATCCTGGAATTTGGGCTTGTATATCCATAAATTGTGATGGTATTTACAGGGATGTTTGCCCTAATCGATGTTGTAGAAAAGATATTTTCGGTAACCAAGTTATTTTCTATCTTGATACTTCTTTTTAAGTTCTTCAAGCTCTCTTTCTAGTTCTTCAATTTTTGGAGTTACGAATACTGGAGGAGATTTCTTGAATTTTGTTTTAAGAATCAAGATGATAATGATAGTGAGGATGATAATGGCGATAATCTTGTATGGGATTACCCAAAAAAAAATTGTTGCAGATAATAATTGTCCAGTAGTACCATAGGCAGCATTTATCTGAGCTTTGTATCGGCCAAGCATAAATTTTTGGTTGTGGGTACTTAAAAATTCACGGCTAGTATTTGGGAATATATTTGTGTTTTCTAATTTTATACTTGAAGATTTTAGTCCAAACATGTTATATATGTTGACTGAACCTGCTGGGGTAATGTGGATATCGGAAAGATTTTTGACGACTGTTTTAAAGTTTATGGGACCGTATTCAGAGAATTTTGGTGCGGAAAATTCTTGTATGGAAGCGTTCTCAGTTATTTCACCTGGAACTGTTATGTATACTAGGGTACCAACATTTGTTTGGATTGCAGCACCAGTTTGACTAATAGTAACTTCATTGTTGGGGGTGTGGAGGACCATAGCATAATGACCACCAGGAATGGCGTCTTCTGGTGTTATTACTATTAATACAAGGGATTTTGTTTCTCCTGGTTTAAGTCTTACTTTTGAGGGGGATACTTGAATCCAAGAAGAGGCTGCCCAACGGTTTGTATATTGATCAGAATTGTCTATTTGGAGTGGAGTACCAATGTTGTCGGTGACTATAAAGTCTTGGACGGATGTGTCAATAAATTTTTCATTTCTTGATTCGTTTCTTACTTTTATTTCTTTTTTGATAACCTCACCTGGTTTTGCGTTGATTTCTAATCTTGGAGGAATAGCGCTCATACCTAATGAACTTTGTTGAGCATAAGAAGGGGATGTTGATAGGAAAAGTGCAAATAAAGCAATTATTGATATTTGTGTTTTTGGGGCAGTTGTTTTCATTTTAAAATGTTGCAGTAGCTGTATAGACAATTTTTGCTTCGTAGTCCCCAGCTTCTTGAACGTTGATAATAGATATCCGATAACAAGTGTAAGCAGATTCCATGGCAAGAGGTGTATCAGGATTAATCATTACCGGTTGAGCATTAGTAAAGCCTATTCCGAAGGGTTTAAAGTCTCCGGCAACAAAAGGAATGCTGGCACCTAGGCTAGTCATTGTGTAACCAAATTCTGAATTGCTTCCACTAACTCCAACCCAAGGGGCAGCAAGACTAGGAGTACACCCAGCTCCATTACAGGCAGTGTCGGGTAAGGTGGTGCCCGAGTTTATATTTTTCATTTGTCCACCTGAGTAGGCGGTCACCACATAGCCACTTGCGGCATTAGTGACACAGGAAAGACGTTGTGCCAACTGGTTGTGTGCATTTAATTCAAG
>Ga0172375_10011246_pt1 | contig 11427 bp, 7 predicted proteins | sample LakKiv1m_FD_114537 | JGI IMG/M metagenome (GOLD analysis project Ga0172375, IMG submission 114537) | Freshwater microbial communities from Kabuno Bay, South-Kivu, Congo - kab_092012_11.1m | ecosystem: Environmental > Aquatic > Freshwater > Lake | place: Democratic Republic of the Congo... | reverse complement strand
CGAGGGTGCTGCACAGGTGCTGCATGGCTGTCGTCAGTTCGTGCCGTGAGGTGTTGGGTTAAGTCCCGCAACGAACGCAACCCTTGTGTCTAGTTGCCACTCCCGATGATGAGTCGGGAAGCACTTTAGACAGACTGCCCTTATCGGGAGGAAGGTGGGGATGACGTCAAGTCAGTATGGCCTTTATGTCCTGGGCTGCACACGTGCTACAATGGTCGGTACAGAGGGAAGCAAGACCGCAAGGTGGAGCAAATCCCCAAAAACCGGCCCCAGTTCAGATTGAAGGCTGCAACTCGCCTTCATGAAGTCGGATTCGCTAGTAATGGCGCATCAGCTACGGCGCCGTGAATACGTTCCCGGGCCTTGTACACACCGCCCGTCACATCATGAAAGCCGTCTGCACCATACGTCGCTGAGCTAACCCGCAAGGGGAGCAGGTGCCTCAGGTGTGGGTGGTGATTGGGATGAAGTCGTAACAAGGTAGCCGTAGGGGAACCTGTGGCTGGATCACCTCCTTTCTAAGGAGTAGATGTTGGCGGCCTCGTGCCGCCACGTCGAGGTCAATCCGGCGGTTGTTCCTCGGAACAGCCGACGGCCTTGTATTTTTTGTTTGGTGTATGAACTTGTCACAAGCCTGGCAAGCCACACCGCTTCTGGCGCGAAGCGCCACGATGTAGCATGTGAGTTATTCTGGACAACAGAGTGGGCGGTTGCCGGTGATTCCTCCTGATGGTCTTCAGACGGGGGCATAGCTCAGTTGGCAGAGCACGAGCTTTGCAAGCTCGGGGTCACCGGTTCGAACCCGGTTGCCTCCACCACTCGACGCGCCCCGCTAAGCGGGGCTTGCTCGTGGCAGGCCAGCGATGGCGCGGCGAGTAGCCCTGAGCAAGTGAGTGTAACGAACGCGTCGAAGGGCGGTAGCCCTAACTCGGGCGTGTAGCTCAGTTGGTTAGAGCGCGGCCCTGATAAGGCCGAGGTCCCTGGTTCGACTCCAGGCACGCCCACCAGCCTTCGCGACGAGCGTCGCGAGGAGTGAAGGCTGCCCGCCGTAGACATGCGAACGTGAGTGAGCGTGCGGAGGCGGGCGGATGAATCCTTCGCTCGCCGGCTACGGCTGGCAAGCCAGGCCCATGTAGAGGCTGAACGATGGGACCGGATGGTGACATCCGATTTCGTGGCTCATCCTTTGCGGGATGTTGTTCTTTGACAATTACATAGGGAAGGGTAAAACAACTTTAGTCGAGAAAGCCAAGAATTTAACTTGGTCAAGCGCATAAGGGCGCACGATGGATGCCTTGGCATCAGTAGGCGAAGAAGGACGTGGTAAGCTGCGATAAGCTTCGGGGAGTGGCAAACACACATTGATCCGGAGATTTCCGAATGGGGCAACCCTTCCGGGGTAATACTCGGAAACTGTAGCCTGAATACAATAGGGCTATAGAGCTAAACCAGGGGAAGTGAAACATCTCAGTACCCTGAGGAAGAGAAAATAAATAATGATTCCGTAAGTAGTGGCGAGCGAACGCGGAACAGCCTAAACCACTCTGCTTGCAGAGTGGGGTTGCGGGACCTCGATATGGTACCTGGAGGGATAGCAGAACGGCATGGAACGGCCGGCCACAGAGGGTGAAAGCCCCGTACGCGAAATTCTGAAAGGACCTAGAGGTATCCCAAGTAGAGCGGGACACGTGAAACCCTGCTCGAATCCGGGGGGCCCACCCCCCAAGGCTAAATACTGACTGATGACCGATAGTGAACTAGTACCGCGAGGGAAAGGTGAAAAGAACCCCTGTTAGGGGAGTGAAATAGTACCTGAAATCGTGTGCTTACAAACTATGGGAGCCATTTATGGCGCCGCAAGGCGTCATGAGGGTGACCGTTTGCCTTTTGCATAATGAGTCCGCGACTTACTGTATGTGGCGAGGTTAATCTGCCTCTGGCAGAGCAGCCGTAGCGAAAGCGAGTGCGAAACGCGCGATTAGTCACATGCCGTAGACCAGAAGCCGTGTGAGCTACCCATGGGCAGGCTGAAACCTCTGTAACAGGGGGTGGAGGGCCGAACCAGTGGACGTTGAAAAGTCCTTGGATGACCTGTGGGTAGGAGCGAAAGACTTATCAAACTCGGTGATAGCTGGTTCTCCTCGAAATATCTTGAGGGATAGCCTGCACGAATGCTCGTCATGGAGGTAGAGCACTGAATGGATGATGGTCCTTACCGGGATACTGACGCCAATCAAACTCCGAATGCCATGGCAGTCACGTGTGGAGTCAGACTGTGGGGGATAAGCTTCATAGTCGAGAGGGAAACAGCCCAGACCGCCAGCTAAGGCCCTAGAATTCGGTTGAGTGACTAAGGATGTAGGATTGCTATGACAGCTAGGATGTTGGCTTAGAGGCAGCCACCATTTAAACAGTGCGTAACAGCTGACTAGTCGAGTGATTCTGCGCCGAAAATGATCGGGACTAAACCGGATGCCGACGCTGCGGATTGGGTTCCGCGCAAGCGGAATTCAGTGGTAGAGGAGCGTTCCATATGAGGTGAAGCGTGAGGGAAACCGAGCGTCGATCGTATGGAAGTGATTATGCGGACATGAGTAACGAAAAGCAGGGTGAGAATCCCTGCCGCCGTAATCCCAAGGTTTCCTGGGGAAGGTTCGTCCGCCCAGGGTTAGTCGGATCCTAAGCTGAGGCCGAAAGGCGTAGGTGATGGACAACAGGTTCAATATTCCTGTACTACCGGGATGACGTTAAGAGCAATGGAGTGACGCAGGAGGTTAGGTCGGCCATCGTCTGGATGTGATGGTCCAAGCTCGTAGGAGGCTTCGGCAGGTAAACCCGCCGGGGCATTACTCCGAAAAGTGACGGGACGCTGATCCGAAAGGTGAGGCGGATTGACCGATACCACGCTGCCGAGAAAAGCTCCTAGCAAGTCATTCAGGTATCCGTACCAAAACCGACACAGGTGGGAAGGTAGAATATACCAAGGCGCGCGAGAGAAACCTCGTTAAGGAACTCGGCACACTAGCCCCGTAACTTCGGAAGAAGGGGTCCTTTTGTGGGTGATTCATACTCGTTATGGAAAGCCTGTGGAAGGCGCAGTGAAAGGGCTCTGGCGACTGTTTACCAAAAACACAGCACTCTGCTAACTCGCAAGAGGACGTATAGAGTGTGACACGTGACCAATGCCGAAAGGTTAAGGCAAGGGGTTAGCCGGAAGGCGAAGCTCTGACCCGAAGCCCCGGTGAATGTCGGCCGTAACTATAACGGTCCTAAGGTAGCGAAATTCCTTGTCGGGTAAGTTCCGACCTGCACGAATCGTGTAACGATCTGAGCGCTGTCTCAACGAGGATCTCGGTGAAGTTGTAATTCCGGTGAAAATGCCGGATACCCGCAGTAGGACGGAAAGACCCTGTGCACCTTTACTGTAATCTGATACTGGGGTTTGGTTTGATATGTGTAGCATAGCTGGGAGACTTTGAAGCGGTCTCGTTAGGGACCGTGGAGTCAACAGTGAAATACCAGTCTTGTTAAGGCGGACTTCTAACCTGGGCCCGTAATCCGGGACGGGGACAATGTCAGAGGGTCAGTTTGACTGGGGCGGTTTCCTCCCAAAAGGTAACGGAGGAGTTCGAAGGTTCCCTCATCACGGTCGGCAATCGTGAGTAGAGCGCAATGGTAGATAGGGAGCTTAACTGCGAGACTGACAAGTCGAGCAGATACGAAAGTAGGACATAGTGATCCGGTGGCTGCTAGTGGTAGCGCCATCGCTCATCGGACAAAAGGTACGCCGGGGATAACAGGCTGATCGCTGCCAAGAGTTCACATCGACGCAGCGGTTTGGCACCTCGATGTCGGCCCATCGCATCCTGGGGCTGGAGAAGGTCCCAAGGGTTTGGCTGTTCGCCAATTAAAGCGGTACGCGAGCTGGGTTCAGAACGTCGTGAGACAGTTCGGTCCTTATCCACTGTGGGCGCAGGAAATCTGAGGAGAACATTCCCTAGTACGAGAGGACCAGGAATGACGTACCTCTGGTGAACCAGTTGTTCCGCCAGGAGCATCGCTGGGTAGCTATGTACGGAACGGATAAGCGCTGAAAGCATCTAAGTGCCAAGCCTCCTCCAAGACTAGATTTCCCTTTCCGACCCCCGCAAGGGGTGTTCGGGACTAAAGGCCCCCGGAAGACTACCGGGTTGATAGGCTGGAGGTGTAAGTTCAGTGATGAATTGAGCTGACCAGTACTAATCGGCCGTGAGGCTTGACCATTATTTTCCCTTTCTCGTCGAAAGGTGTTTCATCTTTGCCCTATGTAATTGTGTTTCTTTTGGACCCGAGTTCGCCGCTGTGGAATCCTGTTCGTGCCGGATTCACGACGCGAACGAAGGGTATAACTCGATTTTCCCGGTGATCATAGCGAGGAGGTAACACCCGTTCCCATCCCGAACACGGAAGTTAAGGGCCTCAGCGGCGATGGTACTGCGGCGGTTGGTCGTGGGAGAGTAGCTCGTTGCCGGGAGTTAATTTCAAAGGGGCTTGGATCCGCGAGGATTCAAGCCCCTTCTTTTTTACACTCCTATTTCGACAGGAAGTCGTTCACTTCGCCGGTACGCGCCTTGATGCGGCCGCCTTCCTCTTCTCCTGAACGCGCCGCTCCGAAAGCGGCTTCCACGAGAAGCATCACGCCTACGGCGCCGGCGACACTCAGGAGCAAGAGCAGAAGGCCCTTCCCATACTTTGTCTTCTGGAAGAGACGCGTCACCGGGGTTGAAATCGCCAGGATGACAAGAAGACCGCAGGCTACCGGAAGCCAGACCGTAACCGACGAGGGGAGTTTCGGCGCGATGTACAGGTTCGCGGCGACGGCGAGAGGGATCCAGATGACCAGCGTAATGACGAGGATCACGAACGACCGCGCCGCACTGGATATGCCGGCGCCGAGCAGGTCTGCGACTTTTGTCAGAATGAGAAGGAATCCTAGAATGCCGGCGATTCCAACAACGATCGGCTGAACTTGTCCTGTCGGGCTGCCCATCGTCCACGTGAGCAACTTAGCTATCTCTGAGATCCAAAGGTCCATAGGGCCATTCCTCCTTCAAGAACAGCGGCTCGCGCACGCGCGTAACACGATCCTCCGTAGATTAGGTAAGTGAGGGCGGGGGGTCAATACTGAAACGCCAGCCATTTGTTGTTGTCTTTACGCAACGGGACAGCCTATAATCCGCCCGTATTTTGTTATTCACGAAGGGTCGGGAAACACACATGGAGTACGCCAATGGCTGAATCGAATCCCGGTGCGACGGCGCCCAAGCCGAGCGCCACGGCCCAGGAATTGGAGGAAATTGTGAGGACGATGGGCCTCATCTTCACGAATACCTATCTGTATGGGCCGAAACACGGAGTTACCTTGAAGGCATCGGATGACTGCTTCGCCTTTTTGGATCCGGTCTTGCGGCGATGCGGGGATATTTCGTTCTCGGTGTCAGAGGCCGGCCTGACGGTCAACGAAACGGTGGTCGAGCTGAAGAACCCCCTGATGCGCGCCTTTGCCCAGCGCATGAGCGATCTCGAGATTTCGAGTTTTGGCCTGAAGGAGGGGGTCAACCGCGAGAATTTCGACAAGCTGGTTGAATTGATGAACACCAAGCCGGAGGAAATCAAGGCCGCCGGCGGTTTCGCGCAGGCGGTGATCCTTGTCAAACTCGAGGGCGTCAGGACCCGAGTCGTAACGTACAAAGCCGTGACGGAAGACGAGGTCATTGTGTCCAAGAATGCGTTCGAAGGTGACGGGGCTTCCGGCGGACCCAGTGTCGAGGAGATGGTGGCGTTCCTTGGCGGCGGCGCCGGCGCCGAGGGATCGGCGGAAGAGGCGACGGCGAAAGCGATGCCGGCCAGTGAGACAGCCAAGGCCCAGACGGAGAGGAGGGAGAAGGAAGAACGCGGGCTTCAACAAATGGCCTCGGATCCCGGCAAGCTTGGCGATGTGATCATGCAGGCGGCGGAAGCCGGGAAGAAACAGGTGGGGGCCAAGAACGAGCAGGAAGTGACCGCCATGGTCGTCGGGTGTCTGAAGAAGGTCTACGATGTGCTCTCCAAGAACCCGATCGTGAAGACCCAGAAGGGCAAGAAGAATCTCAGCCGCACACTGGTCACGTTGGAGAAGGAGATCCTGGCCAGGATGAAGGCGAAGGCGGCTGCAGGCGAAAGTGTCTCGGAGCGCGCCAAGGACGTTTCGGAAGCGATCGAGGCGATGAACGATGAACTGGAGATCGACGCGTTGGCCGCGGACTACATGAGAAAGCGAAACGCCATCGAGACCAATGAGCGGCGAATTTTGCGCTTCATCAAGGCGAAGGGACTGGACAAGGTTGGCGATACCGAACTGCGACAGAAGCTGGAGGAAGGCGGATTGAGTTCCGTGCAGTGGGCGGAACTTCTCGGCAAGAGCGGCGCCGGGCATATCGAGGGGCTCGGTGGCGTACAGGGCGGAGTCGGCGCCGAAAGTCATCTGGCGATTCTACTGGCGAACATGGAGGATCTCCTGGCGGGCAAGGCGACAGGAGGCGGCACGGGTACGGCGGCAGCGCCGGGGCAGGGAGAACAGCAACTGACCACCATGGTGGCGGCGGTGGATGAGGAGATACGGGAGCTGGTCGTAAAGACAGAGCAGAAGATCAATGACCTGGTTCAGGTGATCAAAGCGGAAGAAGAGGGGCCGGGCGTGGAAGGCGGTCCCGAATCCAAGCCCGGCGAGCCCAAGGCTCCGGTGGCCCGCAAGCGACTTCTGGTCCTGCTGGCGGAGGTGGTTCAGGAGTTGTGCCAGCCTTTGTCCGTAATCAACTGCTCGATTGACATGATCAAGTCCAAGCATCTGGGCGAAGTGACGGATTCGCAGTTGGAGATGCTGAATCTGGCGTCAACCAGCGGCGAAAGGGTCAGGATACTCGTTGATAAACTGCTGGAAGTGACGGGCCTTCCCAAGACCCTGACCCCGGACTCGATCATTCAGTCTTCGCTGTACGCCCCCGAACCATGATCTTCCGATCGGCCACCAGGAGAACAGGAATATCGGAATGAGCTCTCAGGACGAATCAGCCAGAACCATGCGAATCGACATCCACCCGGATTTCCTGGGGGAGTCGTTGGCAAGGAAGAAACAGGAATCCACCCTGTACTCGTCCGAGGCCACCACCTTTGTGGAGAGAAACTGGGATTTGGACCGTGCGGCCGAATATGAGAAACTCCTCCAAAGCATCTATGACGGTGTCCTCATCACCGACCTGAAAGGCCGGATCGTTGACTTCAATGGCCGGGCAGTGGATTTCTTCTTCTGCAGTGATTCGGAGCTGTATGGGACGAAAGTCATCGATCTGATTTCGGGGGCGAGCGAAGATCTCCTGAAGTCTATTCGAAGGAACCTGGAGGACCATCGGCATACCCTGATCGAGGCGCATTGTGTGCGGCGAGATAAGTCGATGTTTCCCGCGGAGATTGCCGTCAACAAGATCCAGCTCAATGACGACGGGCAACTGTGTTTCTTCATCCGGGATATCACAATCCGGAAGAAGGAGCAGGCGGCACTGGAGGAGGCGGTCGCCAAACTCGAGGAACATGATCGCGCCCGGTCCATGTTCGTCTCGAACGTGTCCCATGAGCTGCGGACGCCGCTTACCTCCATGATCTACGCGGTGAAGAACATGTTGAAGGGCGTAACCGGGCCTATCCCGGATCGGGCGCGGAGGTACTTGGAGATACTGGACGGGGACTGCAAGCGGTTGCTAGGCACCGTCAATGACATCCTGGACCTTCGAAAAGTGGAGAGCAAGACACTGACGCTGGCGAGAACCAGAGTGCCGATCGCACGCCTGGTGCGCCGCAGTGTGGAATCCCTGGCGGTCCAGGCTGAGCAGAAGCAGGTGGAGTTGACGGTCTCGTGCGATGGCGCGCCGCGTTTTGTGTTTTGCGACGCGCAGAAGATGGAGCGGGTTGTGCTGAACGTGGTCGGCAACGCGATCAAATTCACGCGGGACGGAGGGGCCGTTGAGGTAACCGTTGAGGATGATCCGACACAGGAGGGCTGGGTGCGGCTGCGTACCGTCGACAACGGGATCGGCATCCCGCCTGAAGCGCTTCACCGGGTTACCGAACGGTATTTCACGGTTGGCGAACAGCCCAGCGGATGCGGGCTGGGGCTGGCCCTTTCGAAGGAGATCGTGGAACTGCACGGGGGCAACATCGAAATCCTGAGCCCGCCACCGGGTCGCGAACGCGGTACGAGCGTGGTGGTGGGGTTGCCCATTGTGGAGTCGCCCACGCTTCTGATCGTGGACGATGACCCGGCGGTCCTGGCTTTGTTGGCCGAGCAGGTGGAAGGGCAGGGATACCGGGTGATGACAGCCGAGGACGGAATCGAGGCGCTAAAGATGGTCAAGAGCCACCACCCGGACCTGGTCGTCCTGGATCTCGTTCTTCCGGGGATGGAGGGATCGGAAGTCATTCTCCAGATGAGGAGCGACAAGGATCTGATGCGGATTCCCGTGATCGTCGTCACCGGGGCTCACATGGGGAGCGCCAAGGCTGAAATCCTGAGCAGCTTCTCGATCCCCGCGATGTCCAAACCGTGGCAGGAATCCGAGCTCCTGGACCGCGTGGAGGGGGCCTTCCTGGGGACGACGGCCTTTAGTCGTTGAGGATGTTTTGGGAGTTGAACATAAAGAGAGCACCGTTCTATACTTGGGCAATAAGGAGACATCATGGAAAGTCGGGACAAGAAGACAATTCTGTTGATTGATGACGACGCCAGCCTGCTGGTGACGCTTAGTGATTTCTTGAAATTCGAAGGTTACCAGGTGCTGACGGCCGACAGCGGCGAACAGGGGTTGAAGCGGCTGGAGAAGGTGACGCCGGATCTGATCATTCTGGATATGAGCATGCCCGGGATGGGGGGCGTGGGCTTCCTTCGCGAGGTCTCGTCCTCGGAGGGCAAGCCGAAATACCCCGTTCTGGTGCTGACGGCGCGCGCCAATATGGCGGAGTTCTTTGCCAACGTGGATGTGGACGGGTTCGTCGCGAAACCCTGCGATCCCGAGGATTTGTTGATGGAGGTTGGACGCATCATCTTTCTGCGAAGCGGCGACGATCCGGTGAGCGCGAGCAAGCCGAGGCTGGGCAAGAAGAAGGTTCTTCTGGGCGAGGATGATCGGATGGTGAATGAGAACCTCGTCCTGGCGTTTACGGACGCGGGCTACAGCGTGGAAACGGTTTTCAAGGGACCTGAAATACTGGAAAAGGCCATTGTGCAGAAGCCGGACGCTATCATCGTGAAATTGGTTCTGGCCGGCATGAATGGCGACTCCGTGGCGGGCATGCTGAAGGAAATGCCCAACACCAAGGATATCCCGGTGATTCTCTCTGACGACACCGGCGCCAAGGTCACGGATGCGAAGATGACCGGCGGCCGGTCCGGAGTGAAGAAGTTTGTTCGGAGTAACAATTCGGTTACGCTTCTGGCTACCATAAAGGAAGTGCTGAAGGGCTGAGTGACAGACCGGAGCCTGGCATGCGTTGTCCCAAGTGTTCTCATCTCGAGGATAAAGTCATCGACAGCCGGGCCGCCAACAACGGGGCCGTTATCCGCCGCCGCCGCATGTGCCTGAGATGCGGGCGCCGCTTTACCACCTATGAAGAAGTGGTCCGGGCCAAGCTGCGGGTTATCAAGCGCGACGGTCGGCACGAGGACATGGATCGGAACAAGCTCGTGAGCGGGATCCTGCGCGCGTGCGAGAAACGGCCTATCAGCAGTGAAGAAATAGAGAGCATGGTGGACAGCATTACGGAGGAGATCGAAGCGGAGCACGAGCGCGACGTTCCCAGCCATATGATCGGGAAGAAAGTCATGGACCGGCTGGAGAAGTTGGATGAAGTGGCGTTCGTTCGATTTGCCTCCGTCTACCGCCGGTTCAAGGACGTCAACCAATTCCGGAGCGCCATCGACGGCCTGATAGGCAAGGAATGATCTGGGATCCCGCGAATAAGTCAGGTGAATCGACGGTCGTATCTCACATCGCCGCGGAGATTGACGCGTCCGGAGGGGCGGAGTGGCTTGCCAAGGGCGGGAACATCCAGGAACTGGCCAAGGCCATCGACCATTACCTCCAGGAACACGGCCAGGGTCAGGCCGTTGAATCCCGCTATCTCGTGATGCTGGCCGCCCGGGCCCTGTCTTCGGTGGGCGAAGGGAAAGCGGCGCGGCGTCTCCTGCTCTACGGAACCGGGTTGGTGATGCCCTCGGAGTGGGATGTGACCCGCGGCGAGGCCATGTGGGTCCTGGACCTCCGTCAGATCGCCGTGCGCGGCGACGCTCCGCTCGAACTGGTCTTTTTCGGCAGTCTCAATATCATCATGGAGAGCATTGCCGAGGTGTGGGACGGCACGGAAGGCGAGGGGACCCTGGGATTGCGGCACGTGTGCGCCGCGGTCCAGGCCCTGATCGGCGGCCCGGGCAACAAGAAGAACGCAGCGGCGTTGGCCGAAGAAATCCGGACCGTCTGCCGGCAGAAGCTTGAGCAGATTGGGCGCGGGCGAGGATGGAAACAAACGCCGCAGGTTATGGACTTGGATGTGTAGCGGCGCGCGGACGAGGAAGGGCAGGCGCATGATATCGGAAGCGACGATCAAGTCTCAACTCGGCAATGTGCTGGAAAGCACGGATTTCAAGGGTATCGGCGAGCGCCAGCAGGGGAAGGTCCGGGACAGCTATAAACAGAAAGGCCGTCGTATCCTGGTTGTGACCGACCGGATTTCCGCCTTCGACTGCGTGCTGGGCACGATTCCCCTCAAGGGCCAGGTGCTGAATCAGATGGCGGCTTTCTGGTTTGAGAAGACCAAGGACATTGTTCCAAACCACGTCATTGAGATTCCCGATCCCAACGTGATGGTCGTTCACGAATGCGAGCAGCTCAATCTGGAGTTCGTCGTGCGAGGCTACATCACGGGAGTCACCAAGACCTCCGCCTGGTACAACTATGAGCGCGGGGTGCGCGATTTCTGCGGCAACAAGTTGCCGGACGGACTGAAGAAGGACCAGAAGCTGGCGAAGCCGATCCTCACGCCGACCACCAAGCACGAGAAGCACGACCGGAACGTGTCCCGCGCGGAAGCCATCGCCGAGGGGCTGATCGACGGCAAGACGTTCGACGACGCGGCGGCCATCTGCTTCAAGTTGTACCAGCGCGGGGTGGAGTTGGCCGCCAAGCGCGGACTCATCTTTGTGGATACGAAGTACGAGATCGGCAAGTTGAACGGCAAGCTGGTGATTTCCGACGAGATCAATACGCCGGACTCTTCGCGCTACTGGTTTTCGGACACCTATGCCGAGCTCTTCAAGGCGGGCAAGGACCAGCGAAAGCTCGACAAGGAATATGTCCGCGAATG
>Ga0172375_10011245_pt1 | contig 11428 bp, 15 predicted proteins | sample LakKiv1m_FD_114537 | JGI IMG/M metagenome (GOLD analysis project Ga0172375, IMG submission 114537) | Freshwater microbial communities from Kabuno Bay, South-Kivu, Congo - kab_092012_11.1m | ecosystem: Environmental > Aquatic > Freshwater > Lake | place: Democratic Republic of the Congo... | reverse complement strand
GGGTTATTCACTCTGCCGACTGTGCGCTGCAAACCGAATTTCTCTTTAGCCAGCTGGCAGATAATTAAATTGTCTTCATCGTCCCCGGTAACCGCGGCTAAAACGTCCGCGCGCTCAATTCCGGCCTCCTCTAAAATTTTAGGGTCGCAGGCGTCTCCGTTAACCACTAAAACTTCCAGCTCTTTAGCCAGCTCTTCGCAGATATTGCGCTCTTTATCAACTACGCTGATCGTGTGGTTGCCCTGCGCCAGCCTTTTAGCTAAAAAGTAACCGACTTTACCGGCTCCCACAATTAAAATAAACATAAATTCCGCCCCTTAAACAATTACTTTCCTCTTAAAAAAAACTTTTCTTTTACGCCTTTAAGGCTGGCGACTTTGACCACGCCCATCAAAATATCTTTTTCTTTCAATACGGTTTGATTCTCCGGGATAATAACCTCCTGCAATCTCCTGATAGCCACGGTAATAAACTCGCCCGGGATATTTATATCCTGGATGGTTTTGCCGATCAAGCTCCCCTTAACCCCGATCTCCAGGACCCCTAAGTCCTTACTTTCAATCAGGTAGCTGGAGAACCTGCTTTCAATAATCTTATCCCTGAGCATCGCGGCAAAAAGAATCGTCCCGCTGATGATATCCAGCCCCAAGGCCGAATAAATATGCGCCCGCTGCGGATCATATACGCGGGCGAAAACCTTCGGCACCTGAAAAATCTTTTTAGCAACCTGCGCGCTGATCAGGTTAGTATTGTCGCCGTTGGTCACCGCGCAAAAAGCATCGGCTTTTTCCGCGCCGGATTGCTTGAGCAGGTTTAAATTAAAACCGTTACCCACCATCGTCAAGCCGTTAAAGGTATTCCCCAGGCGGCTGAAAGATTCGCTGGATTTATCAATTACCACCACGTCATGGCCTTCGCCGGATAAAAGTTTTGCTAATTCCGAGCCCACTCTTCCGCAACCCACGATAATTACATACATTCCGCTACAAGCCTCCGCTATCTCCGGCTGCAGATCCTTGCTAACCGGGTACGCCTGCTTCGCCTTACTTCTTAATCAGCTCAACCAGCTTATTAAAAGCGTTAATATCCCGAACCGCTAAATCCGCTAAGATTTTTCGATCAAGATTAATCTTGGCTTTCTTCAAACCGTTCATAAACACGCTATAACTGATACCGGCGGCCCGGCAGGCGGCGTTAATCCTGATAATCCACAAGCTGCGGAATTCGCGCTTTTTATTGCGGCGGTCGCGGTAAGCGTATTTTAACGCGTGCATCAGAACTCTCTTGGCTTGCTGATATTGCGTGCTTCTGTCGCCCCAAAAACCTTTGGCGCTTTTTAAAACCTTCTTTTTTCTCTTACGCGTTGCTACACTATGTTTAACCTTGGCCATAATCTTGCTCCTTTTAAAAAATCACCTGCTTTTAAACTGCCCCTTACGCTCTTTCTAATTACCTTCGGGTTATCCGTAAGGCAGCATAGATTTAATAAACCTTGATTCTTTTTCGCCGCTAAGCACCTGGCGTTTTCTTAAACTTCTTTTCCTTTTAGTTTTTTTACTGGTGGCTAAATGGCTTTTGCCGCCGGCGCTATACCTGACTTTGCCTTTTTTAGAAAGCTTGAAACGTTTAGCTACCCCTCTTTTAGTTTTAAGTTTTCCCATAACTAACCCCCTCACTATTATAACCTATTTTGGAGAAATCACAAAGGACATAATCCTGCCTTCCATCGCAGGGGCCTTTTCAACCTGCCCAACATCTTGCGTATCTTTAATAAAATTATCCAGAACCTGCCTGCCTAAGTCAATATGCTCCATCTGCCTGCCGCGAAAAAAGAGGTTTACGCGCACCTTGTCTTTATTCTTCAAAAAACTTACCGCCTGTTTGACCTTAGTGGCAAAATCGTGCTCGTCAATATTGGGCTTAAGGCGGATTTCTTTTAAACGGCCCTGCTTTTGGTGTTTTTTGGATTCGCGTTCTTTCTTTTCTATATCGTATTTGAATTTAGTGAATTCAATAACCCGGCAAACCGGCGGGGTAGCTCCGGGGGCAACCTCAACCAAATCTAAATCCTGCTGATTAGCGATCTCCAGCGCCCTTTGCACAGACATTACCCCCAAAGGGCTATTGTCCGAGCCGATAACCCTCACCTGCGGAACATTAATTTTTTCATTTATGCGGATAAACTTTTTAATAGCCCACCTCCTTTTACTTGTATGCTTGCGCCTGTTTTTTTAAATTATCAATCAATGTGTCAACGGAAACTACCCCCTGGTCCCCGGCGCCTTTCTTGCGCACGGAAACATTCCCCCGCCCGGCTTCCCTTTCCCCTAAAATTAAACAATAAGGTATTTTATTCAACTCGGCGTTGCGGATTCTTTTGTCCAGGCTTTCGCTGCGATTATCAATTTCGGCGCGGATTGAATTATTCTCTAATTTCGTTTTTACCTGCGCCGCGTAATCATTCACCGAGTCCTTAATCGGAATCAGTAACACTTGCAACGGAGCAAGCCATAAAGGAAGCTCCCCGTTATAATTTTCCACTAAAGCCCCGATAAAACGCTCCAGGCTCCCCAATAACACCCTGTGGAGCATAATCGGCTGTTTTTCTTTGCCATCTTTATCAATATAGGCAAGGTTAAACCTTTTGGGCAGGTTAAAATCGCACTGGATCGTCGCGCATTGCCAGGTCCTGCTTAAAGCGTCCTTTAATTTAATATCAATCTTCGGGCCGTAAAAAGCGCCGTCGCCCCGGTTAATTTCATAGCGCAGGCCTTTTTCCTTTAATGCCCCTTCCAGCGCCTGAGTGGCTTTTTCCCAGTCATCTTCGGTTCCGATATATTTTTCCGGGCGGGTGCTTAACTCTATGCTCATATCCGTAAAACCAAAAATTTTCATAGTTTCAAAAACAAAATCAATAATCGCCTTAATCTCCTGCGCGAGCTGTCCGGGCAGGCAAAAAATATGCGCGTCATCCTGGGTAAACCCCCGCACGCGCAGCAGGCCATGCAGCACGCCGGCTTTTTCCCGGCGGTAAACCGTGCCCAATTCAAATAAACGCAGCGGCAGGTCGCGCCAGCTGCGGCTTTTTGATTTATAGATCAGCATATGCCCCGGGCAGTTCATCGGCTTAAGCACAAACTCTTTATTTTCAACTTCAAAAGTATACATATTCTCCTTATAGTATTCATAATGGCCGCTGGCCTTCCACAAAGCCGCGTCCATAATGTGCGGAGTAATCACCATTTGATAGCCGCGCGCTAAATGCTCTCTTTTCTCATAATCTTCAATTATTGTGCGCAATACGGCGCCTTTGGGGTGATAAAATACTAAACCCGCGCCGGCTTCATTATGGTAAATGTCAAAGAGCTCCAGGGCCGGACCGAGTTTGCGGTGATCGCGCAGCTTGGCTTCGTCTAAATTTTTTAAATGCTCGTCTAATTCTTTTTTTGACTCAAAACACGTGCCGTAAATTCTTTGCAGCATGGGGTTGGTTTCAATTCCGTGCCAGTAAGCGCCGGCAACCGACAGCAGTTTAAAGGCTTTAATCTCCGCGCTGGATTTAATATGCGGGCCGCGGCATAAATCTAAAAAGCTATCCCCGGTTTTATAAATAGAAACTTCGCCGCCGGCTAAGCCTTGAATAAGCTCAACCTTATAATTTTCCTTTAATTTTTCAAATAATTTTAAGGCCTCGGTTTTAGCCATATTTTGCTGAACAAAATGTTCATCTTTGGCAATAATTTCCCGCATTACTTTTTCAATTTTAATTAAATCCTCGTCGCTAAACGGCTCTTTTTTATCAAAATCGTAATAAAAGCCATTTTCAATGGAAGGGCCGATGGCCAGTTTGGTTTCCGGCCAAAGCTGCTTTACCGCCTGGGCCAGAATATGCGAACAAGAATGCCTGAGCGTATTTAGTTCCATAATTACTTCCGTTTTTGTTGTGCAACAAACAAAGTGGGCCCAAGTGGACTTGAACCACTGACCTTTGCGATGTCAACGCAACGCTCTAACCAACTGAGCTATGAGCCCGAAATTTTTATGGGCAAGGAGGGAGTCGGACCCTCACAGCCTTACGACCAATTGATTTTAAGTCAATCGTGTATGCCATTCCACCACTTGCCCAACAATTTATTGCCAACAAAATTTAAGGCGACGAGCGGAATTGAACCGCTGAATAGTTGTTTTGCAGACAACTGCCTTACCACTTGGCTACGTCGCCAAAAGCTAAAAAAACTTTTTTATTTCCTTCAGAATATCTTCTACCTGCGCCAAGCAGCCTACCCCCACTTTGCCGCAGGCCAGCAGGCCTTTAGCGGGAGCGATAAACTTATAACCGCAGCTCTTTAGTTTCGCGATATTGCCTTGGGTTATTTTATTCCGATACATATTTTCGTTCATCGCCGGAGCAAACAACACCGGCTTGCGCGTCGCGGAAATTGTGCAGCTTAAAATGTCATCGCAGATTCCGCCGGATACCTTGGCTAAAATATTCGCTGTTGCCGGAGCAACCAAAACCAAATCCGCAAGCTCCGCCAGCGACACATGCTCAATCTCCCAGGCCCGGGGTGAATCAAAAATTCCGCCGCGATAAACCTTGTTCCCGGATAAACTTTCAAAAACTATCGGCCGGATCAACTCTTCGGCCTCACGGGTCATCACTACGGTTACCGCGAAATTATTTTTCTTAAGCCGGCGCACCAAATCACAGGCTTTATAAATGGCGATGCTGGCGGTTACGCCTAAAACAATATTTTTTGCGTTTTTCATCGGTTAGGCTTTAGGTTTTGCGCTGCGGCATTCCACTTTACCCTGGGCAATCTCATGCAAGGCAATTGTTGAGGGCTTAACCGTTGCTTTATCATCCACTAAAACAGGCTGGCCTTCGGCAATCTCCAAAGCCCTCTGCGCAGCTAAATTAACTAATTTATAAACTGAACCGCAGCTTTTGTCCAAAAGCTTCTCTCTTCCCGAATATCCCATTTCTTCTCCCGGTTATAAGTAACTATGGTTATAATAACATTTTACCTTGAGCATCTTCCCTTGATTAAGAAATGCTCCGCCTAACTTAAAATTTCGCATAAAACGATTCTTTTAAGCTTTTTAATCGCGGTGTTTAAATTGGTATTTAAAATACAATAATCAAAACTCCGGCTGGCCTTAAGCTCCTGGCGCGCTAACCTTAAGCGCCGTAAAACCTCATTTTTATCCGCGCTCCGGCAGCGGCCTTCAATCCTATGCTTAAGCGCCTCAATTGAAGGAGGCTTAATAAAAATTACCCGGGTTTGTTGAGGATACGCCTTTTTTAAGGCTCTTGCGCCTTTGAGATCAAGGCAAAAACCCAAATGCCTGCCCAGGCTTAATTGGCTATCCACAAACTCCTTAGGCGTTCCGTAATAATAGCCCAAATACCTGGTCCATTCAAGAATTTTTTTCGCTTTCAACAGGCGCGCAAACTCCTGCCGGCTTACGAAAAAATAATCCTTGCCCGTTTTTTCGCCCGGCCGCTTAGGCCGCGTGGTCAAGGATATTGATTTTAAGATTTTTGTTTTTAAACCCGCGCCCTTAATCAACTTGCCCAGCAGCGTGGTCTTGCCGGTGCCCGACGGGCCGCAGATCACAAAAATTTTTCCCCGGTTTTTATTAATCGTCTTGCGCTCCACTACTCAATATTCTGCACTTGTTCGCGGATTTTTTCAATCTGGCTCTTCATCCCCAAGGCCCTGGCGGATATGGCTAAATCAAATGATTTTGCGGCCAGGGTATTGGCCTCTCTTTGCATTTCCTGGGTAATAAAATCCAGTTCTTTGCCGATGGCCCCGCCTTTTAAAATTTTTTGCTGGAAATTATTGACATGAAAGCTTAAACGGTCCATCTCTTCGTGGATGTCCGCTCCTTTTAAAAATACGCTGCGCTCTTCATCCGTGCCAATCAGCTTAAGTTTTTTGGCAACCGCGCATTTAAAACGCGCCTTAATTGAAATTAAATCCTTTTTTAACAAATTGGCCCGGTTCTTAAGCAGCCGCCCCAGGGCCCTGCCTTCTTTTACCCGGCTCGTAATTAATTCATCCACAGCGCCTTCCAGCAAAACCTTCAAGTGCGCCCAGATATGGAATCCGTCCGGCTTATTCTCTTTTAAAGAAAGCACCCCGGGCAGATGAAGCAAAGAATCCAAATCAAGCCCGTTATTAATTTTAAATTCTTTTTTTAAATTATTTATTTCGCTCAGGTAATTTTTAAGCAGTTTGCGGTTAACAAATATTCCCTGGGCTTTTCCCCCCCGGATGTGCACCGCGCAGCTAACCCTGCCTCTTTTGATTTTGCTTTCAATTTCTTTTTTAATTTTATCCTCTAAAGAAAGCAGCCCCTCCGGCAAATGAAATACGCTTTCCAGAAACTTATGGTTAAGGCTTCTCAGCTCCACGTAAATTTTCCCGATTGAAGGTATCTCCGCTTCCTTGCTGCCAAAACCCGTCATGCTTCTGATCATATATCGCCTCTTTTCCTGATGATTTAAGCCCAAACTTTTAAAAGTAAATCTTTCCCGGGAATTTCTTTTACTTTATATAAATCCACGATGATCTCGTCGGGCGAAAACCAAAGTTTGATCTCTCTCTGGGCCTCTTCGGGATTAGAAGAAACATGCACTACGTTTTCATAAACGCCCGAGGTGGTGATCCGGCCGTAAGAACCGCGGATAGACGTGGAGTCGGCTTCTTCCGGGTTAGTCGCCCCGGCAAGTTCGCGGCATTTTTTAATCGCGTCTTTACCCCAGTAAACCAAAGCCATTACTTTTTTGCGGTCATGCAGCTCCCCGCGCAGGTAATGAATCAGGTCCGCGAAAAACGGCTTGTCCTTTAGCTGGGCATAATGTTGTTTGGCTAATTGTTCTGAAACCCGCGTCATTTTCGCGGCGACGATCTCCAGCTTAGTTTCGGCCAAACGGGAAAGAATATTGCCGGTCAGGGATTTTTTCAATCCGTCCGGCTTAATCAGGATTAATACGGCTTCGCTCATTTTTATTCTCCATTAATAATCGTGACGATGCGCTCTAAATCCTCCTGTGAATAAAATTCAATGCTGATGTGCCCGCGGTTTTTTCTTTTATTAATAAATACTTTTGTCGCTAAGGCGTGTTGAAGCTTTTCTTCTAAAAGGGAAACCGACGGATCCCTTTGCTTTTGCGCGGTTCTTCTCTTAAGCCCCGACGGGCGGAAATTTTTTACTAAGGCTTCCAGCTCGCGCACGCTAAGGCCTTTAGTTATAATTTCCTGCGCCAGCTTTCTTTGCTGGTTGGCGTCTTCAACCTCAAGCAGCGTCCGGCCATGCGCGAAACTAATACGGCCTTTTTTCATCTCCGACTGAATTTCGTGGGGAAGCTTCAATAACCTCAAGGTGTTAGCGACCGAAGCCCTGGCCTTGCCCATTACTTCACCGATGCGTTCCTGGGTAACCTTAAACTTATCAATTAAATGTTGATAAGCATGAGCCTCCTCAATCGGATTTAGCGCCTCCCTTTGGATATTCTCAATCAAAGCCAGTTCTAAAGAATCCTGGTCAGTAACTTCTTTGACAATTAGCGGTATCTCCTTTAATCCCAATAGGTTAGCAGCACGAAAACGCCGTTCGCCCGCAATAAGCTCATAACTATCCCCGCTTCTTCTTACCAAAAGCGGCTGAATTACGCCTTTTTCTTTTATTGACTGCGCTAATTCGTTTATACTTTCCTGATTAAAATCTTCTCTTGGCTGAAAAGGATTAGGTTTAATTTGTCCAATCTGGGCATAAACAATTTCATGTTTTTGCGCAAGCGGTTTATCCGGAATTAAAGCGCTGATGCCTTTGCCTAAAGCTCTTCTTTCCATTATTTATCCCCTTTCGGAATTACAATATTTGTATCTAAAGGCAACCCGAGAATTTCATTACAAAGCTCCGCGTACTTTTGCGCGCCTAAAGAATCCCGATCGTATAAAACAACCGGCTTACCAAAGCTTGGGGCCTCGGTCAAACGAATGTTCCTGGGTATAACTGTCTTATAAACTTTATCTTTAAAGTGGTTGCGCGCTTCCTGGATTACTTCTTTGGTAAGGTTAGTGCGAAAATCCGCCATAGTTAAAAGCACGCCTTCAATGTTTAAATTCGGATTAAGATTTTCTCTCACAAGCCTAATAGTATTATGGAGTTGCGTCAATCCTTCCAAAGCATAATATTCGCACTGCACCGGCACAATCACTGAGTCCGCGGCGCATAAACCATTAATTGTTAACAACCCCAAGGATGGAGGCGAGTCTATAATAATAAAATCAAAATTATCTTTTTCTTTTGCCAAGGCTCTCTTTAATCTATACTCTCTACCCAAGGCGCCTACTAATTCAACCTCCGCGCCGGTCAAGTCAAGGTTGGACGGAGCCAGAAAAAGATTTTCAATTACTGTTTTTTGTAAAATTTCATTAATCGCTAATTCTTCTAATAAAATATGGTAGGTGCTTTTCTGTATATTGTGTTTATTAATGCCGATACCGCTTGTGGTGTTGGCCTGGGGATCTAAATCAATAAGCATAACTTTTTTCCCGGCCATGGCTAAAAATGAGGCTAAATTAATAGAAGTGGTAGTTTTACCTACTCCGCCCTTCTGGTTACAGATTGTTATTATCTTACCCATTGTTATACATTAAGTTACGTATAGTTCCCTGGGGAACGTTACCCTAATCTAACCTAAGTATGCCTATATTATCGTACAAAATAAAATCTTGTCAAGTGTTTATTTGTTCTCAATTATGCTTACGCGAACTTTTGCCGGCTTAGCCCCCGGCATACCAAAAAGGCCCTTTTCTTCTTCAGATAAAACTTCAATCTTCACCTTTTCTCTGGGTAAACTAAGTTCCTTGAGCGCCTTATTTACAGCCTCTTCAACAGTGCTTCCGATAATTTCAATAAATTTTTTATTTTTCATACTTGTTTATAAATTTTAAATTGGTAGAATAACATCAAGGCGCTATTAATAAACCAATATAAAACCAGCCCTGAAGGCATATTATAAAATATAACCCCAAACATTACCGGCATAATGATTAACATAATTTTCTGCTGTTCAGCTGCTGCATCTCCGGCTTTACTCATAGAAATCTTTTGCTGAACAAACATACCTATAGCCATAAGAATCGGCAATATATTAACGTCGCTTCCCAGAATCGGGATTCCTTTACTAAAACTAAAAAGCTTATCCGGTTCAGATAAATCTTTAATCCATAGGAATTTCGCTCCTCTCAAGGCAACAGAACGAATTAAGGCCTGATAAAGCGCAAAGAAAATGGGCATTTGCAGCAATAAAGGCAAACATCCCCCAAGCGGGTTAACCTTATGCTCTTTATAAAGATCCATTATCTCTTTATTAAGCTTCTGAGGGTTATCTTTGTAAGCTTTTCTTAATTCTTCAATTTTTGGTTGTAAAATCTGCATCTCTTTCATTGAACGCATCTGCTTTAATGAAAGCGGGAATAATGCCGCGTAAACAGCTAAACTTAGAATTACGATAGCCCATCCCCAATTATGCACTATGCCATAAAAGAAATTTAAAAGCTGTAAGATCAACTGCGCGATAAAATCAAACATCCCGAAATAAATGATACCTGACCAATTCGGGTTTACTTTGTTTATTATTGGTAAGTCTTGAGGCCCCAGGTAGATACGATATAAATGTCCAATCTGAACTGCTGGATTTAGGATAATATTGTCACCTTTAAAACCAATCTCAGATTCCTGGTTGCCTTTTTTAATATAGCCAATTAAACCGCTAATTGCCGGCTCAACAATGACGCAAAAATATTGATCCCTAAAACCAAGTATTTTTACAGTATCGTTTTTATAATCTTTGGATACTGGTAAATGTAATGACTTTTCGCTATTAACTACAAACACGTCCTGATACCGTAATTGCGTATTCAGATTGGACAAATCAATTTGCCCTACTAATATGGAAGATATAGTATTAAGGGGTAGATTGGACAAATTTTGGAGGCTTACATCTAACTCTAAGGTATAATTTGGCTTAAAAGTAAACTTCTTGGTTATCTTTTTAATTTTGTCGTAATGAACAAACGTTATATAATCAGCGCCTTCGCTTTCCTTCCTAAAATCCAAAGAACCATCATCAGTTAAAAAACCGGCTTTAAGTGGGAATTTATGCTCGCGATTACCCTTAAAAAGAACTTCTTTTATTGCCGCGCGCTTTTCATCAAAAACAATATCAAGACCTTTTTGCGAAAAACGGATTAATGATTCCGGAGATGCTTCTTTGACGAGGACGAGCGGGGAGGATTGCTTTAAATCTACCTGATTAATGCTGTTATTAGTAAGGTTTTTTGCTGTAACCGATTTACTACCAACAAGTTGCGGTTTAGGCACAAGCGCGGACCAAGTTAATAAAATCAATAATGAAAGAGCTATCGCTAAAAATAAACGTTTTTCCATTTTTTTAATTATTCTAAAGGATCGTAACCTGACCTGCCGGAAAAAGGATGGCAGGCGATTATCCTTTTAAATCCCTTGAATACTCCTTTTAAGAACCCGTATTTTAAAATAGCCTGCTTGCTGTAATCCGAACAGCTGGGATAAAACCGGCAGCCGGGCGGCAGGCAGCGCCTGATAAATTTTTGATAAAAATTCAGAAAACAGATTGAGAGCCTTTTTAGCATTCCACGCAAAGCCTTTTGCGTCCTTTTTTCCGACGACGCGCGAGCACGCCGCGGCCGGATTTAGTCGCCATTTTGCTGCGGAAACCATGGCGTTTCCTGCCGACAATATTTGAGGGCGTTTTTAAGTTTTTTTTCATTTTAGCTCTGTCCTTTCTTGGATTAATTTTTACGAATTTGTGAATTGTAACATACATTTCCCCTGAGGTCAAGTTTTTTATTGACCCGGCTGAAAATCATGATAATATAGTAAAGATTTACAACGGGGCTTGACGATTTGCAAAAGTATTGTATAATAACTGGCGTTTATCTTTTTTACTTGCAAGATGTTTTGTCTCTGTTATAATGCGAATAATTATGCGTAGTTTCCGTTTTGATTTATCCACAGATTTATACAAGTTGTGCATAAACTGTTAACTCGGTTAATATGACTGAAATAGAAAAATCCTGGGAAAAGGTTAAAGCGGGATTAAAGGAAAAATTAGGGGAGACTGTTTTTTCCACCTGGATCGCCCCTTTAGGTTTTTATCTAAACAAAGATTCCGGCTTGAGCCTTGAAGCCCCGGATGAATTTTTTAAGGATTGGGTGCAAAAGCGTTACTTCCCCCTGATTGAAGAAGGGTTTAAAAACGAGGGGTTGAATAATCTGTTAGTAAAGCTCACCTCAAAGCTGGCGCAGGCCACCAGCCCAGGCCCTGCCGCGGCCGGCGAACAAACTGCCAAAGTTAATTTTATCC
>Ga0172375_10011244_pt1 | contig 11428 bp, 8 predicted proteins | sample LakKiv1m_FD_114537 | JGI IMG/M metagenome (GOLD analysis project Ga0172375, IMG submission 114537) | Freshwater microbial communities from Kabuno Bay, South-Kivu, Congo - kab_092012_11.1m | ecosystem: Environmental > Aquatic > Freshwater > Lake | place: Democratic Republic of the Congo... | reverse complement strand
TCCGACCTGCTGGCCGAGGCCAAGCGGCGCCTCGCGCTCAAGCCCGGCGAGATCACGACGTATCCGCGCGGCCGGCTCGGCGACGCGGCGGCGCCCGGCGTCAAATGGCGCGAGGAACCGGATCAGAGCTACGCAGGCGTCGTCGGCAGCTACCAGCAGCACATTTACGGCGAGAAGGAATACGGCGGCACACAGGTGGTCAAGCTGTCCGGCGTGCCTTTCGAAAAGGTCGGCATGCCCAAGCTGCCGCCCTATTCGTCGGCCGCGACCTCCGAAACGATCCAGCACAGCCTGTATGGCGGCCTGATCATGCCGGTTGTCGTGCTCGGCGGGCTGGCCTGGGTCGCCAAACGTAACGTGAAGCCGGAGGAAGGGGACAAGTCATGAGTACGCAACATCATGCCAAGCCCGCCCCCGTCGGGGGACCGCTGCTCAATGCGGTGACCCTGACGGCGGGAATACTGATCGCCATCATGGCGGCCATTCTCGTGGTCCGGCTGTTCTACGGCCTCGGCAGCGTCACGGCGCTGAACGACGGCTATCCGTGGGGCATCTGGATTGTCGTGGATGTGATGATCGGCTCGGCCTTCGCTTGCGGCGGCTTCTCCGTCGCGATGCTGGTCTATATCTTCAACAAGGGTGAATACCACCCGCTGGTGCGGCCGGCGCTGCTGGCCAGCCTGTTCGGCTACACCCTCGCCGGTGTGGCAGTGATCGTCGACCTTGGGCGCTGGTGGAATGTCTGGAACATGTACTGGCCGTGGTCGGCGAATCCGAACTCGGTGATGTTCGAGGTAGCCATCTGCATCACGCTGTACATCATCGTGATGTGGATCGAGTTCGCGCCGACCTTCTTCGAGAAGTTCGGCATGGACGCCGCCAAGCGCAAGCTGTCGAAGATCATGTTCCTCATCATCGCGCTCGGCACGCTGCTGCCGATGATGCACCAGTCCTCGCTCGGTACGCTGTGGGTGGTGCTGGGGGCGCAGGTGCATCCGCTCTGGCAAACCCCCGTGGTCCCGCTGCTGTTCCTGCTGACGGCCATCATCATCGGTTATGCGGTGGTGCTGTTCGAGTCCTGCGTGGCCTCCTCGGCCTACCGGCGCAGCATCGAGACGAGCCTGCTGACGCCGATGGCCAAGGTGATGCTCGGCCTCGTCGCTGTCTACATCGTCGTGCGCCTTGCCGACCTCGTCTGGCGCGGCGCGCTGGGACTGGCCTTCGGGTTGACGCTCGAGTCGCTGATGTTCTGGCTGGAAATGGCCTGCTTCTTCGCGCCCTTCCTCATCATCGGCACGGAAGTCCAGCGCCGCAACCCGGCCCGCCTGTTCCTCGCCGGCATCGTCATCATGCTGGGTGGCTCGCTGCTGCGCCTCAACGGTTTCCTGATCGGCTATGACACCGGTGGCGGTTACCAGTACTTCCCGTCTCTCACCGAAGTGCTCGTCACGGTCGGCATGTTCTCGATCGAAGTGCTTGGCTACATCATCATCACTCGCCGCTTCCCGGTGCTGCCCCGGGAAGGGGCCCACGCCTGATTGCTGGAGAAAACCATGAGCAAACGAATTACCGTCGATCCCATCACCCGTATCGAAGGCCACCTGCGCATCGACGTCGATGTCGACGGCGGCAAGGTAAACAAGGCGTGGTCTTCCGGCCAGATGTGGCGCGGTGTTGAGCTGATCCTGCAGGGCCGCGACCCGCGCGACGCCTGGACGATTACGCAACGCATCTGCGGTGTGTGCACGACCGTGCATGCGATCGCCTCGGTGCGCGCGGTGGAAAACGCATTGCAGCTCGAAGTGCCGCTCAATGCGCAATACATCCGCAACCTGATCATCCTCGCGCACTGCGTGCATGACCACATCGTGCACTTCTACCACCTGTCGGCGCTCGACTGGGTCGATGTCACTTCGGCGCTGAAAGCCGATCCCGACAAGACCGCGGTGCTGGCCGAGAGCCTGTCCTCCTGGAACCGCAACGGCAAGCACGAGATGCGCGCCGTCAAGGAACGCCTCGCCGGCTTCGTCAATGGCGGCCAGCTGGGCATCTTCACCAACGGCTACTGGGGCCATCCGGCGATGAAGCTGCCGCCGGAAGTGAACCTGCTCGCCGTCGCCCACTACCTGCAGGCGCTGGAAGTGCAGCGCAAGGCGAACAAGATCGTCAGCATCCTCGGCTCCAAGACCCCGCACATCCAGAACCTCGCCGTCGGCGGCGTCGCGAACCCGATCGCCACCGATTCGCAGTCGGTGCTGACCGTCGAGCGCCTGATGGCGATCAAGGGCTGGATCGACGAGTTGTCCGACTTCGTCAAGAACGTCTACCTGATCGACGTGGCTGCCGTCGGCGCCTTCTATGCCGACTGGACCAAGTATGGCGCGGGCGTCACCAACTACCTGTCCGTGCCCGACCTGCCGCTCGACACCAAGGGCACGCAGTTCGCGCTGCCCGGTGGCTACATCGAAGGCGGCGACGTGTCCAAATTCAAGCCGATCACCAGTTTCAACGACGACTTCTGGGGCAAGGGCGTCGAGGAATCGGTCAAGCACTCCTGGTATGAATACGGCGACAAGAAGCCGCTGCACCCGTACCAGGGCGAGACCAAGCCGAACTACACCGACTTCCAGGACGCTGGCAAGTATTCCTGGCTCAAGTCGCCGACCTTCTATGGGAAACCCGCCCAGGTCGGACCGCTCGCGCATGTGCTGTGCATGTTCGCTGCAGGCCACGAGCCGACCAGGAAATATGCGACCGCCGCGCTCAACACGGTTTCCGCGCTGGCCAAGACCAAGGTCGGCATCGAAGCGCTGCATTCCACCATCGGCCGCCATGCTGCCCGCGCAGTACGCTGCGCCGTGATGGTCGATCAACTGGCCGACCAGTGGGGACTGCTCGTCAATAACATCGGCAAGGGCGATACCAAGACCTTCAACCAGCCGGTGTTCCCGAAAGGCGAGTCGATGGGCGTCGGCTTCCACGAAGCGCCCCGTGGCGTGCTCTCGCACTGGGTCGTCATCGACAACGGCAAGATCAAGAATTACCAGTGCGTCGTGCCCTCGACGTGGAATGCCTGCCCGAAGAACGAGAAGGACGAGATGGGCCCCTACGAGGCTTCGCTGATCGGCAATCCGATCGCCGATCCGGAAAAGCCCCTGGAAGTTCTGCGTACCATCCACTCGTTCGACCCCTGCATCGCCTGCGCGGTGCATCTGACCGACACGGAAAACGAGCAGAACGTCTCGATCAAAGTCGTCTGAGCGTTTGATGAAAGCCGTGGTGCTGGGTGTCGGCAACTTGATCCTTGCCGACGAGGGGGTCGGTGTGCGCGTCATCGAGGCGCTCGAGCGTGATTACGTCATGCCGCCCGGCGTACAGGTGATCGACGCCGGCACCTCGGGGATGGAGATGCTCGACGACATGTCGCATCTCGATTTCCTGCTGGTCGTCGATGCCATCGCCGCCGGCAAGGCGCCGGGCGAGTTGGTGCAGTTGCGCGGCGACGCGGTGCCGGTCTTCTTTCGCCGCAACCTCTCGCCGCACGGCATCGGCCTCTCGGACGTGCTGGCCTCGCTCGAATTCCTCGGCGCCGAGCCGAAGGAAACCGTGATCCTCGGCGTGCAGCCAACTTCGCTGGATCTTTCCACCGAACTGACGCCGACCATCGCCGCGCGCGTACCGGAACTTGTCGCACAGGTGGTGGACGAACTCACGCAGCGCGGCCTCGCGCCGACGCGCAAGTAAAAGTCGGCGCTGACAGGACGGCATATGTTCGCTGAAAATCCGGGCGCACAAGTCGAAACGGCGTTTCGGCGCATCCACGCCGAGCGCATGGCCGGCCTGCCGTTGCTCAATCCGGTGCTGGAGGTCGCGGCCGTCGGTTTCGGGCGTCACGGCACAGACTGGCGTGGCGTGCTTGTCACCCCGTGGTGCGTCGATCTGCTGCTGCTGCCAGCGGTTGCGGAATGGCCGATTCCCGGCCCGCACGAACGCGTGTTCCGACACTATGCGTCGGGCGATTTTGCCTTCCTGCCGAATCATGAAGACGGACTCGGCGACTACCTGACCTGTCCGCTGCTCCACGATATGAAGCAGTTCGCCGATCAGGCAACCGTGCAGTTGACGGCACAGGCCTGCCTGATCGCGCTGGATCTCGCACCCTGCCAGCCGGCACCAGATCCCGCTGCCCCCGGCTCATCCGCGCGCCGCAAATTTCTGCGCCTCGGCGGCTAGAATCGGGCCATGCATGAGATGTCGCTCGTCGCGGGCGTGCGCGAACTGATCGAGGATGCCGCCGTACGCGAGGGGTTCAGCCGCGTGAAGCAGGTGCGGGTGGAGATCGGCCAGTTGAGCGGCGTTGAGCGCGAGGCTTTCGAGTTTTGCTTCGACCTCGCAATGCGCGGCGGCGTCACCGACGGCGCACAACTCGAAGTGATCGCCACGCCGGGGCGCGGCCATTGTCCGGCTTGCGGGCGGGAAACCGCGCTCACCGTCGTTTATGATCCATGCGAACATTGCGGCGCGGCGCCCGTAGCAATCATCCGTGGCACCGAGATGCGTGTCATCGATCTTGAAGTGGAGTGAATGCGATGTGTACAACTTGCGGCTGCGGCCAGGGCGAAACGAAGATCGAGGGGCAGGAACAGCATGACCATGATGGCCATGACCATGGCTATCGTCCAGCCCATGGTCGTACCGTCAAACTCGAGCAGGACATCCTCGCCAAGAACAACGCCTATGCCACGCAGAACCGCGAACGCTTTGCCGCGCAGGGCATCCTCGCGCTGAACCTCGTCTCCAGTCCCGGCTCGGGCAAGACGACGCTGCTGGTGAAGACCATCGAGGCGCTGCAGGGACGCCAGAAACTGGCTGTCGTCGAGGGCGACCAGCAGACCAGCCACGACGCCGAGCGCATCCGCGCGACGGGTGCGCCGGCGGTACAGATCAACACCGGCAAGGGCTGCCATCTCGATGCCCACATGGTCGGCCACGCGCTGGAAAAGCTGCCGCTGGAGAAGGGCGGCGTGCTGATGATCGAGAACGTCGGCAATCTCGTCTGCCCGGCGGCCTTCGATCTCGGCGAGGCGGGCAAGGTGGTGATCCTGTCGGTGACCGAGGGCGAGGACAAGCCGCTCAAATACCCCGACATGTTCCGCGCCGCTCGGCTGATGCTGGTCAACAAGTGCGACCTGCTGCCCTACCTGCAGTTCGATGTGGACAAGGCGATTGCCTATGCGCGCCGCGTCAATCCGCTCATCGAGGTCATCCGCGTTTCGGCAACGACGGGTGAGGGTATGGCCGACTGGCTGGCCTGGATCGAGAAGGGCGCCGCCGCAGTTCGTGGCTGAAGCCAGCCGGATTCGCGTCACGGGGGTAGTCCAGGGCGTCGGCTTCCGGCCGTTCGTCTGGCGGCTCGCAAACGATCTCCACCTCGCTGGCTGGGTGAGGAACGATGCGGCCGGAGTCGAGATCCATGCCGAAGGCGCAGCGCTCGACAGCTTCGTCGCACGTCTGAAAACCGAAGCGCCGCCGCTGGCACGTGTCGATGCGATAACGCTGCAGCCGATTGCAGTTGAAGGCCATGCCGGCTTCGCGATCGTCGAAAGCGCCGGCGGCCGGGTGAGCACGGCGATCGGCCACGACACCGCGACCTGCCCCGACTGCCTCGCGGAACTGTTCGATCCGGCGAATCGCCGCTACCGTCATCCCTTCATAACCTGCACGCATTGCGGCCCGCGCTACACCGTCACGCGCCGCCTGCCCTACGACCGGCCGCAGACCAGCCTCGCACCGTTTCCCTTCTGCCCGGACTGCCAGCGCGAATACACCGATCCGGCGGACCGGCGCTTTCACGCCGAGACGACCTGTTGCCCGAATTGTGGTCCACGATTGCAGTTGCTCGATGCCGCAGGCGGCCCGCTGGAGGGTGATCCCATCGTCGCGACGCTGGCGCTGCTGCAGGCCGGCAGAATCATCGCGATCAAGGGGCTCGGCGGTTTTCACCTCGCTTGCGACGCACGCAACGCCGCGACGGTCGCCACTTTGCGCGAACGCAAGCAGCGCGAGGAAAAGCCTTTTGCCGTGATGGTGGGCAGTGTCGAGGCTGCCCGTCGTTACGCAAAAGTCGGCGCTGGCGCGACGGCATTGCTTGAATCCCCCGAGCGTCCCATTGTGCTGCTGGAGAAATACGTGGAGTTGCCAGGCATTGCGCCAGGCCTGAGCGAAATCGGCCTGATGCTGCCGGCGACGCCGATCCAGTTCCTGCTGTTTCACGACGCGCCCGAACTGGCGCTGGTGATGACGAGCGCGAATCCGCACGGCGAGCCCTTGGTGATCGGCAACGATGAAGCGTTGCAACGGTTGACCGGCATCGCCGATGCCTTCCTGCTGCATGATCGCGACATAGTCGTGCGTTGCGACGACAGCGTGCGCCGCGGTGCGGGCTTTGTCAGGCGTGCGCGCGGTTACGTGCCGCGTGCGCTCAAGCTGCCACGCGCAGTGCCCGCGGTGCTGGCGGTGGGCGGCTGGTTCAAGAACACGGTCTGCGTTACGCGCGGCGACGAAGCTTTCGTCTCGCAGCATATCGGCGATCTCGACAACGCCGCCGCCTGCGGCTTCTTCGAGGAAAGTGTCGCGCACCTGCTGCACATCCTCGATGTCGCGCCGGAAAGCGTCGCGCACGACCTGCATCCCGATTTCCACTCGACGCGCTTCGCGGCGGCCTTCGCGGCGGAGCGCGGTATTCCTGCCGTCGGCGTGCAGCATCATCATGCCCACATCGCCGCGGTCTGCGCCGAGCATGGCGTTACTGAACCGGTACTGGGAATGGCGCTCGACGGCGTCGGACTCGGAACCGATGGGACGGCATGGGGCGGCGAGCTGCTCCGCGTCCATGGTGCCGGCTGCGAACGTCTGGGCCACCTCAGGCCGCTGGCGCTGCCGGGCGGCGATGTCGCGGCGCGCGAACCCTGGCGCATGGCGGCGGCGGCGCTGCATGCGCTTGGCCGCCGCGACGAGATCGTCGGCCGCTTTGCCGCGGAGCCGGCCGCAGCCATGGTGGCGACGATGCTGGAACGCGGCATCAACTCACCGCGAACGTCGAGCGCCGGCCGCCTGTTCGACGCCGCGGCTGGCTTGCTGGGCGTGCGCCATCGCGCCAGTTTCGAGGGACAGGCGGCGATGCTGCTGGAGGGTCTGGCCGCGCGGCAGGGCAGCGGCGTTCCACTGGCGGATGGCTGGTGCATCGCGGACGGGCAACTCGATCTGTATCCATTGCTGTCGCATCTGGCCCGGTCCGGAGACAAGGAGCGGGTGCGTGCAGCAGCCGAGTTCCATGCGACGCTCGCGGCGGCACTGGTGGATTGGGTAGTCGTCGCGGCAGAGCGCACGGGCATACGGACCGTCGCGGCGGCAGGGGGGTGCCTGCTTAATCGCCTGTTGTCTTCCGCGCTGCGTAGCGGGCTGGCGGCACAGGGGCTTGAACTGCTGGAGGCGCGCGTGTTGCCGCCGAACGATGGCGGCCTGGCGCTGGGACAGGCGTGGGTAGCGGCTATCAAGTAACACGAAGGGCCGCCCCGAGTGTTACTTTGTTACTGGGCCCCTTGAGGGGAGAGCGCCGCAAAGCGGCGATTTCGGGGTGGGCTAATTGGGCGGCAAGAGCTTGAAGTCGTCCGGCTGGTTCGCCAATCCGTGGCCGAGCGCGAACTCCTCGAATTCGCCGGCTTCCAGCGCCGGCGTGCACAGAAAGCCCTGATACTCGTTGCAGCCCGCGGCGACGAGGAAGTCGCGCTGCTCGAGGGTTTCGACGCCCTCGGCGATGACCTTCAGATGCAAGGCGTCGGCCATCTGGATGATGGCATTGACGATGGCATTGTCGCTCTCGTCGCGGGGCAGGTCCTGGATGAAGGAGCGGTCGATCTTCACCTTGTGGATCGGGAAGCGCTTGAGGTAGGACAGGCTCGAATAGCCGGTGCCGAAATCGTCGATGGCGAGCTGCACGCCCAGTGCCGCGAGTTGTTCGAGCCGGCGCATGGCTTCTTCGACATCCTGGATCAGAATGCTTTCAGTGAGTTCAAGTTCGAGCAGGCTGGGCGGCAGGGCATGTTTCTTGAGCGTCTGGTCGATGCGTTCGACGAAGTCCGCCTGCTGGAATTGCAGGGCCGAGACGTTGACCGCCATCACCAGCGTGATGCCTTTCGCATTCCAGTCCGAGCATTGCCGGACGGCCGCATCGAGCACCCAGTTGCCGACGCTGACGATGACCCCGGATTCCTCGGCGATCGGGATGAACTGGGTTGGCGAAATTTCGCCGAGTTCGGCATCGCGCCAGCGCAATAAGGCTTCGGCGCCGAGAATGGCATTGTCGCGAAACTGCACCTGCGGCTGGTAGTGCAGGCGGAAACCCATGTCGGGCGCGGGATTCGCCAGCGCCTGGCGCATCGCGTGGTCGAGCTTCATGCGTGAGAGCAGGCCGACGTTCATCTGGCGCTGATAGAAACGGAAACCCGCGCGCCCGCGCTCCTTGACGTGGTACATCGCGGCGTCGGCGTTCTTGATGAGGTCGTCCATCGACTGGCCGTCGTCGGGGTAGAGCGCGATGCCGATGCTGCAGGTGATGGTGAAGGAGAGGTCGTCGATCGCGAAGGGCTGTGCGAGGCGATTGAGGATGCGCCGCGCGATGATCTCGGCGCCGCGCGCATCGGTCTTGTGCAGCAGGATGAGGAATTCGTCACCGCCGAGCCGCGCGGCGGTGTCGACTTGCCGCAGACAGTCCTTGATGCGCTCGGCGACATCGACCAGCACGCGGTCGCCGAACATGTGGCCGAGCGAGTCGTTGATGTGCTTGAAGCGGTCGAGATCGAGGAACAGCAGGGCGAAGCCGACCTTCTCGCGGTGGGCGAGGCCGAGGGCGAACTCGATGCGCTCGTTGAGCATCAGCCGGTTCGGCAGGCCGGTCAGTGCGTCGGTATAAGCCAGTTCCTCGATGCGCTTGCGGGCATTGACGGTTTCCGAAAGATCCTTGAAGAAGCCGATTTAGTGCAGCAGCTTGCCGGTGTTGTCGACCACCCGCACCAGCGAGGCCTGGCAGGGCAGGGTACTGCCCGTGCGGTTGCGGTGCCAAGCTTCGCCTTCCCAGTAGCCGTTCGCCTCCAAGTGGGCTTCCACCTGGGCGACGAAGTGGTCGCGCGATACCATGTCGGAGAGAATGTCGTAGGTGTTCCTGCCGATGAGTTCTTCGCTGGCATAGCCGGTGAGGTGTTCGCAGGCCGGATTCACGGCAATCAGGGTCATTTCCGGATTCGTCACGAAAATCGCGTCGAGGCTGGCCTCGAAAACTTTTGCCGCCAGTTGCAGGCGCGCCGCGTCGGCGAGTTGCTGGGTGATGTCGCGGTAGGAATAGACGCGGCCGATCGGCCGGCCCCGCGCATATTGCGGCAGGGTGACGCGCTCGAGGATCTTGCCGGAGCGCAGCATCAGCGTGTCGTTGGCTTCGAGCAGCGGCGAGCGCGAAATGGCGGCGAGGCGGGCGGCATAGGTGGTGGCGTCGACGACGTTCTGGGCCATCCAGGCGTGGATGGCGCTGTCGTTGCGCTGGGTCATCAGTTCCTGCGGCAGGTTCCACAGATCGGCGAAACGCTGGTTGTAGCCGCGGATCGAACCATCGAGGTCGGTGACGAGGATGCCGTCGGCCGTCGATTCGAGCGTGGCGCGCAGTTCGGCAACGAGCTTTTCGAGTTCGCTCTCGATGCGCCGTTCCTCGGACTGGTCGCGAATGCCGACGATGAAGATCGCGGCGGCATCGTTGAGCGTGATGCGGCTCACGCGCCGCTCGACCGGGACCGTCGTGCCGTTGGGGCGGACGAGCAGCGTTTCCGACAGGATATGGTCGGACAAGCCGGCGGCGACGTCTTCCCAGAAGTAGATGTCCTCGGGCGTGGCGGCGAGGTCGACGACCGGCTTGCCGATCAGGCTGTCGGCGCTCACGCCGAGCAGTTCGACGGCGGCGCGGTTGACGGCGAGCACGCGCAACTCGAACGCATCCACGATCCAGACCGCCTCGATCATGCCTTCGATCAGGGGTTGCCAGGTGCGTTGGCTCATGTCGCGAACTCGATGTCGCGCGCATTGCGGGCGCGCTCGAAGAAGTAGCAGATGCGCTGGCGCGGCGACAGGTAGTCGAAGGCGGCCTTGGGCAGCTGCAGCGGCTTCAGGCTGCGGCGGATGCCCAGTTCGCTGGCCTGTTCGAGATCTTCGACGAGCGCCTCCTCGCGCGGGACGCGCGGCTCGTAGATGACGACATTCGGCTTGAGCGGCCGCGCCGCATTGACCGAAACCACCAGCGCCATGCGTCCGTCGGACAGCTCGACCACCGAGCCGGGCGGATAGACGCCCATCATGCGGATGAAAGGCATCAGCACCTTGTTATCGAACTGGTGCCGCATCTGCGCGAAGATGAGTGCCAGCGCCTCGTGCGGGGTGATTGCCTGCGTCGGGTTCCCCGGATTGCAGAGATTGTCGTAGAGATTCACGAGCGCGACGATGCGCGCCAGCGGGACGATCTGGTCGCCGGCCAGTTGCCGGGGATAACCGCGTCCGTCGGCCAGCTCATGGTGCTGGGCGATGATGGCCAGCTGCTCGTCGGACAGTTTCATCTTCGTGCCGATGGCGACGCCGTGGGCAACGTGCTCCTGGTACATGTGGCGTTCGGCCGCGCTGAAGCGGGTATCCAGCCAGCGCAGGCGCTCGGGCAGGGCGATGAGGCCGATGTCGTGCAGCAGCGCGCCGCCGCCGAGGATATCCAGCTGGGCAGGATCGAGGCCGAGCGTCTTGCCGAGCAGCAGGGCGATGACGGTAACGTTGATGGAATGCTGCGAGGCGCGTTCGCCGACACTTTCCGAAAGCAGCCGGATCGCCGTTTCCTCCTGTTCCAGCATCTTGCCGACCATGCCTTCGACCATCTGTACGACTTGTGTCCGGGCGCTTTCCGGATGGAGACTGACCTGGTCGATCACCTGGCGATAGGTTCGCGAGGCGTTGGTGAATTCGCGTTCGCAGATTTCCAGGCTTGCGCGCTGGGTGTTGAGTTTGTCGCGTCGCTGGCGGCGTTCCTCGGCAAGCGCCGCGGCTTCCGCTGCGACGGCTTCGACGATGGCTTGGCGGGCAGTCGTGCCAGCTTCGATGCAGGCTTCCGCAGCCGATGTTTCATCCGGGTTCGCGCCGGCGGTCTCCTCGCCCGAAGTTGCTGGCCGGTCGGTGGGTATACCGGGTGCCGTCCTGTCAGCGCCGACTTTTTGCGTGTTGGATATGGATATCGCCTCGGGTGCGGGTTCCGTGCCCGGTTCGGGATCGCTTTTTTCGGGCGACCAGCGGATGCGATTAACCCCCAGCTTGATCAGCGTGTCGATCTGGTCGCGCGAACTGATCTTGA
>Ga0172375_10011243_pt1 | contig 11428 bp, 21 predicted proteins | sample LakKiv1m_FD_114537 | JGI IMG/M metagenome (GOLD analysis project Ga0172375, IMG submission 114537) | Freshwater microbial communities from Kabuno Bay, South-Kivu, Congo - kab_092012_11.1m | ecosystem: Environmental > Aquatic > Freshwater > Lake | place: Democratic Republic of the Congo... | reverse complement strand
ATTAACCTTTAAATACCTTTCCATCAACTATTGCCTCTCCTTTAATTATTATCTTTCTATCCATTTGATATTCTCCATTATCCTTTACCCAAAGGACTCCAAAGGCATGAACCCATCTATTAGGTTTTCCTAAAAGCCAACTAGGATTCAAGTCGCATAGACAACCAAGAGATTCAGCTACTCTTACTTCTCTATGAGTAATAGGAGATACAAAAGAATGAGATTGTATATCATGAACATGACCATAATAAATAGGTTTATCATAAGTTCTACTCATATTTGCCGCATGGTACTTAGTAGAATCGAATCCATGCATAAACATAGCCTTACCTATTTTTTTTACTTGATTATAAGGAACAACTTCATAACCTCTAGCTAATAAATTAGTATCTTTTATAAAATCTATAGTTCCTTCTTGTTCAGGATAATTGTCTAAATAATTTTCTACTCTATGTTCATGATTTCCTATAAAATATATCTTTTTAGATTTAGGAGCAATAGTACACTGTCGGTCTAATAAATGATTTAAACTATCTATATCTTTTCTATATCTTCTACCTTCCATTTTTCTTCGTCTATCTCTATCAAAATAAGATAGACTTTCCATATCAGTAGTATCTCCTAAATCAATTATACCATCAGGTTCTAATCCTTTTATAACTTCTTCTACACATCTATAAGCAGGATGATATACTTTCCTACTCATTCTATTTGGAGGCTTATCATGTACATCTGGTATTACTACATATAATTTCATAACTCTCCTTTTATTTATTAATTTATAAATGACAGCTATCTCCTTCGCATTTCATTTTACCTATTGACTCTTTTTTTCTTAAAACTCCTTCTTTACTTCCATTTCTAAAAATAGTCACTCCTTTGACACCTAACTTCCAAGCTTGTAAATAGATAGCCTTTATATCATCTACAGAAGATTCTACAGGTAAATTAATAGTTTTAGAACAAGCTCCATCTAATTTTTCCTGCCATTTAGCTTGAATCTTTAAATGCCATTCAGGAGTTATTTCATGAGCTATTCTTACATATTTGCTTTTATATATATCTCTAGTTTCTTCTATAACTCCTACAGTTAAATGTCTTTCAAAGGAAGTTTCAAAGATAGGTTCTATACCGCTACTACAATCTGCTAATATAGATAGACTTCCTGTAGGAGCTATTATTCTCTTATAAAAACTATCTCCAGCTATCTTATTTGTTATTTCTATATAAGGTTTAGCTATTCTATCTATAAAATCTAAAGCTTCCTGCGAATCATAATATATACCCATTTTTATAAGAGCATCTGCAAATCCCATTATTCCTACCCCTATAGGATTTAGTTCTTTCATTGTTTTAGTAATTTGAGGTAAAGGATACCAAGATATTGCATTCATATTTAATAATGCTCTTGTGGCCAGTTCTACATATTTAGAAAATTCTTTTTCGTCAAATTTACCTTTTCTAATAAATTTAGAAACATTTATACTTCCTAAACAGCAAGCACCATATTCAGGTAGAGGCACTTCTCCACATGGATTTGATGCTTTAATCTTTACTTTAGGAAATAACTTATTATCTTTATTAATTCTATCATAAAATAATATACCAGGGTCGCCTGAATTCCACGCAGAAAAACATATTAAATCAAATATATCTTTAGCTGATATCTTATTCCAAGTAGAATCGTCTTGAGGATTTTTTAATTCTATCAATTCGTCTTTTTCTACTTGAGACATAAATTTATCACTAACCATTACTGATATATTAAAATTAGTTAGTTTATCTTTTAATTTACTTCTGATAAAATCTATAATTTCAGCGTGTTCAAAATTAAGTATCCCCATTAAAGCTCCCCGCCTAAATCCCCCTTGCTTAACTGCATTAGTTACTGAATCGAATATTTCCATAAATGATATAACTCCAGAAGAACTTCCTCCTGAAGCTAGAAGTGCTCCATTAGGTCTTAACTTACTAAAGTTAATACCTACTCCTCCTCCATAATGAAATATAGTAGCCATATTTTTTATAGTATCGAATATACTTTCTATATCATCATTTATAGGTAATATAAAACAAGCATGTAATAATGATTTTTTAAATCCTGCATTTCTTATACAAGGAGAGTTAGGTAGAAAATATCCATCTTCCATAGCTTTTTGAAGTTTGTTAGCAAATTTAGTATCTCCTAAAGCTAAAGCTCCAGCTACTCTTTTGTATACATTATTATATGTTTCTCCAGTATGACAATATCTAGTTTCTAGTAGTGCTTTTGCGTTTTTATGCATTTATTATTTCTCACTTTCAGTAGTAATACCGCATCTTAGAACAAATAACTGATTTTCATTTCTTCTTATTCCTATCACTAGATATGGGAGTTTATTTTTACTCAATGCTTTATCCCAAATACTTTCTAGTAAGTCCAGAGAAATTCTATATCCCTTTTTATCAGTATATTTGCATTCTATACAATGTTTATCCTCCTGTAAATCTAAAGGACTAAACCATAATGCTCCGCTATTGATACTTTTGGCAACTTTATTCTCAAACTTATTGCCTTTAACTTTACTTTTTAGTACCATTTTTATCTTTAGCTATTTCTGGTCTTTCTGAATCATCCATACTTCCTCTATTTAAAGGAGTCTTTCTAGCTATACCTGCTTTTTCCATAAAAGCCACTGAATTAGTTCTTAAATTATGAACTAACTTAGTTGTAAGAATTAAACTTTTTAATATAGCCCAATCTACTTCTTCTTTAGCCACCTTTTCTTTATTTTCTAATTTCTTTAAAATATCATCTATCTTGGTTAATTCAGTATGTAAGTCTTTATTGCTTATCATATTCAATCTCCTTTTCCTAGTTCTAAATCTGTTTTTGTTAAAAATTCATTCGCTTCTAAACTATTCTTTATCGTATCAATAGTTTTTACTGTGTATTTTTTATCTAAGTTTAAGATAAAATTACCTAAGTCCTTCTTATCTTTACAGATAGTAGTATATACTATCCCTTCGCCATCTATCATCCAAATTAAATACCAATCGTTCATAGTTCCTCCTAAAACAATACTCCCTGATTTTGTAACTCCATATCTAAACTCCATTTCATCGCATCAAATATATTTCTAGCTTTCATCAATATATTTCGTCTTATCATTTCTTCCCAATTGACTTTAGTTTTATCTATTAAATGTTTATCTTCTTCAGTAAAAGCTAATACATCTATAATCTTACCATTTTTATCTTTACCTAATGATTTAGTATAAACATAATAGAATGATTCTCCTTTCTTTATTGTAAACTTCTTGTTAATAATCTTACTATTCTCATAAGCCCTTATAAATATAGGAAAACTTTTAGCAAACTTCATTCCGTTAGCTCTTGTAACTTCTGTTTTATATTCTTTATTCTGTATTTTACTTGGAAAAGCTACTTCTTCTAATGGTAAAGTTTTAATTCTTTCTTTTTCAGATTTAATCCAATTTATAATACTTTCTTTAGATTCTTTATTAAGTATTTTATCTATTAGTTCTCTTTGAAAATAAGCTTCATATTTAGAAGATGACGACCTTTTTATTTCCATACCTTTTATTTCTGGAGCTTCTACATTTTCTAATATACCATAATAATGACATTTACCTAAAAGAAATATCTTACTAAATACTCCCTCCCTTTCAAAAGAAACAGATATAGATTTTTTATTATAGGTATTAGCCCAATCAGTTATAAGTTTATTCATAATATCAGTTAGATTATCTTTAGAATTTACAAATAAAGAATCAGTATCCCAATATATAACAGTATATCCTGCTTCATTTAATTTATTTTTTACAAATAGTAATAATTCTCTAACTAAAAAAGTTATACTAGAAGCTACTCGGTTATCATAAAGTCTAAAATATTTATTTCCAAATACTCCAAAACAAGAATTTACCACTGCTTTTATACCATCATATCTTCTAGATACTAGCTTATAATCTTCACTATCTATATTTGTTTCTTTTTTTTGTTTCCCTATATCTTGTTTTAACTTTAATATTCTTTTAACTGCTTTAGGTAGTAAAGCATCTTCATTCTGTATAAAGTAATTATCTTCCACTTTTACTGTATTAGACTGTGGAGAATTCACTATATTTACAGTATCTAGACAGAAATTTATAATAATAGATGGATAAGCTCCAGATAAGTCATATTTACCAATATTTTCAAAGATTCCTGTGGATAATATATCTCTAGTAGCTCCTTGAAAGGTAGATTTCTCATCATCTTCTATTTTAGGATTATTAGGTAATATAACTTTATTCTTTTTAGCTTCTTCAAATAATAAACTTCCTACTATCCTAGAATTATAATATAAATCTTCCCATTCACATTTAGTTAATATTCTTATTTCATTATAGTAATCTATAAGCTTAAATTTTTCTTCTATCTTAATCATTCTATTTACATCATTAATATTCTTTTCCACTATATCTTTAGTTAATTTACTAAAATCCGATTTCCCCCAAGGTTTTTCATCAAAATATTTTTGAGCTATTTGGTCTAAAGCATAAGATTTTTCTCTCATAGATACTTTTCTAAATAATTTCAAATAGTCTAAAATACTAATTCCAGCTGGATAGTCTACAGTTTGCCCATGTCTAGATTGATTTATAGGACTTATCCTTTTAGCAAAGTTTTGTATTCTATTACACATATAGTTATAGTCAAAATCTACATTCCAACTTAACCACAAATCAGGTTTTTCTTCTTGAAAGTAATTTATAAAATCAAGTATTAACCCTTCTTCATCTCCATCATAATCCAATAAAGTAAATGTTTTTATTTCTTTAGAGAAAGAATTATATATAGAGATACAAGATATAGGATATTCTGGTTTAGAAGTATTAGGTATTTCTGAAGTTAATACTTCTATATCTATAAAAAAGTATTTTATAGGACATAAATCTATTTTATCTATTTGGTCTATCATATATCTTCTAGCAAATAATACATCTGATTCATAACTTTTAGAACTTCTCATTTTAGGAATATCGCTAGGTTCATTACATAATACTTTCTTTAAAGGAGTTCCATCATATCCTATATAGTTCCCTTCTCCATCTGGTTCGTAGAAATAAGGATAAAAGTTAGTTTCGGTGGTAATAGATAAAATTCCTTTATCATTTCTAGTAAAGAGATATATAGTTCTACGATTATTGTATATATTAACTATTTGCATTATTTAGCTCGTCAATTTGTCTAGATAAATCATTATTTTCGTTCTGTAAATCATTTATTTGTTCTTCTAAATTACTTACTTCTATTTCTAAATCTTCTTTTTCTTTTAAAACATTACTATAACAATCTCCACAAACTACATTATCATTTAAACTACCACATTCGGAACATTTTATTTCTGCCATATTAGTTCTCCTTATGTTTATTTAGATACTCAAGAACACATTCTATCGAACATAAATGAATACTTTTAGATATTTTTATACCAGAAGTTAGTTGTTCATCAATATATAATTTTTGCCAAATATTTTCTCCTCCATAATAAGTTACTGTTAAATCTTTTTCTTTCTTACATTCGTCGCATACTAATTTATGTATTTCCATATATTTTCCTCATTTCATTAAACTTACTCCAGTAGCTATACAAAGTCCACCTGCTACCCAACCTACTAATCCTGCAAATATAATTCTAGTTATTCCTATAGCTATACCCATAGCTTCTACAGGAGTAGCTTTTACTGCATTTATAAGTTGAACTATTCCTCCTATAAACATAATATATACTCCTAACCAAAGACCTAATATAATTCCGCCTATTACTAATAATAAACCTAATAAATTTCTTATCATTATTTCTCCTTTTCCAGATATTTTAGCTTGCTCTGGCATGTAGATATTCCCTTTTCGCAACTAGATACATAAGCTCCAAATATATTTCTAACTCTCCTTAAAGTAGATACTGCTACACTAGCTTCTCTTTCTACTGAAGCAGATACAAACTTCTTTTCGGTACTTTCTATTTCCATTCTTCTTTTTTCGTAGAAAATAGCTTCTTCATTCTCTTTTTTAGCTATTAACATTTGATAAGGAGTATTTAAACTCATAAAAGTACCTGTTAGTTTATCTAAAGCATCGTGAATTTCCGTAGTTTGAACTAAAGCTCCTCCTTTAAATAGAGTAGAATAGTAGTCTACTAATTCAAAAGATTCTTTATAATTAGCTAATAACAGTTCTAACTTTTCATCTGATAAAGTATGTTCGTCTATTTCTTTATAAGTCATGTTAATCTCCTAAAAGGGTTAGTTGATTTTCATCTAAATCCCATTTAAAATCAATCAACTCATATTCTTTACTTCCAAATTTACTTTTAAATTTTCTTCTATGTAATTGAAAATAATTTTTTAATTCTTCTAGTGGAATATTTTTATAAGTATTGTTATATACTAAAGTTAGGTCTTTTTTCTTATTTATACATTTTTTAACTATATAATCTCTTACTGAAGCAAATCCTTTATATAATCTTTTAACTTTATATTTCATTTTATCCTTTCCCATACTTCTCTTTCTATATCTAGCCAGTCCTCTGGCTTTAATAAAGCTTTAAAAGCATCTTCTCCCTGTTCTTTAATATCTTTATACATATAATAACTACCTTTTTGCGTTATAATACTATATTTAATACCTGCAAAGAATAAAGATTTAGTATTATCTAAAAATCCATTAAAATAAAAATCTATTGCTGACTTATGAAAGGGTTTTCCTTTCTTATTTTTAACACAATTTAAATTTATTTCTAATCCTACTCTTTCTTTATCTACTTCTATAGATTTACCAGCTTTAAATTCTACTCTAGTATTATACATATGTTTTAGAGCATGTCCTCCTCCTGTAGAAAAAGGATTACCCCATACCATACCTACTTTTTCTCGTAATTGATTGATAAATATCATAGTTACGAGTTTATCTCCTATAGCATGATATATCTTTCTACATATAAGAGAGTTAATTCTAGCAGATAAAGCCATTTGTGCTTCCGCAGTATCTCTTTCTGCTTCCCCAGCAGGTATTAATCCTACTATACTATCTATAACTATTAAATCCGCTTTTGGTATTATTTCTAATAATATATCCCCCATTTCTTCTAAAGTATCGGGATATACTAGAAGTAATTTATTATTATCCACTCCTAATTTCTCCGACCAATTTGGGTCATAAGATTTTTCAGCATCTATAAAATAACATATTTTATCTAACTCTTGAAATTTCTTTATTATTGAAAGAGCAAAAGTGGTCTTACCCGAAGATTCGGCTCCAAAAAATTCTATTCTATGTCCACCTTCGCTTAAACTTACTCCTCCATCTAATACGAAGTCTAAAGAAAATAAACCTGTTCTTAATTTTTGTTCTTTCTTTATATCAGAAGCTTTTTTAATCATATATCCAGATTTAGCTAATTCTTTTTGTAGTTCTTCTATTTTATTCATTAGTAATTGTTCCTTCTCGCCCATTCTGCTATTAGTAGCGAATCTGCATCTTTAAATCCAGTAAAATCTATATGAGGAAATAATCTTTTTCCTATAGCTAGAGAAGTGGGTTTTAGTTCTTCTTTTTTGCAACCTTGAGGTAATAGTTCTGATTGCCAATTTTTAGAATCGCAGTACATAAAAGAATATCCTAATTGTTCTATAGCTATAAGAGTTGCTTCTAAACATCTCAATGCAGAAGCACTAGCTTTAAATCTAGTAGGATTTACCATAGGTCGTTCTAATATAACAATAGAATTTTTATCTTCTAATTCTAATATTTTTAATAATTTAGGAAAATTCACTCTAGAAATACTTTGTTTAGTTTTAGTATAACTAGGTTCTATTTTAATAGGTGTTTTAAATAATTTAGCAGAATTATTTAAAATAGCAATGCTACCCGAAGTTCCGTTATCCACACCAATATATGTTTTCATATCTTCACAGTTATAGGTTCATTACTTAACATATAATCTTCATCACATACGGAAGCATTTATAAAAGTCGTTTTATCTATTTTTCGCATTCCGTAACTTCCATGAATATGTCCAAATATATGATATTTAGGTTTAATTTCATTTACTTTAATTAGTAAATCTTCGCATCCTACATTTTGATTTAATGGAGTATAATCTAAAATACCAAAAGGTGGTCCATGAGTAACCAAAATATCAATATCTTTCGGTATCTTATTCCAATATTTCTTTATTTCTTTCCCTCTACCTGCCATAAAAGCCCAGTCATTAAATATAGGAGTTATAGGAGAACCCCATATTTTAATCCCCTTTATTTCTATTCTCTCCTTTTCTAAATAAATAGCATTAGTAAATCTTTTTTTTACAGAATTATTATAAGGATAGAAGTCATGATTCCCTGCTATAATAATCTTATATTTAAAAGGTTGTTCTCCTAACCATTCATTAAAACTATCTATATTATTACTATAATTAGCTTCCCAATCTCCTGCATGAATTAGTATGGAGCAATCTGTAGGAAGTTGTAATTGTTTATATTGACTATGAGTGTCGGATATACAACATATTTTCATATTTTATTATATTGATTTGTTAATTTTTTAATTAAACTATTAAATTCATCTTCCCAAATAAATATTACTTTATAACCTGCATTAATAAAGGGAAGGGAATCTACTTTTTCTATTGCTCGTTTATTTTCTTCTGTAATTTCTAACTTAAATTTTTTTAAATGCCAATATATACCATGAAATAGAGCTATTGTATTTAATTTTTTAGAAAAAGCATCGGCTGACCTTCCATTTACTATCATAGTGCCATTACCTACATATTTAAAATTGTTAGAATAAATTATATTTAAATAATTTAATGCCCCAATTTCAAATTTATTTGGATGTTTGCAGCAAGATTTTAATATATTTCTAATATTCTTATCTCTATTTTTTCTCCAAGAAATTTTTTGTTTTTCAATAGTTTCCTTACTACGATGTTTACCTAACATAGCTCTAGGATTATTCTTTCCACTCATTCTTAAACTCATATTTAATTTAAATTCTTTAGAATGAGGAATACCAAAATGAGGATTTTTTTCTCCTATCATTTGTTTAGCTTGTTTAGCAACTTTTTCATCAGTTTCTTTAGTTAATCCTTTATTCCAAGGTATTCTGCCTTTCTTAAATCTAGTGCCAATATTATACATACATGTAATTTTCATGAACACTCCCTACAAAGTCCTTCTCCTACTTTCTTAAAAACTAATTTATAAACTTTCTTCCCACACTTAGAACATATAAGAGGTTTTCTTTCTCCCCAACCAGCTCTCCAAAAAGTCCATCTACTCATTCTTTGTACTCCTATTTTACCTTTACCTTTTTTTCCAAATGAACTTTTATCTTCTTGCATATTATCTATCCTTTACTCCATCAATATTATCTTCCACTCTCTTTAGTAAATCATTAGGATTTAATTTAGTTTCTCTAAAACACTTCCTAATAAATCCCATATCAGTATCTTCCATAGACACTTCTTCTAAAGAATCTTTTACAGCAGTATCGAAAAGAGATTTAATATTATAATATTGAGTTCTTTCAGGTTTAGTTAATCCTTTTAACTGATTACTATAAGTACTTATTACATTTTGTATTACTTTAGTTGCTATCTCTATCCCCGACATTTTCTTATCTTCTTCACTTAAATTTAATCCATCCAACGAAATTGCTAACTTTAAAGTTTTCATTATTTCCTCCCTGTTATTTTATCTATTATATTTATTAAAAATATTTTAATATCATATAAATTACTATAATAAAAATCATCTATAATATCACGAATAACCTTTTTAATTCTACATCTTCTACATCTAGTCTGTATATATCCTTCTATATTTCTCTTTACCTTTCTAGTAGAACCGCAAATTTCACATATTTCCCCACTTAAATCTTCGGCTAAATTTACCATGTCATTTATTTCATCATCTCCTCCAGTATAATAAAATCTTAAAGTTCCATATTTTTCTTTTACTGTAGTAGCTATTACTTGTTTTACTTTTTTATTATTATCTATATAACTTTGAATATCTCTACATAGATTATCTAATAAATTATACCAGCCATCGTCACATTGAAATCCCCAACCCATAGCGGATAGAGTTATATCTAAATCCTTCTCTTTAAATATTTTAGGATATTTTTGATATAGTTGAGTTTGGAGTTCTTTTCTCATTTTCTCTCCTCCACTTACTAAAATTTTTCATTATATCTTCAAAACTTACAGGTCTAAAATTATTGACATCTACCCCTACATTTATAAGATAATAAGAAGGACTACAAGGAACTTCTATCTTTTGAAAGCTCCAACGCTCATGGACATGTCCTACAAAGTTAAATTCATGGTCTTTACTTGCATGTATAGGATTATGAACTAAACAAATATTATGATTGCCATATTGTATTATTACTTTTTCTATTATAGTTTTTAAGCTATTATTTCTATCGTGATTACCTTTTATAAATACAATATGTCCATTAAGTTGATTTATATAATGAGTAGCTTTATGAAGAACTCCTTCTCCTTTTTTACCTCCAGGTGAATTTCTGAAACAAAAATCTCCTATAAAAAATACTATATCATCTTCCTTAACTTTCTCATTATGATTTCTAATGATAGTTTCGTTCATATCATTAACATCTTTAAAAGGTCTATTACAATATTTAATAATATTTTCATGCCCAAGATGGTAGTCCGCTGTAAACCAAGTTCTCATAACTTTAATTCCTTTTATTTTACTTTAGTTACTGTATATATTCCAGTAGAAGGGTGCTGAATTCTAATAGTATCTCCTACATTTACATCTGCTGCTTTTAAAGCTCCCTGTAAAGCAAATGTACTAGCTGTAACTATACCTTCAGGAGTTACAAATTCAAATACGAATCCCTGATTAACTCCCTCTTTAGTTGTAGGTTCGTATTTAGGTTTACCTGTAACTTTATTAATAGCTATAATTTCTACTGTCATATCTGTACCTACTTTAGTGCTTAAATAATTTCCGCTATCACTTATCTCATCATGCCATTTACCCATAATTTTATTCCTCCATTCGTTCTGCCATACAAACTTTACTATGACAGTATGTTTTATATTTAATACAAACTAAATTTATTTGACCGCACATTACGCAAGATATTTCTATTCTATTTCCATTTTTATCACATTCTAAAGCTTGTTTTCTATAAGATTTATTCATTTTTTAATATATTTATAATTTCACTATAATTTTTCTTTTTATGTGGATAATCACAATTCCTACATTCATTTTCAGACCAATCACTGCACCAATCTTTACCATATAAAGGGCAAAAACAAAAAAGACAATTTAAAACTTTTAGTTTTTTATGACAAGGATAAAATTTACATTCTTTATTTTCAAAAAATCTATAT
>Ga0172375_10011242_pt1 | contig 11428 bp, 7 predicted proteins | sample LakKiv1m_FD_114537 | JGI IMG/M metagenome (GOLD analysis project Ga0172375, IMG submission 114537) | Freshwater microbial communities from Kabuno Bay, South-Kivu, Congo - kab_092012_11.1m | ecosystem: Environmental > Aquatic > Freshwater > Lake | place: Democratic Republic of the Congo... | reverse complement strand
GTCGTCGGGCTGTACGTCGTCCATGGCAATGCCGCTGGGCTTCATCCAGACGACGTTGCCTTCGCGCGCGCTGATGTTGCCACCCGCGCCCGCCACCAGGCCGGCCTGGACCATCTTGATACCGTAGGCGGTGAGTTCGTCGCGGAGCGCTTTCATACTATCGCTTGCTCAGCACGTGTTTCTCGTAGTCGCGGACCGCCGTCAGCCAGTCCGATCCGACCGGGACATTGGCGCGCAGGCAGAAACAGTCCCACACCGCCGCCGCCGGCATCATCTTGGTCTCTTCCATGAGCGCGAGCCGGCCCGCATGGTCGCCGGCTTGTTCCAGTGTGCGGATCGTCGACACCGGTTCGAGCAGGGCGGTGAGCAGGGCCTTCTGCATGTTGCGCATGCCGATCGTCCAGGCGGCGAGCCGGTTGATGCTGGCGTCGAAGTAATCCAGCGCAAGGTAGACGCGGTTCAGGTAGCCGCCCCGGACCAGTTCGCTCGCCACGGCCTGGAGGTCGTCGTTCAGGATGATGACGTGGTCGCTGTCCCACCGCACGCCGCGGCTGACGTGCAGGAGGAGTGCGTCGAGGTGAACCAGGAGGGCGGAGATCTTGTCGGCCACCGATTCGGTGGGGTGGAAATGGCCCATGTCCAGGCAAAGCACCTTGTTGTTGCGGATGGCATAGGCGAGGTAGAACTCGTGGGAGCCCGCGACATAGCACTCGGAGCCGATGCCGAAGAGCTTGCTTTCGACCGCATCCACGTTGAAGGCCGGGTCCACTTCGCGCGAGAAGATCTCGTCGAGCGACTCATCGAGCCGCAGCCGCGGCGCGCGCCGGTCGATCGGGTTGTCCTTGGAGCCGTCCGGAATCCACAGGTTGGTGACGCACGGCTTGTCGAGGGTGCGGCCGATGGTCTCGCCGATGCGGCGGCAGGCGATGCCGTGCTCGATCCAGAAGCGGCGGATGGCGCGGTCGGGGTGCGTCAGCGTGAGCCCCGAGGCGGCCTTCGGGTGGGCGAAGAACGACGGATTGAAGTCCATGCCGATATCCAGCGATTTTGCCCAGTCCATCCACCGGCTGAAGTGTTCGGGGGCGAGATGATCGCGGTCAACCTTCTTGTCGCCGGTTTCGGCGTAGATGGCATGCAGGTTGACGCGATGTTTGCCCGGAACGAGGCTCAGGACCTTGGCCATGTCGCTGCGCAGTTCGTCGGGCGTTCTGGCCTTGCCCGGGTAGTTGCCGGTGGCCATGATGCCGCCGTCGGAAAGCGTTCCGCTTCGCTCGAAGCCGGTGACATCATCGCCCTGCCAGCAGTGCAGGGAGATGGCCAGCGTGCCGAGGGTGTGCAAGGCTTGTTCGGTGTCGACGCCGCATTCGGCGTAGCGCTCGCGCGCAAGCTGATATGCCTTTTCAAGGGTCGCTTCTTTCACGGTTGTCCTTTCTTTCCGCCGATCGCCGCCTGGGCAGGGAACGTCTGCCACCGGCCGGGTCTCGGATCTCCGAGGTCGGAGCCGGCGATCCATAACGCGTTCATTATTGCGAGGCGCCTGCCGACTGTCACGCCGATAGATCGCTCATTCTTCGATCCGGACCGGCGTGTCGGGGCCGACCATGCTGAGGAGCTTTGCGGCGTTCCAGTTGGCGAGGCGGAAGCAACCGTGGGATTCGGTCTTCCCGATGTCTTCCGGGTGCGGCGTGCCGTGCAGGCCATAGCCCGGGAGACTCAGCCCGATCCAGGCGACGCCGACGGGGTTGTTGGGCCCCGGCGCGATCACCAGCTTGCGGCCCTGGAGACGGGCGGACTCGGGGTCCTCGGGGAACACTCGCGGGTCAAACGTGTAGTTCGGCTCCTTTGCGGCCACAACCACCCGCAGTTCGCCAACCGGGCGCTTCGCCTTGTCGGCGGCTATCGAGCAGGGGAAGTGGGCCAGGACGTTACCCGCCCCGTCGTAGGCGCGAATCCACTTGCCGCTGAGGCTGATCGCGAGGCTGGCGGCCTTCGGCGTGTCGGCGGGAAAGGGGTTCGGAACGACGACGGCACTTCCCGCCGGCGGGTCCGGCCAGTTCAGTTGAGGGTTCAAGGCGAGCAGAGCCTTCTCCGAGGCGTGGTATTTCTCGGCCAGCATTTCGAGGATCGTCTCGTATCCCAGATGAGCCATGGTGGCCTTTTCCGTCCAAGTGGCGGGAACGACTGAAAGGTCGGCGTGCTCTTCAGCGGTCACGCGATGGCGAACGACGATGTTGGCGGCGCCCTGGAGGATGGCTGTCTTCGTGGGGTCGTCGAGCCGGCCGGTCGCGGGCAGCCCGTGCGCGGTCTGCCAGACCTCGATCGCGGCCCGGGTGCGCGAACCGATCGTGCCGTCAATCCGTCCGCCGGAGAGGTTGTTCCGATCCAGAACCGTCTGCACAGCGAGCACCTCGCGGTACCGCCGTTCCGCTGTGTTGGTCGACGTCCCATCCGGTGCTGAGGATGTGGCCGCCTGTCCCGCTGTGGTTGCTGCGGCGAGCAGGGCTCCGGCCATTGCGTGTCCAAGCGTCACATGCATCACCGCGAAAGATAGGATGAAGACAGGGCCGGCACAAGCCGTCAGACGGGCGCATACCGAAACGGCCCAGTCAGGGTCAGGTTGGTCGCGAACGCACGGACCTGACATAGGCAAGAAGCGGGTTGTCACACAAGGGCTATGCTGACGGAAGACGGTCGGCAACGGGCTCAGGTGGTCTACTTCCGGGTGTGGCCCGGCGCGTTTGAGGTTGCCGAGTTGAAGTCAAGAACCGCGGAATTGATGCAGTATCGCAGGCCGGTCGGCGCCGGTCCGTCGTCGAAAACATGGCCGAGGTGCCCGCCGCAACCGGCGCAGAGAACCTCGGTCCTCACCATCCCGTGACTCCGATCAGGTTTGGCACGCACGGCGTTGGTTGACGCCGGCTCGGTGAAGCTCGGCCAGCCGGTTCCCGAGTCGAACTTTCCGTCTGAACGAAACAGCGGTTGCCCGCAGGCGATGCAGACGTAGGTTCCGCGCTCGTGGTGATTCCAGTACTTGCCGCTGAACGCGCGTTCGGTTCCACGCTCGCGCAGGATCCGGCGCTGTTCGGGTGTCAGCTTCGAGTCGTCCGGCACACCGCACATGGGCGTCTGTTGGCTTGTGTGTTCGTTTGTGCTCATTCCCGTTGCCTTGTCCGCTTGTGCCGCTTCGGGTGCGGCGTGTGCAAACGCTACGGTCGCCATGGCCGCCGCGATGAGTGCCATCCGTGAGACCATGGATTTCTCCGGCGGTCGACGGGGAGCGGTTGGTTGGCCGGCAGCGAGTATCTCTCGCAGTGCAGTAACGGCCCGCGTCCCCGTCGGCCGCGTACGGGTGTGCCAATGCATTCAGCGTGCCATGATCCGGCGTATGCCAGGACGTTGCCAGGCAACGGATTGCAGCGGAGGTGGTCAGGTTGCGTCGGCACAGGGTGTCTCATCGGCTGTTCTCTGAGCCTAAATGGAGCAGTTGGACGTCTGGAGACGGAGGCCCGTCTTCGTCCCTTCGACTCCGCTCAGGGCTACTCTACCCGGACACGGCATTGTCGGCATTTCGCACGGGAAGCGCGCGTTGATACGGCCCCGATCGCCGCGTTGCCGCAGGCACCGCGGGTGCGTACCCAGCGATGCCTGCGGCAACGCAGCGCTTGGGGCCGTCTGAACGCGCGTTTCCCGTGGCCCGCGCAGACGCGGGCAACGAAATGCCGACAATCGGTCGCCACCGCCTTCGGCGGGAAGAACATCAACGCGCAGGGTTTCACACGGCAGCCGGCGGAGGGATCCGCCATGTCTGCGGCCGGATGCGCTTGGCGGTCGGGAAGGACCAGGTCGCCGCTGCCGTGGCGAGGACGGCGCGGTCGGCTTCGACTTCGATCGCCAGTTCGGCGTCAGGCTGGCGGGCTCGGAGCAGATTGGCGAGGAGGAGGGCCTTTTCAAGTCCGTCACCGCGCCGGTAGTTCCAAACCTCGTCAGGTTGGGCAAGGCGGTCAGGGCCGTCGTAGATGGATTCGTCGGCAAGCGCTGCGACGGCTGCGACGGTGGCGCTTGGGTCAAGGTTGCCGGTCGCGGTCACCGATACGGGGTTGCGCTGGATGGCGGCGAGGACAAACGGCTCGGCTTCCGTGCGGTTAAGGTCGCGGTAGGCGTAGAAGGCCATCGCCGCGGAATCGTTGCGATCGCGTAAGGACTCGATGTGGGCGATCAGCGCTTCGCGCGTCATGTCGGGATTGAGTTCGACGGCCGCGGCGCCCGGGGTGAACGTTCGCGCGGTCGCGTCGGGCAGACGCGGCTCGGTGTGGCAGAAACGGACGAGGGATTCAATGGCTTTGCCCGCGTCCATGCAGTCGCAGGCGAACTTGGCTTTGAGACGGAGAACGTCCATGGGGTCATGGATGTTGATGCGGTTCTGGTGCACGAAGGCTTCGAGGTCGTTCAGCACGATCCGGCCGGGCAGCGGCGTGCAGGAGAAGACCTCGCGATCGACGATTTCCATGAGTTTCGGGCGGGTCGCGTCCGTGAGGCTGTAGGAGCACTCCTCCTCGTACTTGAACGCCCGTTCGATGGCGACAAAGTGGTCCACGCCGTGCAGGGAATGGCGGACCTGGAAGCAGGGCTGGATCTCGCGGTTGTGGCGCAGGTAGTTGCCGAGCAGTTCCTTGTTGAGCGGCGAAGAAAGGTAGGCCCGGAGACGCTTCGCGAACCGCGCGTAGGCGTCGAGGGAGAGGGTGGCGCGCGGGTACACGCAGTGTATCCAGCCCGTCCGGTGGGCGACGAGGGTGACCTGTTCGTTCTCCAGGGCTCGTCGGGCCTGGGCCGAAAGTTCGGTGCCGTTGAACCACATGGTCTTGGTCACGAGCCGGCGGTTGTTGGTGAGGATGCCGTCGTCCACGTTCATGAAGTTCTGCGAGTGCAGGGGCGTGGCCATCATGAAGATCTCGTCGAGCGGGATGCGGGCCACGAGGAAGAGCGCCGAGGCGTAGAGCGCGGCGAGCGACACGCATTCGCCCGCGCCGGTGGCGTAACCCGGCTTGTAGCGGAAGGCGTCCATGGCTTCCACGGTCTCGGTCTTCCAGTAGGGGATGATGTTGCCCTGGTATTTGTCCAGGCCGAAGTGCGTGCGGATGTCGATGTCGAAGTAGTATTTGTCACCTTCGTAGCCAAAGAGCGCGTTTGAGCGTGCCAGCGTGTCGCGGTCAATGAACGACGAGAACCGTGCCAGTTCGCGTTCCGTGGTGGTGAGCCCCCACGTGTCGAGGTCCAGGTTGAACACGTAGTGGTCCATGATGTACTGCTTGAGACGGGTGACGCGGCGGTAGGGCGTCATCTTCTCCATTCCCTTGAACCATGGATCATCGCGCCACTTCCAGATTCGCGGGCTCATCAGGTTGGCCAACATCAGGCCGTAGATGAGTTCCGGAAAGATGAAGATCTCCATATCGGAGAGCGTTACAGCAGAGGAGCGGCGTTCAAGTTCGCACGAATCTTGCATGCCTCTATTTGGCGCAAGCCGGGGATGGTTGTCAATGCCAGAGGCAAGGCAGCAAGGCGTCTCTGAAGAGGGTGTTTGACAGTCGTGGGATAGGGGAGTAGCTTCGGCTCTTTCCCCTGTGACGGGGAAGCCTATGGGTCAGGGGTGAACGCATGTCAGCCGCGCGGATGCTTTCGGTCATAAACGCTTGGGAAACAGTTCGTTACGAATTTCTTAACACCAAGGTGTGTGACTTGAGCCTTTCCGTTGAAGGGTCGCCCTTGTGGCCATTCATCGAGCGGCTCACGCGCGAGTTCAACCGGCATGGGTTGAGATTCGTTCCGGATTTCTACCTGACGGACAGTTGGGGTTGTCCCGACCGTCAGCCGATCATGGGAATACCTTTCTACCTGGCCGACAAGCGGTTATGTCGTCTCGAGCAGGAGCAGACGGGTGAGGTTGAGGACCGGCACACAGTGATGATGCTGCTCCGGCATGAAAGCGGGCACGCGATCAACTACGCGTATCGTTTGTGGGAGGATCCGGAATGGACCGCGACATTTGGTCGCTTTTCCACACCCTATCGCGATGTCTTCAGGCCGGACCCCGTCAGTCGTGAGTTCGTTCGGCACCTGGCCTTTGGCCCCTACGAGCGTCCGACGTATGCGCAGAAACACCCTGACGAAGATTTCGCCGAGACGTTTGCGGTATGGCTGACGCCGGGCTCGCGGTGGCAGAAGCGCTATGGCAAGTGGCCAGTCATTCGCAAGCTTCGTTACGTGGCCAAGGTGATGCGGCGCATCCGTGACAGTGAGCCGGCGGTCGCGATGGGCAGGCCGTACTTGCCCGTGGAGGAAATGGACCTGACGGTGGCCGAGCACTACGGGCGGCGGGCTGAGCGATACCGTGCGGCGGCGCAAGGGTACGTGGACGACAAACTGCGCGAGGTGTTTCCTCCCGTGCGCGGCGCGAGGAAGAGCGACGCGCGCCGGTTTCTTCAGGAGCATCGCCGCGCCTTGCTCGCTCGCGTCACGCAGTGGTCTGGCATGGACGAGGATGACGCGAGCGCGATTTTGCAGAAACTGGAGGACCGCGCGGGTGTCTTGCGGCTTCGGTTCAGCCCCGATCAGGCAAACGCGAGGCTTCTGGACATGACCGCCCTCACGACGGCACTGGCCATGGACTTTGTGCGGACCGGACGGTTCGCGGACTGACGGGCATCAACCCGGAATCGCGAGCGGCAGTTTCGTGACTCGCCCCGCCAGCATGGGAACGTCCACATCAAACGGGGGGCGTTCCAGGGCCGCCTTGATGATCATCTGAAGCAATTGCGGATACTCGATGCCTGCCGCCTTGGCCGATCGGGAAAGCGCCACATCCTTTTCGATCGAGGCGTTGCAGTTGACTTCGAGGACGAAGGGATCGCCGTTTTCGTCCAGCCGGATGTCCACGCGGCCATAGCCCCACCCGCCGATGGCGCGGAAGGCCCTGACGGCGAGGTCGGTCACGCGCGACGTCAAGTCGGCGTTGACCGCTGCGGGATAAATCACCGACGTTTTCTGGTACTCGACGGTATTGTCGAGCCATTTTGCCGCGTAGGACATGATCGGCGGAATCTCGGGCGGGAGCTTGGAGTAGTTGACCTCTGCGAAGGGCATGACGCGGATGCGGCGGCCGCCGACCAGACCGATGTTGAATTCGCGGCCGGGGAGAAACCGCTGCGCGATGGCGGGCTGCCCGAACACGCTGACGATCTCGCGGACCTTGTCGCGCAACGCGTTTTTCGAGTGAACGACCGAGTTGCGGTCCAAGCCGATTCCCGCGTGCTCCTGAGCGGGATGTACGATGACCGGGAACCTCCAGCGATGGCGGTCCGCGTCGCGCACGCGCTCGATCAGGCGCGTTTCGGGCGGCACGGGTATGCCGGCACCCTGGAGCAGCGCCACGGCCATGTACTTGTGACGGCAGACGCCCAGCGCCAGTGCGCTGGATCCCGTCAGCGGGAATCCCATCATCCGGACCAGCGCGGCGACCCGCATTTCGTAAAGCGCGCCGTGGACGACGTCGTCGTACTGGTTGAAGACGACATCGGGTTTGAGGCGCGAGAGCCGGCGCTGAAACTCGAGAAGGTCGTTGGCCAGCGGGACGACGGTGACGCGATGACCGAGGCGGCGAATGTCGTGCGCCATGCCGCGAATGAGCCGGCGCAGGTCGTTCGTACTGCCACGGTCGTCCGGCGTTTCCGGAACAGCCGCGCGCATCGCATTGTAGATCAGAGCGACATCCAGGCGCTTCATTAGCCCTGATGTTAGCGGCCCGCTCGTTCAACGCCAAGCGGAAAGCCAAGAAAGGCCAAAAAAAGTTCAATGTCGAACGGTGCGTTTCGGTTGTACAGAAAGGAATCGCGGGGATCAGTCCTCGTCCTTCTCCAGGAATTTCGTGACGTAGGCGACGCCAAAGACAGCCAGCAGCACGACCGCGGCAACGGTGCCGAACCCGCCGTTGCCGGATTCGGCGTGACAGTGCGCCGGGGCGGCGGCTGTCGGCATCGCCAGCGTCGCCGCGATCGCGTTGAGAAGGAATCCGCCGACGAGCGAGAGAACGGCGATCGTGGCGAGGTAGACGGCCGCGGAGCGCCCGCCGAGCATCTTCCAGAGCGCGGTTACGGTTGAAACGTTCGTTGCCGGACCGGCGACCAGGAAGACCAGGGCGGCGCCGGGAGACAGTCCCTTGAGCATCATGGCTGCCGCCACGGGGACCGATGCCGATGCGCAGACGTATACGGGAATGCTGGCAGCCATCATGACGATCATCGAGAGGAATCCGGGCCCGAGGTGGTCTGCGAAGAAGTTCGCGGGGAGCAGGGCGGAGATCAGGCCGGCTGCGGCCATGCCGGCGAGTACGGGAGCGGCCAGGTCGCGGGGGAGGACGATGAATCCGTGCCGCATGGCCCGGTGTATTCGGCCCCGGACGCCGCCACCAAACGCGCCGCCGGAGTCGTTGGCGTTCGACGCTTCGACGTTGTCCGTCGGCGATCGGGGCGGGTCCGGATCCAGCCGGTCCGTGAGGATGCCGCCTGCAATGCCCATCGCGAAGGCTGCAAGGGGCCGAAACACGGCAAACATGGGCCCAAGCAGGCTGTAGGTGACGAGGATGCTGTCTACGCCTGTTTCCGGCGTGGACAGCAGGAAGGAGGACGTGGCGCCTTTGCTGGAGCCCTGCTTGCGCAACGACGCGGCCACCGGGATGACTCCGCACGAACACAGCGGCAGCGGCACACCGAACAAGGCGGCTTTGATCACCGGCCACGGTCCGCGTCCGCCGAGATGGCGCACGACCAGCCGCGGGCTGATGAAGACCGACAGGATTCCGGAAAGGCAGAACCCGAAGAGAAGGTACGGCGCCATGGACTTGGTCAGGGTCCACATTTCCAGCCCTGCCTGACGCACAAAATCTATAATCGTTTGGTCCATCGCATGGGGTCATGCTTCAGTCGTGCCATGATGGGGTTGTCAACGCGAAAGACAGGCACGATTATTCGATTCCCCTGCTCCCGGACGCCACGCAAAACAGCTCGTCAATCGCGGCTCTACATAGCAGTTTCAGTGATTGTTGCGTCCCTGCATGCGTGGTATAAGAGGCTAAGCAGTAGTGGTTTGTGTCTATGGCGCGGCGCTTCGATGCAAATGGTTTGTGGTGTGTAGCGTTGTACACATCGATGGTGTGTAGCGGGTGTGGCCGCGTACAGTTGTCATGGTTTTATCGGCCCTTGTTGACAGGTTGTGAACAGGGTCAATCCGATCTCGGAACTGTCTCACGGGGACTATGTTGGAACGTTTTGCAGACGGTTTCCGCTTCCCTCGCGCGGCTCCCTTGACTAGTATCCGCCGCACTATGCATGCCACGACATTCCGTTACAACCGTGCTGACTTCGGCCCGTTGCCTGTCCGTTTGGAGCACATGGACATCTACCTCAACTTTCTCAACGGAAAGGTCGAGGGTGCGAACGCCCTGCGGATGACTGCGCAGCAGGACCTGCAGGCGCTTCGTCTGGATGCGCGGGATCTCGATATTCAGGCTGTGGAGTGGGGCGGGGAAGACGGGCATCCCGTTCCCTTCCGGGTCGACCCCGAGCTTGCCGCCTTGTGGGTGGACCTTCCGCATCCGGTCAAGGCCGGCCAGACGTTCACGGTCCGCACGCGGACGGTGTGTACGCCGTCGGCCAGTCTGCTCGAAGGCCTCTACCTGGACACGACGCCGTCCGGCTGTCCGCAGCAGTACATGTCCCAGTGCCAGCAGTGGGGCTTCCAGCGAATCCTTCCGGTGATTGACGACTGCCGCGCCAAGTGCACGTTTGTCACGACGCTGGAAGCGGATGCCCGGTACACCCACCTGATCTCCAACGGCGACGTCTGCCGCGCGCGCAATCCGGATGGCGTTCCGGTTCTGAAGCCGGGCGATTCCTCCCGCAAGGTCATCACCTTCGAGAACCGCATCCCCATGGCGCCGTATCTTTTCATCGCGTGTGTCGGGACCTGGGACGTTGTGGAAGATTCCGTTCAGCAGTCCGACGGGAAGCGGATACGCCTCGAATACCTCGTGCCGCCGGGGCGCCGCGAGGGCGCCGTGATCCCGATGCGAATCCTGAAGGAATCGGTGCTGTGGCAGACGCGCGCCCAGGAATACCGCTACGAGCATGACGTGTACCGCACGATCTGCATGGAGAAGTCCAACTACGGCGGGATGGAAAACGTCGGCAACACGACCATCGTCACGTCCGCCGCCCTCGTCGACGAATTCACGACCGACCCGCGGCTGCAGTATGCCTATGCCGTCATCGTCCACGAGTTCGAGCACAACCAGTGCGGCAGCGACGTTACGATGGAGACGCCCTTCGATATGTGGCTGAACGAAGCGTTCACCGTGGATGTCGAGCGCCAGTTCATGCGCAACCAGTTCAATTCGGTCGGGCAGCGGCTCGACGAGGTGGACCGGATCCGCGCGCCGATGACCGGCCCGCTGGCGGTTGAGGACGCCGGGCATCTCGGCAATATCGTCCGGCAGGGGTTCAACAACCCCGACGAGTTGGTGGACGGCCTGACGTACGTGAAGGCCGCGGAAGTGATTCGCATGCTGCGGCTTATTCTCGGCAGCGAGACCTTCCGCCGGGGCAAGAACCTGTATTTCAAGCGCCACAAGGGCGGTAACGCCAACACGGATCAGTTCTTTGCCTGCTTCGAGGAGGTCAGCGGCCGCGACCTTTCCGGCTATCGGCAGGAGTGGCTGCATACCATCGGCTATCCGCGCGTGGCGGGCGCCTGGACGTACGAGGAGAAGACGCGAACCCTCCGGCTGGTCCTGACGCAGACGCGCACGGGGAAGGGCGGCCTGTTTCTGCTGCCCGTCGAGGTTTCCGCCGTCGACGTGCGAGGCCAGGATATTCCCGGCACGCAGCGTACGATCGAGGTGAGCGGTGAACGGGTTGAGGCGGAGATCCCGGGCGTGCCCAAACCGGAGTTCGTCTCCTGGAATCGCAACGCCTCTTTCTACGGCATCTTCACGAGTGCCGCGACGCCCGCCACGCTGATTGCGCAGGTGCGGATCGATCCTTGTGAGTTCAACCGCGTGGAGGCCATGCGCCAACTGACGGACATCGAACGGATCCGGTTGCTCAGGGATCCCACGGCGCATGTCGGCACCGACTGGATCGAGGTCTACGGCATGATTCTGCGGGACCCTGCCATTCCGGCGGGCCTGAAGGCGCACCTGCTGGGCATTGACGAGCAGTCCCTGGATCGGCAGTACGTGCCGTGGTACCGGGAGCGCAACGCCGCGCGGTTTTCCATCCTGCGGCAGATCGCATCGCGCCACATGGGCGATCTGGTCCGGACATTCCGCGGGATCGACACCTATCGGCGTTCGGTGGTCCCCAAGAAAGGCATGGAC
>Ga0172375_10011241_pt1 | contig 11429 bp, 6 predicted proteins | sample LakKiv1m_FD_114537 | JGI IMG/M metagenome (GOLD analysis project Ga0172375, IMG submission 114537) | Freshwater microbial communities from Kabuno Bay, South-Kivu, Congo - kab_092012_11.1m | ecosystem: Environmental > Aquatic > Freshwater > Lake | place: Democratic Republic of the Congo... | reverse complement strand
TTCAGGATCGCCTGGAGTTTGTTGGCGTCGAGGACATCCTCGTCGGGAATGTTGCGGGAGTACAGGAGAAGGCCGCGAAGCAGCGCGCCGGCTTCCTTCAGCTTGCCGCGCCGGGACAGGATCTCCGCCTGGTGCAGGTTCGCGCGGAACCACAGCGGGGAGTGCTTCTCCGTCCGGGAAAGGATGGACGTGATCGTTGCTTCCGACTTGTCGAGTTGACCGGAACGCAAGTAGACGACCGTCAAGGTGTCCAGCACCTGGATCTCTTCACCTGCCCTTCGTTCCAGCCGAGGAACCAGCGCAGCGGCCTCGGCCACTCCGTTGCTGGTCAGAGCCAGGGTGTAGGCAAGATTGTTCAGCATGGCGAGGTCGCCCGGATGTTGTTGGAGCCCCTCGCGGAGGAAGTCGGCGGCGCGTTCGCTGTTGCCGACGAGGCGCGACGCCTCGGCGGCGATAATATAGGGCGAGTGGTTGGTGGATCCCGCCTCCAGCGCGGCCGCCATCTGGTACACGGCATCGACCACTTCCCATCCGCCGCGCTTGAACCGGACGTAGCCCAGCATCTGGGCCCACACCGGATTGGAGGGGTCCTGGCCGCGGAGTTCTTTCAGGGCCCGTACCATGTCGGTATCCATGACGATGTTCTCTTCTCCGGCCTTCAATTCCGCGAGTTTCCGGTAGAAGAGCGTCGGCGGCTTTAGCGACGCCGCGACGGCGTGGCGGGTACACTCGAGCGCCCATGCCTTATTCTGCTGTACCAGCGCGCATTTGATGCCCAGGGCATAGGCCGGAACGAGCCCGCGGGCCCTTTGCGTGGCGTCGCGGGCCGCGAGAGCCGCGGCTTCCATCATGCCTTGTCGGTACAGGTATTCGCCCGCCCGCGTCATGGCGGCAGGTGTGAACGTCCCGTTCTCAATCGCCCGCCGGATCTGTTTCTCAAACCACTCCTCTTCTGATTTCTGATCTCGACTGTCACGAGAATCGAGGACGACGGACGAGGACGACGAAGAGTCCGATCTCTGACCTCTGATCTCTGACCTCTGATCTCTGGTTACCACTTCCGCCAGCCAGATCTCGGAATCGGTCGGACAGGCTTTCCGGGCTACGGCGATCACCTCGGGATCGGCGTTCGACAGGCCGATCAGGATGCGCCACAGAATAGCCGATTCAGGGAACAACTTTACGGCGGCCGCCGTCGCGTTACGTGCGTCGACGAAGCGTTCCTGCCGGCACAGGTGAAGCACGAGCTGGCTCAGAGCGGTGGCCTTTTCCAAGCGATCCCGTCCGCATGCCGTCCAGGCCGCCGGATCGGCCGTGCCCCCCGCGCAACGGCGAGCGTGGCAGTCCAGCCAAAGGGGAATCATCTTGCGGAAGAAGGGGGAGGTGGCGCCCTCCAGATTATGTCGAAGCCGGATGGCGGTGTCGGCAAAATCCCGTTCCGAGGGAATCGAGATTCGATGCCACAGGACAGCCGCTTCGGCGGGCGGGAGAAGAAGCGCTTGCGGTGTCTCCTCGGTAATCGGCGGTGGCGGCAGCACCGTGGCTCGGCAGAAGGATTGCATCTCGACAAACCGCTCGGTTCGGTAGAGACACTGCGCCTCGAGCACGTCCTGGTCGCGCTGCCGGTGCTCCCTGGTGTGGCCCAATACGAGAAGGGCCTCTTCCGGAGTATCGGAATCGGCCAGCGCGGCGGCCAGCATGTGGGCGGCCGGCGACGCGTGGGGGAACAGACGCACCGCTTCGCGCGCCGTGTAGATGGCCGCGAGTCCCATGCGCAGATTCAACTGAGCCTGGCACAGACGAAGAAGCGGAGACAGTTGGGGAGAACTTTCGATTGAGGTCCGCGGCTTGTCGAACTGCTCGCGGTAGGTCCGGAGTGTCTCGTAGACGTTCTGCCAGTCGCCTCGCCGTTCATAGATTTCGGAGAGCACGGCCGCCGTCGCGTTGGTGGCGGCGGGAAAGCGTTCTGACATCCCTGCGAGTTGGGCCCTGGCCTCGGCGGCATGGGACGCGATCTCAAGGGCACTGGCATATTCATATTCCATGGCGCCGGACAGTCGGCCCTTGAGATCGCGCCGCCGGAATTCTTCTATTGCCTTCTCAAGCAACATCTTACGATGGGCCGTCGTGTCCTGGCCCGACAACTCCTCGCCGAAAGGCACCTGCTCGCACAGGGATCGCCACGTCCTCAGCGTGCGGCCGAAGCGATAGAAGGTGCGCAGATCCAGAGTGTCGGTGTCACGGGGAGAAGTCAGGCCCAAGCGCTGCTTCCGGAAGGAGAACCAGACGTCGCCATATCGCGCGGCGCTCATGGCAAGAGCAGGATGGGTGGGATCCACCCTGGCCAGTTGGGCGAGGACGGTCCAGGCGAGATCCGGACGGGACAGCTGAAAACACCTATCCGTCAGACGATACAGGGCATCGGGGTTCGTTAGAGTCCTGATAGACCGGGCTAGGTGGGCGGCGAAACGACCCTCCCAGTTGCTGCCTCCGCGCCGGATGGCCAGGAAGAAAAGCGGCTCGAGGACTCGGGGATCATCCGGCCATGTCTGCATGGCCTGAAGCGCGAAGTCCGCGACTTTGGACGCATCGCCTACGTTCATGAGCGCTTCGACGGCGCAGAAAGCCGACACAGGGTCCGCGTACGGGACCGTCATGTCGCAACGGGTGATCGTATCCCATCGGTTGTACAGACGGAGATAAGGGAACAGCGATTGAATCCGCCCGGCGTTCGGATTCCACGGGGCGGCATACACGATGTTGCGGGCCACTTCTTCCACGTCGTTGGCGTAGAAGCCGATTTCCGCCAGCACCATGGCGAGGCGCGGGTCCGGGGCCCCACCCGTGGGGTCGACGATTTGATTGACCAGCGCAACGGCTTTGTCGACCTGGTTCAATCCCATCAGCGCATAGGCTTGAATGACGCGCTTCTCGTTGGCTCGGCCGTCGCCATCGGAAATCAGCTGGAGATTGGCGAGCACGGCGTCGTAACGGCCCTCCAGGATGAGCAGGCGGATCATGGTGAATTGCCACTCGACATCGTCCGGCTGCAGACGGTGTACCTCGTAGGCGGCGCGCTCAGCGTCCGCTAGTTTTCCAGAATCGCGAAGGCCGTTCACGACAGCCTTGATCATCTCCGCGCGATGAAAGGGGCGGCTTTTGTAGGCCAATCCGGCGGCCAGAATCAACAGCGCGAGGGCCGACAGGATGGCTGCTTTGTGGCGGACCATGAAGTGGAGGGTCGGAGGGGTCTCGGTCAGGATCGTCATCAGGTCCGGGCTCAACTCATGCCGGAGAAGGGCGTGCCGCCGCCTCCACCGCTCCCACAGGACGAGTTCTGCGTAGACGAGGATGATCGCGGCGAGCACAATGAGACCGCCCGTGTCGTGCAGGAAGGCCACGCCGGGTCCGCCCTGCGTGCCGCCCGGTACCAGCGCCACCAGGACAGAAATGCGAACTACGTTCAGTACCAGCGCCTGGACAAGGGCGGCGAGGGCCAGGATGAGGCACAGCCGCCACGTCTGTCGCCTCAGGATGCCGAGACCGAGCGCCAGCAGGAAGACTGTCGTGGCAGTGCGCATTCCGCTGCACCATTCCGGAACCTCGTAGACGTTGAACGGGGTGAAGAGGATGAACCCGTCGGCCCAGACGCGGACATTCAGCATGTGCAGGAGCCATTCGCTGCCGGCCACGGACATGCTCTGCATGGCGAGTTGCAGAAAGCCGAAGACCTTCGAGGGCAGGGGATGCGCCCAATAGAGCAGGAACAGGGCGAGCACGATGTCGCGGCGAAAGGAGGGAGGCAAGGCCCACAGCAGGCAGCCGCACAGGACCAGCAGGATTCCCAGCCATTCGAACTGGTGTACCGGGATGAAAAGTCCCGCGACCGCCAGCAAGGCGCCCAGGGCACCGGCCGCGATGGCGATGCCGGGGCGTCCGACGAAGCGCTCCAGTATGCCGTCTATCTCACTCCCTGGCTTGCCGTCGGCGTTCTTCTTTTTTCTGAACAGGACCAGCAGGCTGAACACCAGGGGCAGCACGAATCGTATGAGCCCGTTCTGCGTGGCGATGAGACCGGGCAGGCGAACGGCCAGCCAGATCAGGAAGAGGGTTGCCGCCGAGGCGAGCACGGTCAGCTGGCTTTTTGATGCCTGTTGCCGGAAGTTCATACGATGGCAAACAGAATAACCGCGACGCACCCCAAAAGTCGAGCGGAGGGTAGTGCGGAAGCGAGGCAAGGATGAGGACGATAGCAGGGCCTGACCTCTGACTCCTGATCTCTGACCTCTATCCCCGATGTCCTTCTGGTACGTAGGGCGGGCATTTCTTGTCGGCGAATGCCATCTTGAAGCGGGCGAAGCGTTGAATGCCGTTCTCGAGAACGATCTTCGGCCATTCCTCGCCGGTCAGCGGCCTGGCATATCGGACATAGTCATCCGTCACGTCGAGCTTGCTCTTAGACAACCAGTTCAGCGGCAGTGTCCTCTCGCTGTTTGCCACTTTGTCCAAAGGCACATGATCATAGAAAGCCTGGTACCTGGAGCCCGGCTTGCGCAGGATCGTGGCCATCCAGCCTGTGCCGGCTTTGACCGCCACCTGGGCGGCGTGGCGCCCGACCTCGTAAGCTTCCTTCAGATCCACCGTGGAGCCGAAGATCGACGTGTCGCGTTGGTCCTGACCGGATACGGTGGCGGCGGCCCGGCCTCGTGTCGCCAACCCCTTCTTGTTGAGGTGGTTGATGATCGTCTGGGCGACGGTGTTCTCGCTGGAGGCGTAGTCAATGTGCCCGAAGCTGTCGTGCTTCTCGCCGATGCTGCCAACATCAAACCCCTCGCTGACCACGACAAGGCACCGGCCGCTGCGCTTCAATTCATCGTTCACCAGGTCGGGCATGTGCTCCAGCGTGTAGCCGGATTCCGGCAGGTAGATCTGCATGGGCATCCGGCGGTCGGGATCGCCGAGCCGCGCGGCCGCGGGAATGAACCCGGTCTTCCGGCCCATGACCTGCATGACCAGGACAGGATCGGAGGTGCAGGCGCCGGCATTCTCCTCGTTGGCGTTCTGGATGTAGTAAGCCCAGTACCGCGATACGGAACCGTAGCCGGGCGTATGGTCCAGCAGCTTGAACTCCTGGTCGCCGACGTCGTTGTCGATGGTCTTGGGGACCCCCGTGACGATCAGGTCCATGCCGCGTTCCTTGGCGAGCCGACCGATCTTGTGCGCCGTGTCCATGGAATCGTTGCCGCCGATGTAGAAGAACCAGCCGATATTGTGTGCCTTGAACACCTGCAGGATGCGGTCGAAATCCTGGGCCTGTGAGACCTTCAGCTTGTAGCGGCAGGTGCCGATGACGCCGGCGGCCGGTGTCGTGGCCAGTAGGTCGATTTCCCGCTGGGGCTGGACGGAGATGTCGATCAGCTCTTCCTTGAGCACGCCTTCGATTCCGTGCCAGCCGCCGAAGAGCTGGCCGAACAGGTCCGGATACGACCGGCATCCGTCGATGACTCCCTTGAGCGAACTATTGATGACCGGCGAAGGCCCGCCCGATTGCGCCACCACAACATTCTTCGGCATGGGTTCTTCCTAGAGGCTGATGTACATGAAGCCGGCTTTTTTTGCGTTCCGCGCGTTGTAGTAGCCCTTGATGTCGACAAAGAGCTTCTTGCCCCTGGCGCCGTTGTTGTAGAAGCGGGCGAAGTTGCTCATCGGGCGAGTTACGAATTCCCGATGCGGGACCGTGAGGATGATGCCATCCACTTTTCCGACACGTGCCAGCGGCACGTTGGTGACGCCAAAGCCCTCCTCCTCCACATCATGTTGGGAGAGGTACGGGTCGGAGGCCACCACCGTGACGCCGTAGTCCTTCAGCTCGCGGATCAGATCCCGGGTCTTGCTGTTCCGCGAGTCCTTGACGTTCTCTTTGAAGGTTAGCCCGAGGATGAGAATCCTGGGTTTTGATAACACCCTGCCGATCTTGTTCAGGCCCTTGACCGCCATCTGCGCCACGTGGCTGGCCATGTCGTCGTTGATCTGGCGGCCCGCCAGAATCACGCGTGGATGGTATCCCAGCATTTCCGCCTTGTGCGTGAGGTAGTAGGGGTCCACGCCGATGCAGTGGCCGCCGACGAGGCCCGGTGTATAGCGATGGAAATTCCACTTGGTGCCCGCGGCCTCGAGTACGTCCCGGCTGGAGATGCCCATGCGGGAGAAGATGAGAGACAGCTCATTCATCAGCGCAATGTTGAGGTCGCGCTGCGTATTCTCGATCACCTTCGCCGCCTCGGCGACCTTGATGGAGGTGGCGCGGAATACGCCGGCCTTGGCCACCATGCTGTAGACTGCGGCAACGGTGTCGAGTGTCTTTGCGTCCATGCCCGACACCACCTTGGTGACGCGCTCCAGCGAATGCTCCTTGTCGCCCGGGTTGATGCGTTCGGGGGAGTAGCCGATGAACCAGTCCCGCCCGCATCGCATCGTGGAGAACTTTTCAATGATCGGCACGCAGTCGTCCTCGGTGCAGCCGGGATACACGGTGGACTCGAATACGACGATGGACCCCTTGCGCAGGTTTCGCCCCACGGTCTCGGAGGCCAGGCGGAGCAGGGTAATGTCCGGTTGCCTGGCTTCGTCGACCGGCGTCGGCACGGCCACGATGATGAAGTTCGCCTTCCGAATGATGGACGGCGTGAAGGAGTACTCCACCCGCGTGTTCTCCAATTCGGCGCTCGTCACTTCGTTCATCGAGTCGTGGCAGGCGCGCAGCTCTTTGATCTTCTTCTGGTTGATGTCGAGGCCGAAGGTCGGAATACCCGTCTGTCCGAACTTCACCGCTATGGGCAACCCCACATATCCCAGTCCCAAGACGCAGACCTTGATGCCCTGGATCTCTTTCGGAATAAACGCTGTCATGGATCGTTTCCTTTCTGTCTACACCACATAGGTCGACGCCGACGTCTTGCCGCCCGTGCCGGTCCAGTCGGTGTGGAAGAACTGGCCACGGGGCTTGTCCACCCGCTCGTATGTGTGCGCGCCGAAATAGTCGCGCTGGGCCTGCAAAAGATTCGCCGGCAGGCGGGCGCTGCGATACGAGTCGTAGTAGTTCAGCGACGTTCCCATGGCGGGCACCGGAATGCCGAGTTCGATGGCCGTCTTGATCACCGCCCGCCAGTCCTTCTGTGCATCGATGACGACCTTCCGGAAATAGGGGTCGAGCAGCAGATTAGCCAGCCCGGGGTTTCGATCGAACGCCTGCTTGATTTTGCCGAGGAACCGCGCGCGGATGATGCAGCCGCCGCGCCAGATCATGGCCATGTCGCCGTACCGCAAGTTCCACTTGTATTCCGCCGCGGCCCCGCGCAGGAGCTGGAAGCCCTGTGCATAGGAGCAGATCTTGGCGGCGTAGACCGCTTTCTCCAGTTGCCGGAGGAACGCGGCGCGGTTGGCCTTGAACTTGCCCGTGGGGCCCGAGAGTTTCGCGCTCGCCGCCACTCGCTCTTCCTTGATGGCGGATAGACAGCGCGCAAAGACCGCCTCCGCAATCTGCGGAATCCCTACGCCGAGATCCAGCCCGGCCTGTGAGGTCCACCTGCCGGTGCCCTTCTGGCCCGCCGTGTCGAGAATGACGTCCACCATCGGCTTGCCGGTCTCGGGGTCCGTGTGGGCGAGAATGTCGCGGGTAATCTCGATCAGGTAGGAGTCCAACGCGCCCTGGTTCCACTTGGCCAGCACCTTGTGCATTTCGGCCGGGGTCATGCCCAGCCCTTGAGACATGATGTGATACGCCTCGGATATCAGTTGCATGTCGCCGTACTCGATGCCGTTGTGAACCATCTTTACGAAATGACCGGCTCCGTCCGGACCCATCCACTCGCAGCACGGGGCCCCGTCGTCGGCCTTCGCGGCGATGGCTTGAAAGATCGATTTCACGCTCGGCCACGCGGCCGGGTTGCCGCCGGGCATGATGGACGGCCCGAGGAGTGCGCCTTCCTCGCCGCCGGATACGCCCGTGCCAATGTAGAGAAGCCCCTTGTCGGCGAGCGCCCGGGCACGGCGAATGGTATCGGGGAAGTGGCTGTTGCCGCCGTCAATCAGGATGTCCCCGTTTGAAAGCAGGAGCGCCAGGTTGTCGATGAAATCATCCACAGGTTGCCCCGCCTTGACCATGAGCATGATTCGCCGCGGGGGTTTCAAACAGGCGATCAACTCCTGCAGGCTGTGGCAGCCGATGAGTTTCTTGCCCTTGCCCCGGCCGTTCAGGAAATCGTCCACTTTGCTCACCGTGCGGTTGTAGCACGCCACGGTGAATCCCTTGCTTTCCATATTCAGGATGAGATTCTCTCCCATCACCGCCAGTCCGATCAGTCCAATATCCGCTTTCACGTTCATAGAGCCTTCCTGTGTGTCTTCGGTGCTGAAATTCTTATCGAGCGCTCATTTGAACCGGACAGCGCCCGAAAGTAAATATGAATTGCATGGGCCGGGAGCAGATCGCCTGCGCGCTCAGCCCATTCCACGGCCGTGACGCCATCGGCCTCCAGGTAGTCCTCGAAGCCGATCCCCAGTGCCTCGTCGGGATTATTCAGGCGGTAGAGATCGATGTGGTAGAGCGGCCGTGGGCCCTTGTACTCATTGATGACTGTGAACGTGGGGCTCGTGATGGCGCGGCGGATCCCCAGCGCCGCTGCCAAGCCCTGGACGAAGCAGGTCTTACCGCTTCCCAATTCGCCGTGGAGGGCGAGAACGAGTCGTCCGGAGTGCTCATGGATGAGGGATGCGGCGATTTGCCGCGTTTCCTCGGGACTGTGCGATATAAGGGGCTTGTTCATCTGCACGATAGTCAATATCGAATGTTCAATAACCAAGTCTCAAGCGAGAGCGAAGCCAACCTGGAGGTTGGTCATTGAGCGTTCGACATTGGACATTCTTCTACCTCTCAAAATGCTGGAACCCGCTGGCCTTCAGTGTCGTCTTCTTCTGGTTGGCGTCCACCAGCTCAATCGCCCCTTTCCGTGCCGTGATGAAGCCCATCGGCGTGCAGGACAGCTCAAAGGCCTTCTGCCAGGCGGTCAGGAACGCCTCCACCTTCCGTTGCGGAATGGTGAAAAGCAGCTCGAAATCCTCGCCATCGAAGAGCGCATGCTCGAGGGGCGAGCGGCGGCCCTTCATTCGCCAGGCGGCGATGGATACCGGGACCTGCGTGGCGTCGAGTACGGCGCCCGCCCGGCTTGCCTCAACCAGGTGTCGCAAGTCGGAAGCCAGCCCGTCGCTGATGTCGATCATGGAGGTCGCCCAGTGGCGGAGAAATCGTCCTTCCGCCAGCCGCGGCTCAAAGGAAAGATGCTTTTCCTTCAGACTGCCGCCGAGCGTGCCGGTGGCGAAGATGACGTGGCCCGGCCTGGCGCCTGAGCGCAGGACGGCTTGTCCCCTGGGAATCTGGCCGACGGCGAAGGCATGGATCTCCAGCGCGGGTCCCTGCGACATGTCGCCGCCGACAATCGCGACGCCGTATCGTTTCGCGATTCGGATGGCGCCGGCATAGATGCCATCGAGGACCTTGACGGGTGTTCGGGACGGGGCAACCATGTCCAGCAGCGCCCAGCATGGCGTACCGCCCATGGCGGCGATATCGCTTAACACGCGGCCCAGGGCCTTGTGCCCGACGGCGGCCGGTGGGGCCCCGCGCTTGAAGTGGATGCCTTCGATCACGGGGTCCGACTTGAGGAGCAGGTCGTGACTCCGGCTGCCCCGGGCTTTCACCACGGCGCAATCGTCGCCGGCGCCGACAACAACATCTGTCCGCCTCGGCAGCCGTTTCACCACTCGCCGGATGGCGGCCAATTCTCCGATGTCTTTCAGTGCTCTCATTCGATCTAATCCAGCGAGCGGAGAAATCGAATGGCCTCAGCCACGTCGGCAACCGGGTTCTCGCCAACTTCACGCTCGATCGTCAGGTATCCTTTGTAGCCGGCCTCGCGGAGGGCCTTGAGATAGGCCGGGAATCCCACCTGCCCGGCGCCTAGGGCCACCTCGCGGCCGCGGCCGTTCTCGCGGATGCCGTCCTTGGCATGCGTGTGGACGATATAGGGCGCCAGAACTTTCACGCCACCGATAGGGTCGAATCCGTTCATGACGAGATTCGCCGGATCGTAGTTCACGCCGATTCCGCCGGACGGAATCTGTCGTAGGAACTCCAGCAGTTCCTCGGCCGGCTCCGGGCCGGTTTCCGTGGCAAAGGTGACTTTCTTCTTCGCGGCATAGGCGGCCACGTCGGAAACGGCGGCCACGCCGATCGTCCACTCCGGGGCGCGGGGATCGTGGGGAAGATAGCCGACGTGTGTGGTGATCACGCGGACGCCAAGGTCCACGGCGAGATCCACGAATGCCTTGCTGCGAGCGATGACTTCCGGATTGGACTGGGGGTTCAGGAATCCCTTGCCCATGTCGCCACATAACGCGCTGATCTGGAGACCGAGACTGTCGACAAGTGCCCGGCACTTCTTGCGCGCGGCCTTGTCCATGTTTTCCGGCGCCATGGCGCCTCCGGTGCAATACACCTGGAATCCATCCGCCTTCATGTTGGCCACCTTGCGGATGCCGGCCTCAATTTCCATGCGCAGAGAATCAACCATGACACCGACTTTCCACGTACCCATGCTCCACGCTCCTTTCCTTGTCTGTGACCTGCCTCAATTGGAAATCGTATTGTATGCCAGCCTGCGGGTGGGGGCTAGAAGAAACAGGAATTGGGTTTTCGGAGCGCACCAAGGTGAGTTTTTCTGTTCGACTTTCATCTCGGGTTGTTTGATAGTGCCTGCTTTTCCGTCCGCGTCCTTCGGCTTGGCTCCCGCCTTCGCTGGGGCTACGGCGCGCAGGCGGGGCGGACGAACGGGACTATGAAAGGCATGAAAACCATTGCGGGCGCCGTAACGGCGGCCAGGGGATTCCGGGCGGCGGCGATCAGCGCGGGTATCCGGTACTCCCGCGACGATATGGCGATGATCGTGTCGGACCGGCCGGCGGCGGTGGCCGGAACGTTCACCACGAACCGGGTCTGCGCCGCGCCGGTGAAGGTCTGCCAGGCTCATCTCAAGGGACGGAAGGCGCGGGCGGTGGTTATCAATGCCGGCTGTGCCAACGCCTGTACCGGCAAATTGGGCCTGCAGAATGCCAACAAGATGGCCCATTGGACGGCGGAAGCACTTGGCGTTCCCGAGAAGACCGTGTATCCGTGCTCGACCGGCACCATCGGTCTGCAACTGCCCATGGATAAGATTGCGGCCGGCATCAAGCTGGCGGCCGCCGCCTTGTCGGACAAGGCCGGACCGCGCGCCGCCAAGGCCATCATGACCACCGATACGGTCGACAAGCAGGTGGCGTTCGAATTCAAGATCGATGGCGTGCCTGTGCGGATCGGCGGTATCGCCAAAGGC
>Ga0172375_10011239_pt1 | contig 11430 bp, 9 predicted proteins | sample LakKiv1m_FD_114537 | JGI IMG/M metagenome (GOLD analysis project Ga0172375, IMG submission 114537) | Freshwater microbial communities from Kabuno Bay, South-Kivu, Congo - kab_092012_11.1m | ecosystem: Environmental > Aquatic > Freshwater > Lake | place: Democratic Republic of the Congo... | reverse complement strand
TACCTCGGCGCCAGCCGGTCGAACATCGTCCGGATAGCTGCGGGGTCCGCTACGAGCGTCCTCATGGAGTTTTTACCGCTTCTTCAAGCGAAAAACCGCCTTTTTTGACGAGGCGGCGAAATGGTTTTTGGGATGCAAATGTGGTAGTATCTTACTATGTAAGCGAAGTGATGACAAGAAGAACCGTGAAAATCTCGCGCCGCCCCTCCCGGAGGGCGGCATTCTGAAATCCCGGAGTTCCATGGACGAAAAACGTCTTCAGCACGAACTCAAAAAAACCCGCCAAGAGCTTCTCCTTCTCTACGAAATCGGGAATCTCATGCGTACGACGCTGCTTCTCGACGAAGTCGTCTACCTCATACTCAGCGTCTTCACCAGCCACGAAGGCTTAGGTTACAACCGGGCCATCCTTTTTATGGTCGACGAAAGCGGCACTCAGCTTGAAGGCGTCATGGGCATCGGGCCGACGCACCCCGAAGCCTCTCCTCAGGTCTGGAAAATGATCGAGGAAAATCAAATCACGCTGGAGGGCCTTCTGGACGTTTATCATAAATCGAACAAAAATATAGATCCGGAATTAAATCGGATCGTCAAAGCAATCCGACTCCCCATCGAAAAATCCTACGGGATTCTCCCGCAGACCATCATCACCGGAGAAGCTTATCTCGTTCACAAGGAGGAGGCGTATCACGAACTCGGTGACATGAAACTACACGAGCTCAACGTCGGTGAATTTGGCGTGGTGCCGTTACGGGGAAAAGATAATGTGATTGGTGTGGTTCTCATCGACAATATCACGACAAAAAAACCCATCCGAGAAGCGGATCTGAGGCGGATTCTCATGCTCGCCAACCACGCCGGCTTGGCCCTCGAAAACGCAAAAACTTTCACGCAAACGATGATGAGCTCACAGCAGGATTCGTTGACCAAGCTTTGGAACCATGGCTACTTTCAGAAATTGCTGAATGAGCACATCAAGGAATCGCGTTTCGTCAAAACCTGCACGAGCCTGATTGTTTTCGACGTCGACGATTTTAAATCGTACAACGACAGCTATGGACACCCGGCCGGCGACCAGGCCCTGGAAAATCTTTCGCGAATCTCGAAGAACGTGATGCGGCGGTCTGATTTCTTGGCGCGTTACGGCGGCGAGGAATTTGCCGCGGTCTTGCCGGGAACGACGAAAATGGAGGCCTTGAAATTGGCCGAGCGCCTGCGCGAGGCCATCGAACGAGAAACCAGTTCCGCCTGGGCTCCGACGATGCCTCGTCCCATCACCGTTTCCGTCGGAGTCGCGACATTTCCCGAAGACGCCAGCGATAAGGACAAGTTGATTTTTTGCGCGGATGGAGCGCTGTATGAAGCCAAGCGGGCAGGTAAAAACCGGGTTCGAGCCTACCAAAAACCCCTGATCCCTCCCCCTGCGGAAAATCCCGTCGACTCAAATCCTCAACAGAACCCGTCTTAAACGAGCGCTTCTTCGGCCGCATCCTTGCGGGGATGTTCGATTCTTCCTTCGGAGAGGCGCACGGAGACAACCCGGCTGATTCCGTTTTCCGCCATCGTGATGCCGTAGAGGGCATCGGCAAGATTCATCGTACGCTTGTTATGCGTGATGACGATGAATTGCGATTCTTTGCAAAATTCTCTCAGCATGGTGCAAAACCGTTCGACGTTGGCCTCGTCGAGCGGCGCATCGATTTCGTCGAGAATGCAAAACGGGCTCGGTTTGACCTTAAAAAGCGCAAACACCAAGGCGACGGCCGTCAGCGCCTTTTCGCCGCCCGAAAGCAACCCGATCGTCTGAAGTTTTTTTCCGGGAGGGCGCGCAATGATCTCGATGCCCGTTTCAAGAACATCCGCCTCGTCCATCAGCACCAATTCCGCGCTGCCGCCGCCGAAAAGAATCCGGTAGTATTCGCTGAAATACTTTTGAATTTTGGCGAAAGTGTCCACGAACAATTCGCGTGTCGTGCGGTTTATCTTCAAAATCGCTTTGTGGAGGTCTTCCTTGGCGTGCGTCAAATCCGTATGCTGCTGCGTCAAAAACTCGAAACGCTGCTTCATTTCATCGTGTTCTTCGATGGCGACCAAATTCACGGGTCCCATCTTCGAGAGCTTGTCTTTTTGCTTTTGAATCTCGGCCTTCGCCTCTTCGAGATTGAGCTCGGGTTCGGGATCCGGTTCGGGCAATCCCATTTCCCTTTGAGCCGCCCGCTCGGTTTCCATCATCTCGTTCTGGACGAGCAAATCGATCTGATAGGCGTTCAAAATCCTCTCTTTTAACCGGTCGATCGCGAAAATAACCTGCGCATTGTCCATTTCGAGTGCGTGCGTCTTCTCGCGCGCCTCTTCGAGAAACTGCCTCTTGGACGACCACTCGGCTTCAAGCCGGATGAGTTCATCGGCGGCCTCGTCCCGCTCGAGCCGCACCCCCTCGAGACGCTTTAGCAGTTCGTCACGATCGGCCGCGAGTCGGGCCAATTCTTCTTCGATTGCCACATTTTCGACTTCAAGCGCCTCTTTTTTGGTTCCGGCTTCTTGAATCTCCTTGCGGAACGACGTTAAAAATTCTTCCTGATTATTTTTCGATTCGTGGATCCAATTCCGGTCCTTTTCGATCTTTTCCCTCTCGCCCGTTCGCGTGGCCTGCCGAGATCGAGTTTCGGCCAACCGCACCAGAAGGTTCTCTCGTTCCCCCGCTCGGTTTTTAACGGCTTCAAGCACCCCATTCAGCGTCTCTGTCAGCGTTTTTTCATCGGAATCAATCGCCGCTTTTAGAGCGTTTAGCTCTTCGACGCGAGACAAAAATGCGCTCTTCTGAGATTCGAGCGAGCCTCGTTCGGCCGCAATTTGCTCGGCCCGTCTCGACTCCGAACCTTTGAGTTCGTCGATCTGCTTCAATCGTTCGTTGAGATGCCCGATGTCGATCTGCGCTTTGATCACCTGATCCGATTCGGATTTGGCGTCTCCCTCGAGCTTTTGCCGCAGCTGTTCTTGATTCAATAGTTCCTGACGAGCCTGTTCCGACTGCAAGAGCGTCTGCGCATACTCGTCTTGATAGCCGCGGATTTTGGCTTCTCGGCCCAGAAGCGACGCATCCGAACGTTCGGCCACGCCTCCCAACACCGCGCGTCCTTCAAACCGCTCGCCCTCCGACGTGATAAAGACGAGTCCCGGATGAGACTTTGCCAACTTAAGAGCCTCTTCGGCATTCGACGCCGAAGCGCTGTTTCCGATGAGACTGGCCAAAAGCGACTTGATACGGGGTTCTGCGTGAATCCGGTCCAAAATCGACGCCGATGGAAGAAGCGTCGGGCTCTGTGCCGGAACGGCGCTCTCGAGACTGACCAGCATCGCCCGGCCGTGCGAACCCTGCCTCAGAAACGCGGCCGCGCGCAAAAGATCCGCATCCGTTTCGAACACGACCGACTGTAAAAAGGTGTCCAGCGCCGCTTCAACCGCGCCCTCATGGCCTTTTTCGGACTCGATCAATCCCGCCAACGGACCCACCCAGCCGGTCCATTGCTCGGGTCGAGTATTTCGGTCTTCGACCAGCGCCTTCACTCCGCCCCAGAAGCCTTCGTGCCGCTCGATTTGATCTTTGAGAAATTCAACTTTGGACTGAAGCGCGGACTCGCGCTGCCCCAAATCCACAAGCGTTTTTTGGAGATCGACGATACGTCGATTGCACTCCGTAAGCGAGGTTTCGCGAATGCGCTGATTTTCCAAGCGCTCCGCCAACGATTTTTCGGCCGCCGCGGTTTCGGCCTGGAGCGATTGCCGACGCGCCTCGGTCTCCGAAAGACGCCCGTGGGCCGCAACTTCCTCGTCGCTCAATTTGCCGATCCGCGGATCCAGCGCCGACGCCTGCGCGGAAATCGAAAACAGCTCGGCCTGAAAAGCATTTTTTTGCTCCGCCTTGACGCTCAGAGCGCTACGCAAGCCTTCTTCTTTGGACGCGCTCTCCCCCAAGAAAGCTTCGATGGTTTTAAAATCGTTTTCAACGGTTGCCAAAAATGCGGCACCTTCTTCTTCATCGCGACGTAAGCGTTCGAATTCCGCGCTCAAATTTTCGAGCTCGCGCGCAAATTCTTCCAGACGCCGTTCCGCCGCCTCGATTTGATGATCGAGATTCGTCTTGCGCTCGAGCAATTCACCGATGCGTTCGCGATTGAGAAGGGCCCGATCCTGATTCTTGCGAATTTCCCCGGACAAACGCATCTCTTCGGTCTGTCCGTCTTTGAGGGATTGATCGAGAGCGGCGGCCTGATTGCGCTTTTGCACGCAGCGGCCGTGGATCTCCTCGACGACCGCAAGAAATTCCTGCTCTTGAGCTTTGAGCGAGTGCAATTCGTCTTCTTTTTCTTTCCGCCGCGCGTCAAACAGGATAAATTCGTTGCGAGCGACCCTAAGCTCAAGATCCTTGAGTTTTGCAAATTCGTTTTTGTAAGCCTCGGCCTTTTTGGCCTGGCGCTCGATCGAGCCGATTTGTCGTTTAACCTCGACGATGATATCGTTGATGCGCAGCAGGTTCGCATCCGTTTGCTCGAGCTTCCGGAGCGCTTCTTTCTTTTGGGCTTTAAATTTTGTGATCCCGGCAGCTTCTTCGAAAATCATCCGGCGGTCTTCTGGCTTTGAATTGAGAATCATGTCCATCTTGCCCTGCTCGACGATGGAATAACTTTCCGTACCGATCCCGGTGCCCAAAAGAAGCTCGGTGATGTCTTTGAGTCGGACCGGATTTTTATTCAGCAGGTATTCGCTTTCGCCCGATCGGAACAGGCGGCGTGAAATCGTCACCTCGTCGTAATCGACGGGTAAAATTTTGGATTCGTTTGAAAGGGTGAGCGAGACCTCGGCAAAGTTGACGGCTTCTTTTGAAGCGCTGCCGTTGAAAATGACGTCTTCCATGCTCCCGCCGCGCAGAGACTTGGCACTCTGTTCGCCGAGAACCCAACGGATGGCGTCAGAGATGTTGGACTTTCCGCAGCCGTTTGGTCCCACGATAGCCGTCACGCCCGGTTCGAATTCGATCACCGTGCGATTGGCAAAGGATTTGAAGCCTTGTAGTTCGATTTTTTTAAAATACATTCCCGAGCCGCTGTGTTCTGTTTCCTCAGGTTGAATTTAAAAACGTCGCAAGAAGAATAACACGGCCGTAAATACGAGTCAACGGCAAAACACCATATATTGTGCTTTTTTTGTCTATTTTTAACAGCTGACCCCGAGCGGGTCAGCAGGCGAGAATGCTGTAGCCGCAGTCCACGAAAAGAACCTGCCCGGTAACGGCTCGGCTCAGCGAACTGCAAAGGAAAAGGGCTGCGTCTCCCACTTCGGCGGGGTCCAAATCGCGCCGAAGAGGAGCTTTTTCGCGTACATTCTTCAGCAGATCCCCAAAGTGCGGAATCGAGCGGGCCGCCAGAGTGGATACGGGGCCCGCCGAGAGGGCATTCACCCGGATATTTTGAGGTCCCAAATCGTTCGCCAGATACCGCACGCTGGATTCCAGGGCGGCCTTGGCGACTCCCATCACGTTGTACCCCGGCAAAACCCGCTGCCCTCCGAGATAACTGAGGGTGACGGCACTACCTCCTCCGTTTTTTTGAAAAAGCGGAGCCGCTTCTCGAACGAGCCGCGTGAACGAATAGGCGCTCACGCTCATCGCGAGGTCGAATCCGCTCTGGGGGGTTTTTGCATACCCACCTTCCAAATCTTCCGATCGGGCATACGCGACCGCATGCACGAGGAAATCAATCCCACCCCAAACCTCCGAAAGATGAGCCATGAGCGCGCGCACATTCTCATCCACAGAGAGATCGCATTTGAGAATGAGGGCTTCGTTTAGCGACGACCCCAGAGAACGAACGTTCTCTTCGAGGCGCTCGCTCTGGTAGGTCAATGCCAGTTGCGCGCCCTGCAAGGACAGCGACTGGGCAATTCCCACGCCAGACTGCGCTTGTTGGCCACGCCGCAAATCAGACCTTTCTTGGCCGAAAGAAGGTTGCTCATGTCATTCACCTCGGATTGTATTGACGTCGGAGAGTTAGAAGGGCTTGCTTACTGGACGAAACGCTTTAAAGCGACTGTGGCGTTGTGCCCGCCAAAGCCTAGTGAGTTGGACAAGCAGACGTTGACCGGAGTTTGTCGTGCTTCGTTCGGGACATAATCCAGATCGCATCCGGGGTCCGGATGAGTCAAATTGATCGTCGCGTGCAAAACTTGGTGCTTCAAAGAAAGGCAGGACGCGACAAATTCGATCCCGCCCGCCGCACCTAAGGTGTGTCCGGTCATCGATTTTGTCGAATTGACGCGGATTTTGCCGGCATGATCCTTGAAAAGCGTCTTGATTGCCAACGTTTCTATTCTATCATTCATTTCGGTGGAAGTCCCGTGCGCATTGATATAGTCCACGTCGCTGGGATTGAGATGCGCATCTCGAAGGGTCATGTCCATGCATCGGGCCGCGCCTTCTCCGTCCGGACTCGGTGCCGTCATGTGATAAGCGTCACCGTTCATTCCGAAACCGACCAGCTCCGCATAAATCTTTGAGCCGCGCGCCTTCGCGTGCTCGAGCTCTTCTAGCACGGCAATGCCCGCGCCCTCCCCCATAACGAATCCGTCGCGTTCCTTATCGAAGGGTCTCGACGCCGCGGCAGGGTCCTCGTTTCGCGTCGAAAGGGCTTTGAGCGCGCAGAACCCGCCGATTCCCAGCGGAGTAATGCAACTTTCTGTCCCGCCGGCCACCATGACTTTCGCCTGGCCGTGTTGAATGGCGCGAAACGCTTCGCCGATCGAATGCGTCCCGCTTGCGCAAGCCGTGACGACGGCAAAATTGGGTCCCTTGAGACCGTTTAGAATGGAAATCCAGCCCGAGGCCATGTTGATGATGAGGAGCGGGATCATAAAGGGAGAGAATTTTTCAGGCCCCCTTTCCAGATAAATCTTGTGAGTTTCCTCGACGATCCTGAGGCTCCCGATACCGGACCCTACGATAACACCCATTTGGTAGGGATCTTCTTTGGAAATGTCGAGGCCCGAATCGGTCAGCGCCTCTTTGGCGGCGCTTACGGCAAATTGACAGAATCGTTCCATTCGTTTGGATTCTTTGAATGGAATCGTTAAAGTTGGGTCGTACCCTTTCACTTCCGCGGCAATCTTCGCCGTGAAGCGAGCCGGATCAAAGGTCGTGATCGGACCTGCACCGGATCGGCCGTGAATGAGAGCGTCCCAAAAGGTTGTTTTATCATTACCGATCGGGGATATCACTCCCAGACCGGTAACGACAACACGGGGATAAGACATTATGCGTTAGAGAATGGAGACCGGAAACTTATTTCGCGGTCTTGCTGGCCTTTTCTTCGACGTAACGGACGGCTTCGCCGACGTTCGTCATTTTTTCGGCATCCTCATCGGGAATCTCGATACCGAATTCTTCTTCGAGCGCCATGACCAATTCGACGGTGTCGAGAGAATCGGCTCCGAGATCATCCACAAAAGAGGCGGCATCCGTCACTTCTTCGATTTTGACGCCCAGCTGTTCCGCGATGATTGATTTGACTTTTTGTCCGACTTCCGCCATTGCGTTCGTTCCTCCTGTTTACATTACCATACCACCGTCGACGGTGATGACTTGACCCGTTATAAAATTGCTTTCGTCCGACGCCAAAAAAAGTGCGGCTTTTGCGATATCCCCCGGTTTGCCGAAATGACCCACCGGAATTTTCTTCAAAACCGCCTGTTTGACTTCATCGCTCAAAACCTGCGTCATATCCGTTTCGATAAACCCGGGAGCGATCGCATTGATCAAAACGTTGCGCGCACCGAGCTCTTTTGCGGCAGATTTCGTGAGAGCGATGATCCCCGCTTTGCTTGCTGCATAATTGGCTTGTCCGGCATTGCCGATCAAACCGATTACGGAGGCCATGTTGATGATCCGGCCGGCTCGCTGTCGCATCATAATCTTCGCGACGGCTCGCATGCAGAGAAAAGTGCCCTTCAAATTCGTCTGGAGCACCTCATCCCAATCTTCGTCGGACATCCGGAGCAAAAGTCCATCTCTCGTGACGCCCGCATTGTTGACGAGTATATCAACGCGCTCATATTTGTCAAGCGTTTTGTCCGCAAATTCACTCACTTTTTGAGCATCTTTCACGTCGAGCGCGAAACAAAACGGATCCTGACCTCCGGACTTTCGAATTTCTTCCGCGACCGGCTCCAACGATTCGATTTTTCTCGCCGTCAGGGCCAAACGAGCGCCTTCGCGCGCAAAAGAAAGGGCGATTTCGCGACCGATTCCGCGGCTAGCCCCGGTGATCATGGCTACTTTGCTCGACAAACGCTGTCCGCTCATTCCGTCTCCCCTTTTAAATTCCGAGCGATCGAAAATCGTCGACCGTACCCAAGCACGACACCGTAGCGGACGAATCAATTTTTCGCAAAAGACCCTTCAGGACCTTGCCCGGCCCTAATTCCAGAAACGACTTGACTCCCGAATCCAGAATAAATCTCATGGAGTCCTCCCACAGCGTGCGATGATTCATCTGGTGAGTCAGGTTTTCTTTGATACGGGCCGTATCCTCTTCGGGACGCGCGGTTAGATTGCTGATCACCGTAATCTGGGGCTTTTGAATCAAAACCCCTTGCAAAGAAGTCTGAATCTTGTCGCTGGCGGGAGTCATGCAACGCGAATGAAATCCTCCACTCACGTCGAGCGGGATCACTTTAAGCGAATCGCTGTGGCGAAGCTTCTCGATTGCTTTTTCGACGGCTTCCTTGAACCCCGAAATGACGATTTGCCCGGGCGCGTTGAGATTTCCCACTTCGGCCCCCGTTTCGCTGCAAATGGCTTCGACCGTTTTAAGATCCGCACCCAGAACCGCGGCCATCATGCCCGGATTCTGGACGGCCGCATCTTCCATATATTGACCCCGATCATGAACAAAGCGGATCCCTTCATCCAAAGAAATCGCGCCGGAGGCGCACAGCGCGGTGGCTTCCCCGAGACTCAGTCCCGCGGAAAATCGAACGTTAAAACGACTCCACGCCGGGGATTCCCTGAGAACGTGCACCGCGGCCATACTCGTGACAAAAATGGCAGGCTGGCTGTACCGCGTCTGACTCAATTTTGCAGCGGGTCCTTCGAAGCAGACGGACAGGATGTCAAAATCCAAAAGCTCGGCCGCGCGGTCATAAACGCGCTTGGCCGCCGGAAAATATTCGTAGAGATCCTTGCCCATCCCGACATACTGAGAGCCTTGACCCGGAAAAAGAAAGGCCGTTTCGGACGCGACAGCAGTCGGCGCTGTACTCATTTTAGCGACTCCATTCCATGACAAGCGCGCCCCATACCATTCCCGCGCCAAACGTTGCAAACACGATCTTGTCCCCTTTCTTGATCCGTCCCGCTTCTAACGCCTCGCACAATGCGATTGGGCAAGAGGCGGCGGATGTGTTTCCGTATCTATCGAGGTTGGTGAAAATTTTTTCTTTGTTCAGCTTGAGCCGGTCGGCCACGGCGTCGATAATTCGAAGGTTCGCTTGGTGTGGAATGAAGCAGGCAACCTCCGTCGGGGAAACGCCGGCCTTTTCCAGCGCGCACAACGTCGCGTCGGCCATCCCTCTAACGGCCAGTTTAAACACGTCCGACCCGTTCATCTTGAGGTAGTGTCCGCCCTCTTGCAGGGTTTCCGCACTCGCCGGCCTTCTGGAACCTCCGGCCGCGATCGTCAAAAGTTTAGTATAGCGGCCATCTGAGCCCAGAATGCTCGAAAGGATCCCTCCTTGGGTCGTCGCCGACACGATCGCCGCGCCCGCTCCGTCTCCAAAGAGAACGCACGTGGAGCGGTCATTCCAATCGATGAACGAAGAAATCATGTCCGCGCCGACAACGAGAATGTTGCGATAAAGACCGCTTCGGATGTATTGCTCGGCCGTGACCATGCCATACAAAAAACCCGCGCATGCCGCGGCCAGATCAAACGCGGCCGCGCGCGTCGCGCCAATTTTCGCTTGGAGATAGCATGCGCATGAAGGCAGCGGTGCATCCGGTGTCGTTGTTGCCGCAATGATAAGGTCAAGCTCCTCCGCCTTGAGTCCGGCCTGGGCGAGGGCTTTTTCGGCTGCTTTCGCGGCTAAGTCGCTCGAACCCGTTCCTTTTTCGGCGATCCGCCTCTGGCAAATACCGGTACGCGTTCGAATCCACTCATCGGATGTGCTGACCATGCGCTCGAGGTCGGCGTTCGTTAGAATTTTTTCGGGAACGTGATACCCCGTACCTATAATAGTAGCGCGCACGGCAGGGTCGCTCACGAGTTCGAAACCGGCGAGTTGCGTACCGCCTCCAGAATATGGTGATTGATTTCGTATTTGACGAACTCGGAGGCGACGCGGATTGCGTTACGAATCGCACGAGCATTGGAGGACCCGTGGCTGATGATACACGTGCCGTTGATCCCTAAAAGAGGCGCTCCGCCGTACTCGGAGTAATCGACTTCTTTTTTGAGCGCGTCAAACGCGGGCTTGGCCAGTGCGGCGCCCATCATCGTGATGAAATTCTTTTTCAGCTCCTGTTTCAGAAGCTTACTGATCACGGCCGCGATCGACTCCGACACCTTCAGAACCACGTTGCCGACAAAACCGTCACAGACGACGATATCCACCGACCCGTTAAAAATATCCCTGCCTTCGACGTTTCCGACAAAATGAAGACGGCTTTTATTCAGCAACTGATGCGCTTCCTTGATGAACTCCGTCCCCTTGCTTTCCTCTTCGCCGATATTCAGGATCCCGATCGATGGGCGATTCTTTCTCAAGATGTATCGAAAATAAACGTCGCCCATTACGGCGTATTGAAACAAATGGATGGGTTTGGCGTCGATATTGGCGCCGACGTCGATAAGGAGCGTTGGAGAGCCCAGGGTGGGCAGAAGAATTCCGATGCCGGGGCGCTCAATCCCTTCCAGCAGTCGGAGTTTCAAGCTGCACGCAACGACCGCCGCGCCCGTATGGCCGGCCGTCACGATGGCATCCGCCACGCCTTCTTTGACGAGGTCCGCGCAAATCGAAATGGACGCGTCTTTCTTTTTTCGGATCGAGACGGCAGCCGATTCGTCCATGCGGACAAAACTTCCGGCGTGGTGAACCGAAATCGCCTTGGGAACGTTGCGATGCTTTTCCAGTTCGGATTGAAGAAGGTTTTGATCGCCAACCAACACGATTTTGCAATCGTAGGCGTTCGCGGCTTCGATCGCCCCCGCAACGATTTCCTTGGGAGCGTTGTCGCCGCCCATTCCATCGACGGCGATACGCAGACTGTTCATCGATCAAGCCCCGAAAACGACAAGGCCGAACTGCCCGTCAAGATTTTTTCTTTTCCTTCTTCGTTTTAATCTGAAGAACCGGACGGCCTTTATAATAGCCGCATTTGGG
>Ga0172375_10011236_pt1 | contig 11431 bp, 12 predicted proteins | sample LakKiv1m_FD_114537 | JGI IMG/M metagenome (GOLD analysis project Ga0172375, IMG submission 114537) | Freshwater microbial communities from Kabuno Bay, South-Kivu, Congo - kab_092012_11.1m | ecosystem: Environmental > Aquatic > Freshwater > Lake | place: Democratic Republic of the Congo... | reverse complement strand
TAACTTTGCTTTTAATTCGAGGGGGTTTAGCTTAAAAGGGATTAAATTAAATAAAGGTTTTTTAGGCCGAAAGGGATTTGGGTTTTTATTGTTTTCTCCTCCCGAATTTTCTATTAATTTAAGCAACCTCTCATCGGATGTTTGTTTATTCATGTTATACCGAACTCCTGGCTACCAAATCCCGGATAATAAACTCATCGATAATCATCCTGTTGCTAGTGATTAAATTTCTTAAAGCATTGTGGCAAATAAAATTTATTTTACGCGGATACCCTTGGCTGTACCGCTGGATCTCGCTGATAGCATCTTCAGTAAAAAGCTTTAGTTGCGAATCGAAACCCGAACGCCTTAAGCGAAAGTCGATTAAATCCCTAGTTTCCGCTTCATCCAAAGGATTAATAACATATTTAAGGACAATCCGGTCAAAGAAATTCTTAATTTCTTTTATTCTTGGCAAAAGTTCCATCTGCGCAAAAAGCACCAGTTGTAATAGCTTAAATTCATTTGTCTCGTAATTTAATAAAACTCGCAATATTTCAAGTGATTCAGAGTTAAGTTTTTGGGCTTCATCCACCACCAGAACAACCGTTTTATTTTCCTCTACTCCTTTTTGAAAAAGGTATTTTTTAATCGCTTCCTTATAATCCAAAATGTTAGCGCCACTTTTAATCTGGTCTTGAATATTGAAGGTACGGATCAAGGATTCCAAAAAAATTTCTTCGCTTTGCGCGCTGGGATCCATGATCATATAAAAAAGTATATCTGGGCGTTCTTTTAGCATCTGAAAAAGCTTGCGTGAAAGAGTAGTTTTTCCAACCCCAACATCGCCAAGAATAACACTTAAGCCGCGGCGAAGACGAATTTCAACTAATAACCGCATAAGAGCAGCTTTGTGTTCGCTAGCTTCATAAAAAAAATCGGGATCGGGGCTATTGGAAAAAGGCTCTCTTTTTAAACCCAAGGCAGAATAGTAACTCATTTAACCCTTTCTCTAGAGTTTATATCAGTTACTATATTATATTGAAGAATATTGTCAAGCTCAATTCAAACCAGTTTCAGAGAATTATATTTTTTTGAGTAGATTGTTCAAAAAAGAGGCTTCGGCGAGCAGCAAACAAAGATTATGCTCCATAATCCGGCGAAGAGGCAAAGAACTCCTTAGATATTTTGCATTGAGCATTCTTTTTAACCCTTTTGAAATTCTTTTCAAAATTTCCAGTCTTTTCAGGAGCCGACGGCGCGCAGAGGCAGGTTTAATAAAATTAAGAAAATATAGGCTTAAATCCAAGGTAAACTGCGGGCGCTTAAAATCAAGAAGGTTTTTGTTTAACAGCATTTCAAAACGCCTCTTGCCTTTAGCGGTCAGGCAATAGACGGAACGTTCCGGCCGGCTGCTTTTTCTGACAGTCTGCTTGGTAAGCAGCCCCTCTTTTTCTAATATCCTTAAGGGGTAATATATTGATTTTAACTGAATGCCGGTAAAAAGGGAAAGGATTTTACGGACTTTTAATTTAATCTCATAGCCATGCTTGGGGCTCTGGCGTAACAGGCCTAATAAGATAAGTTCCTGTTCTATCATGCGGTAACACCTATGGACCTGAATTTTTTATATCTTAATTTAAGCAGCTCTTCTTTATCAATGGGCTCTAATTCCTTTAGATTTCTTAAGATAGAATCCTTGATATTTAAAGCGGTTTTCTGGGCATCGCGGTGGGCTCCTCCCAACGGCTCGCTGATTACCTCATCGATAATACCCATTTTTAAAAGGTCGCTTCCGGTAAGTTTCAAAACTTCGGCAGCCTGCGCCGCTTTCGCCCCGTCCTTCCAAAGAATGGCTGCGCAACCTTCCGGGGAAATTACGGAATAATATGAGTTTTCCAGAACAGCCACTCGGTCGGCAACCCCTACTCCCAGAGCTCCGCCGGAACCGCCTTCTCCGATTACAATCGCCATTATCGGCGTGGCAATGGCTGCCATTTCGCGTAAATTTACAGCGATCGCATGCGACTGGCCTCTTTCTTCTGCACCGATACCCGGATAAGCCCCCGGAGTGTCGATAAAGACTACAACCGGTAAGCTGAACTCTTCGGCCATTTGCATAATTCTAAGCGCCTTACGATAACCCTCCGGATGGGCGCAGCCAAAGTTGCGCTTTAAATTTTCGGTAGTATCGCGGCCCTTCTGGTGGCCGATCACAACAATCTTTTTTTTATCTAATTTCGCCAAACCGCAAATCATCGCTTTGTCATCCCCAAAAAGCCGGTCTCCGTGCAAGGGAATAAAATCTGACATTAGCATATTAATATAGTCCAAAGTATAAGGGCGCTGACGATGGCGGGCTAACTGCACCTTCTGCCAGGCAGTCAGGTTAACGTAGGTATCTTTTTTCAGCTGGCCAAGTTTGTCCTCGAGTTTTTTTATTTCGCTGGACAGGTCGATCTTCTTTTCAGCCATAAAAGACCTTAATCCCTGTATTTTTTTCTCTAGTTCTGCTATAGGTTTTTCGAATTCCAAAGCGGCCATGATTTATTCGATTATAGTAGTTTCTGTCCCCAGCGGGACAATAGTATAAAGCTCTTCGACATCCTGATTGCTTAAACGTACACACCCCTCGGTAACCTGTTTGCCGAGTTCCTGCGGTTGGGTTGTCCCATGTATTCCGTAGCCGGCCAGGTCAAAACCCATCCAACGCGTACCCAAAACATTTTCCGGACTTGACGAGGGAACTACAGCGCCGGCCTTAAACCAGGTCGGATTAGGAAGTTTGTTTATGATTTTAAAAGTACCTACCGGAGAACAATTATTCTTTCCTGTCGAGACTATATATGTCTTAAATATCTCTTCGCCGCTTTTAAGCCATAATATGTTCTGTGATTTATCAACTAGGATATTAAAAGGCGCGGTCCAGACCTTTATTTTCCTGCCAGGGATAATCAGCGAATCGCTTATATTGTTGCTTTTCATAATAAGCTCGGGGGTGGTTTTATATTCCTTGGCAATCTTTATCAAAGTATCCCCGGATTTTATCTGGTAAGATATTGATTTGGGAGTAACAACGGGAGAGAATAACAATTTAATATTGATATTTTCGGCTTTCTTCTGCCAGTTGATTACTTCGTTAGACTCCGGGTAATCATTAACCAATTTCTCGTAGATTATTTTGGCCTCAAATAATTCTCCTTTGGCCTCAAGCCCCTGGGCTTGATTCAACATTGACCTTATCGATGAACGATTAACCGAGTTTATCGAGCCCGAGGCTTTTTTAGAAGCAAAAACGAGAATAGCACCGATTAACGCAACTATGGCGATAATTACTATTAATAATTTTTTATTCACAAAAATTTTCCTCCTTAATCTTTTGTCCGGGAAAACCCCGGCAGTAGTTAGCCGGGGGCCTCCTTAATCTTTTGTCTAGGAAAATCCCGGCGCAACTTGCCGGGATACTCCTTAATCTTTTTGTCTGGGAAAACCCCGGCAGTAGTTAGCCGGGGGACTCCTTAAAGTTTTTATCTAGAAAATCCCGGCTGAAGCCGAGAGCCTACTTAATTATCTTGTATAAGATACCAAAGCTATAAAAATACCTAAAAATAATCCGATAAGTACTTCAAACGGCGTGTGCCCTATAAGTTCGCGTAAACGCAATTCCTGGATTTTGCCTTTCCAATATATATCTTCCATAATCCGGTTAAGAATTTCAGCCTGTTTGCCGGTAGAGCGGCGCACTCCTTGAGCATCAAACATTACCACAATGGCAAAAGCAAAAGCCAGCGCAAAATAAACGCTATCAAACCCAAATTCCAGGCCGGTGCTAGTTGCCAGGCAAGCCGCGCCTCCGGCATGAGCGGAAGGCATTCCTCCGCTTCCGATAAACAGACGGAAATCAAACTTTTTTTTCCTGAAAACTCCTATGACTACTTTCAGCGTCTGGGCAATCAGCCAGGTAGAAATAGTAGTCATCAAAATTTTATTTCTAAATATCTCGGCGAAAAAATCTTTCATTATTCTTTGGTCTGGGCAGGAATTACTTCGATCTTAACTCTTTCAGTGGTAGATTTACCGTCCTTAATCAGAAAACCACGGTTGCCTTGCGTTTCTATGAGGGGATCGCTGTTTTTTCGTTTCTTTAACTCATTTATTGCTTTTCTTAATTCAACTACTGAACTTAAGGTTACTTTATACTGCTCGTTTTCGGTTAATATTTTTTTACGGCCTTCGATAAGCGCCCTATTTTCCGCTTTTAATATGGCTAATTTAGCGCCTTGCTCCTCAAGATTGTCTTCAACTACGGCCTTTTCCTTAAAAAGGCGCTTAATTTTATCGTTGCTTGCTCTTAAATTGCCCTTGTATAATAAATTTTTTGAAGTTAACTGACCGTTAAGCTGTTTTTCTTTCTCTATATCCTGCAATAAGTTTTGTTTCTCTTCATTTAAAACTGCGATTTCAATCGTGGCCTGGTTTAAATTCTCCCTTAATAAATATACCTGCCTTACTTCGCTTATATACCGAACCATGCTAAAGCCGGTGATACCCACTAAAAGGATAATGGCTATATTTTTAATCATGTTCTTATTCATTGGAATTATTATATAACCTGTTGCCCGAAAAGCAAGATATTTTATCGAAACTGTTTCGCAGCTAATCGGGAAATAGGGACAATTTTTAGTTAGATTATCGGATTTAAGCCGTCTATTGTTCCAGAAAGGAACTTAAAATGATTTCAAAAATCTATAGTTTTGGCCTGATTGGTTTAGAGGCATATCCGGTTGAAATAGAAACCGATTGCTGCAACGGCCTTCCTGCTATCAACCTAGTAGGCTTAGCCGACACTGCCGTAAAAGAAAGCCGGGAAAGAGTCCGCTCAGCAATTAAAAACTCGGGGTTTACCTGGCCGGCGCAGAGAATAACCGTAAACCTGGCCCCTTCTAATTTCAAAAAAGAAGGCCCCAGTTTTGACCTGGCTATTGCCTTGGGGATCCTGGCCTCAAGCGGACAGATTGATAACAAGATAATCAGCGGATATTCTTTCCTGGGAGAATTATCGCTTGATGGACGGCTGCGCCCTGTTCACGGCGTTTTGGCTATAGGTTTAAGCATGGGTGATTACCCGATAAAAAACCTTGTTTTGCCCGATGAAAATTCCAAAGAAGCCGCTTTAATACCCGGAATATCCGCCTGGCCTTTAAAAAACTTAAAAGAAGTAGTCCAATTTTTAACTGATCCGGCTTCAAGAAAACCATTTAAAATTAATCCTGAAGAGCTAATTAAGGAAAATGCAAAATATTCTTTGGATTTTTCGGAAGTAAAAGGGCAATATTTCGCCAAAAGAGCTATTGAGGTGGCGGTATCAGGCGGCCACAATATCATTTTAATCGGCCCTCCCGGAAGCGGCAAGACTATGCTCGCCAAAAGAATCCCCACCATTATGCCTGCCTTAACCCTTGAGGAAACCCTCCAGATAACCAGGATCCACTCCGTTGCCGGAACACTCTTAAATAAAGACGGCTTAATTGCAACCAGGCCGTTTCGCTCCCCCCATCATAGTATTTCCGATGTGGCCTTAATCGGAGGAGGAGCTATTATTAAGCCGGGAGAAATCAGCCTGGCCCATTATGGAGTTTTATTTTTGGATGAACTTCCTGAGTTTAACCGCAAAGCCCTTGAAGCATTAAGACAGCCGCTTGAAGATAATTTAATTTGTATCAGCCGAATAAGGGGGACATTAGTTTTTCCTGCCTGTTTCTTGCTGGCAGCTGCGCTTAACCCTTGCCCGTGCGGAAATTATTTCAGCATGAATAAACCTTGCCACTGTAACCCCGGGAAAATAAAAAATTACCTGGGTAAAATTTCCGGGCCATTGCTCGACAGGATCGATATCCATATCGATATCCCCCAGGTAAAATACCATCAATTAATCGCCATGGAAGAAGCAGAGTCATCGCTGGCCATCAGGCAGCGGGTAGAGAAAGCCCGGCTTATCCAAAGAGAAAGGCTTAAAGAATCCGGATTGTTCTATAATGCCCAAATGCAGGGCAGATTAATTAAAAAATACTGTTTATTGAGTCAGGGGGCGAGAAATTTGATCCGTTTGGCGATTTCGGAATTAAACCTTTCGGCCCGGGCATATGATAAAATCCTAAAGATCGCTCGGACCATAGCGGATTTAAAACAAGAGGAGACTATTTCAGAGGAGCATATTGCCGAAGCAGTGCAATATAGAAGCCTGGATAAACAGCTTAATTAACCCGAAACTGTTTCGGACTCAATCGGGAAATAGGGCTAAAATGACAAAAACAAGAATTCTAATCGAAAATGCCTGTTATCATATCTACGCTCGAGGAAATCAAAAACAGGCGATTTTTCTTAAAAAGGATGACTTTGAATTCTATCTCCAACAATTAAAACGTTACAAAAAGAAGTATTCCTTCCATCTTTATGGTTATTGTTTAATGCCTAACCATATTCATTTAATGGGAAAGGCGGATATTCCTGAGAAATTGTCAAAATTCATGCAATGCCTGCAGCGTTCTTATACTGCTTATTTTAATAATAAGTATGGGAAGGTTGGACATGTTTGGCAGGGAAAATTTAAAATGAAATTAATTACGGATGATCGATATGCACTCGACTGCATATATTATATTGAAACAAATCCTGTGCGGACAAAATTAGTAAGGAAACCAGAGGATTATCATTATTGCAGTTATTTAGAAAGAAATTTGGGAAGTAGCAATAAAATTGTGGATGATTTTTCCGCTCGCTGACCCTATTTCCCGATTAGCTGCGAAACAGTTTCGGGTTAAAAAAATGTTTCGCAAAATTTTAGGGAATTAGCGGGTAGAAACTGAGATTGTCGTGCTTGCGCTGGAGGCATTCCCTCTCTCATCTTTAACGGTAAGAGTAGCGATAAAATCGCGTGCGCCGTAAGAAGTACTCCAGTAGGTATTTTCGGGGTTTTTCTGGGTTGAGCTATCTCCGTCACCAAAATCCCAATGATAAGCAACAATTTTAGCGGATTTTGAATGTGACTGCTGGGCGGAAAATTTAACTTTTAGCGGAGAATAACCTTTAAGCGGTTTAGCGCTGATTACCGCTACCAGCTGTTCTGGCTGTATCTGGACAGATAAAGTTTTTTCAACTTCAGCTGCCGGCTGAACAGGATTTTCTACAGGAGCGCTAGGAACAGCTTCTTCTATTGCTTCTGAGGTAACAACGGGTAGATTTTCTTTAGCTGCCTCCTGCGGGACCTGGGCTGCTTGGGGCTCCTCTGCAGGTAAAACTGGCGGCTCGGTTTTTATAACCGTAGTTCCTGCCGGTTTTTCTTGCCCGCTTTCTTTTGTCAAATCATTATCTATATAGTTTTTAAGTTTTTCTTTTAAGCTATTCAAATTAGCTTTTTCAAGCTCCTCTTTCTCTTCTTCCAGTTTATCCGTTTTTTCTTTATATGCCGGGTTATGGTTATAACGGTAATCCGACACCGCTGTAAAAGGCCAACGCAATACCCCTCCGACAAAATCGACTAGCATCGCCGGGAAATTCCAAAAATTCTGCTTCCATTTCGACTCAATCAAGCCCATCTTTTTATAATAATATTCTACCGAAGCCCTGCGCCGGTTAAACCTTTCCTTAGCCGTTTCCAGGCCTGGCAGTGATTTATCGGGCCCCACAGTATATTCGATGATAGGCTTATCATCGTAGCTGACCAAATATCCTTCGGTTTTATCCTGAGATTTCTGAAATTTATAAGTAGCGCATCCGGTTAAAACAAACGCAAAAAATAACAGGATTAAACTCTTTTTTAAAAACATTTTTTCCTTTCTTATAGTTTCATTAAAGCCAAAGCTTCCGAACGGGTCTTTTCGTTCTCTTTAAAAATCCCCCGCACAGCGCTGGTTACTGTCATCGTACCGGGTTTTTTTATTCCGCGCATAGACATGCAGAGATGTTCTGCTTCAATAACTACCATAACCCCCAAAGGTTTTAATTTATTCATTACTATCTCGGCAATCTGGGTAGTTAATCTTTCCTGAACCTGAGGCCGGCGGGCTAATATATCTACAACCCGGGCCAGCTTGCTCAAACCGGTTACCCTTCCGTTTTTGGGGATATAGGCAACATTAGCCCTTCCTAGAAACGGCAGAAGATGGTGTTCGCATACGGAATATAAAGGAATCCCCCTCAAGAGGATAATTTCATGGTGTTTTTGTTCGAGGATGACTTCTAATTCTTTCTCCGGATCCTGGCTGATTCCGGAAAATATCTCTTCATACATCTGGGCTACCCGCTTAGGGGTCTGAAGCAGGTCTTTTCTTTTTGGGTTCTCGCCGATTGCAACAAGTATCTGACGCACGGCTTTTTCTATTTTTTTAGTATTCATTTTTTCCTTTTAGGATAAGAATAAAGAGTGGAATTATTATCTAATGAAAACTGCCTTTCCGCAATAGGTTTTTTAAAGCTAACCGGGGCTAAAAAAAGTTTTTTTTAGTCACTTGACTATTCTTACTAAATATTATACTATGTATCGATGTCAAAAAAACGGATATTAGTCGCTGATGACCAAGATGAAATCCTTGCCCTCTTAAAAGACTCCCTTTCTAATTCCGGATTTGAAGTTGCGCTCTGCAAAGAATCAAAAGATATTCTTCATTTGACCAAATCGTTCCATCCCGACCTGATATTGCTGGACCTGCTTATGCCAGAGCTGGGAGGTTTCGAAGTATGCGAAATTTTAAATAATGACCTTGCTTCGCGCGACATACCTATAATCATAATCTCGGGTTTTGGCGACCTAGTAGATATCAAGAAAGCCTATAATTTGGGCGTGGTTGGTTATTTTGTCAAGCCTTTTGCCCTGGATGATCTAACCAAAGAGATAAATAAAGCCATCGCCAACAAAGAACAGGCCCTTTAAATTATTTCCCGATACAAAAATCGGCAAAGATCCTATCCAATAGATCCTCGGAAAAACTTTTCCCCAATATTTTGTCCAAAGACGAGCAGGCATCTTTTAAGTTTTGGGCCGTAAGTTCCGGAGAAATTTTTCTGGCGAAAGATTTCTGGGCTTGGCTAATTAATTTTCTGGCATTCTTAAGCCCCTGGATATGCCGCAGATTGCTGACTATCGCCGATTCCGCTACCTGAGATTTACCTTTAAGGACAACCTCATAGAGGGCATCTTCAAGGATGTTGATATTTTTACCTGTCTTGGCGCAAAGCTGGATTACTTTGGGAAAAGCTTCAAAAACCTGATCTTTTTCTATTCGGCTCTTTAAATCAATCTTATTTATCACCGCAATCACATTTTTATTTTTTATTTCGCCGATTAATTTCTTATCTTCCTTCTCCAGTTTTTTATTTGCATCAAATAGAATGATCACCAGGTCAGCTGATTTAATATAATCCCTGGAACGCTTAACGGCTTCTTTTTCGATTAAATCGCGCGGTTTAAGAATACCAGCAGTATCAGTAATTCTTACCGGTATCCCCCTAATATCGATTAACTCTTCGATAGTGTCGCGGGTAGTCCCAGCAAGAGGAGTAACTATTGAGCGTTCTTTTTTAAGCAAGGCATTTAAAAGCGAAGATTTTCCGACATTCGGTTTTCCGCAGATAACCGTAAGGATCCCTTCGCGCAATATCCTTCCGACTGGAGCATTATCAAGCAATTTATTTATCTCTAAAGCTACAGAATTAATATTATCCGCAAACGCCGCGCTTTCTTGGTCTATCCCTTCTTCGGGAAAATCTATATTTGCTTCCAGGATAGCCAGAATATTTATTAATTTTGCCCGGATTCTATTTATTTCTTTAGAAAGGCGGCCGCTTAATTGCCCCAGGCTTATTTTAAGGGCGGAATCAGTTTTTGCGCAGATGACATCAATAACCGCCTCTGCCTGAGCCAGGTCGATCCGGCCGTTTAAAAATGCCCGTTTAGTAAATTCACCGGGCTCAGCCAGCCGGGCCCCTTGCTTTAAGGTCAAATCTAAAACTTCGGTTAAGGCCACCAATCCGCCATGGCAGTTTATTTCAACCACATCCTGGCGGGTATATGATTTTGGTTTACGCATAACCGCAAGGATCACCTCATCGATAATTTTTTCTTGATCGGCAATATACCCATAATGCATCGCGTAGCTTTTAAAATCATCCGCCTTTTGTTTTCTAGGGCCGACAAATATCCTGTTGGCTATCAAAATGGCTTGTGGCCCGCTTAAGCGCACTATACCGATACCGCCTTGGCCTTGAGCGGTTGAAATCGCCGATATCGTATCGTTTAAATTATATTCAAGCATCCCTAAACTCTCCTACTACAAACAGGCTCCCGGTTACAAGAATAAGATCATTTTTTTGAGCTAATCTGGCAGATAAAAGTTTAGCTTCTTTTACGCTTCTGGTCAAATACAGTTTTCTTTTAAAATAACCCGCCAGTTTTTCACAAGAGGCTGCCCTCGGTGTTAGGGCTTTGGTTAAAACAATTTCATCCGCTAAGGGCCCCAACGTCCTGACAATACCTTTAATATCCTTGTCTAAACAGACCCCCAGAACTAAAATAATTCTGCGGTATTTAAAATTTTCTATTATGGCTCTTTTTATTGCCTGGGCCGAAGCCAAATTTTGAGCGCCGTCTAAAACAATTAAAGGGTCTCTTTTGATTATTTCACATCTTCCCGGCCAACGGGTATTTTTAATTCCCCGCTTGATCAATTTAGAATTTATTTTTAACCCGGCGCCGGCCAGGGCCTCAATCGCCCTCCAGGCTAATCCGGCGTTAATCAATTGGTGCTTTCCGATCAAGCCCGTTTTTAGAGTACGGCATTTTATGTTCCTGCCGGCAAGGCAAAGTTTAGCACCCACATTTTTACATTTATCCCGGATTACCTTTAAGGCTTCTTTTTTTTGAGGAGCGCAAATTACTATTTTACCATTTTTAATAATCCCGGCTTTCTGCTCGGCGATCTTGGCCAGGGTTTTCCCTAATTTTTGGGTGTGCTCGTAACTAATCGGGGTTATAACCTGGACTAATGAATCAACCGTATTGGTAGCATCCAGCCTTCCACCCAAGCCGGTTTCCAGGACTGCCAAATCTATTTTTTTACGCTTAAAATAAAGAAAAGCTAATGCCGTATAAACTTCAAAGAAGGTTAACGAACCGTATTTCGACCAGCGGTTATATTCATCAACCCGCGGCTTTAGTTCTTCAATTAAAGAAACTACTTCTTTTTTTGAAATCATCCCTTCGAAATCACTTGTTCTTTTCCGGCTGCTAGCCTGAGGCCTGAGAATCCTGATCCTTTCCCGGAAATCTTTCAAATGCGGAGAAGTATACAAGCCGGCCGTAAAACCTGCCTCCCTTAGAATATAGGCGATGAATGCTGCGGTCGAACCCTTACCTTTTGAGCCGGCAATATGAATAACCCGCAGCGATTTTTGGGGG
>Ga0172375_10011235_pt1 | contig 11432 bp, 9 predicted proteins | sample LakKiv1m_FD_114537 | JGI IMG/M metagenome (GOLD analysis project Ga0172375, IMG submission 114537) | Freshwater microbial communities from Kabuno Bay, South-Kivu, Congo - kab_092012_11.1m | ecosystem: Environmental > Aquatic > Freshwater > Lake | place: Democratic Republic of the Congo... | reverse complement strand
TTTCGGTATTTCCGATCTAAACGACGCTTTTTGTCAATTTCAGACAGATGCTCATGCCGAAACCAGCCACGAGCCAGGGACCACGACCCGAAATTTCCGGGTTTTCGTTCAGACACTAATTATTGAAATCGACGAGTTGAAATTTAAGCCAATATCTCTTGGAAGACGGGTTCGGCTGTATCTATATCTGTCTTGCAATTTGGGCTGCTTCATGAATGGCATCCATGGCGTGTCTAGGATCGACACAGTCTCCCAAGCTATACATCTCGTCAAAGATCCCTGCGAGAGATCGAGCAAGTTCCTTGCGAGATTCCACGCCTGCTGCGATAACGACAGTGTCGGCGTTGGCCATTTTTTCCTGCCCCTCATGCTCATAAACGACCCCTTCCTGAGTTATCTTCGTGGCCGTCGCCAAGGTGACAATCTTGACGCTGTACTCGCGAAGCTCACCGATGATAGTCCACCTGGTTGTTCTCCCGATGTCCTGACCGATCCGGTCCATCATCTCCAAGACTGTGACGTCGGCTCCCGTGCGAGTGAAATGTAGCGCAGTCTCGGGATTGATGCCTTTTTTGGATGCAAGGAATATCGCAACATCGGGACTCATGGCTTTTTGTTTGACTATGAAAAGGGCCGTTTCCGCACCCGTAGCACCGCCGCCAATGATCACCACTTTTCCTTTCACTTCGGCTTTGGCCTCGAGAATATCATGGGCGTGGACCACATTCTTCTGATCGATGCCCGGGATTTTAGGCCAAATGGGGGTCGTACCCGTAGCCAGCACTATGGCGTCAGGCTTTTGCTCGCTAATGACATCGCGGTCTGCCTCGGTTTCCATTTCAATCTTAACATCCAGCCGCACCATTTCATTGGAAAGGTAGTTGACAGCCGTAACGAATTCTTCTCTTCCCGGTGGAATGGCGGCCAGATTGAGGGCACCTCCCAGCCTGTCTGATTTCTCATAGAGGATCACATCATGTCCTCTCATTTTGAGTACGCGAGCCGCCTCCATGCCTCCGATTCCCCCCCCCACCACGATAACCTTCTTGGGTTTTTCGGCAGGAATGATTTCGAACTCCTTCTCTCTACCCACAGCAGGGTTGAAAGCGCAAGTTACCGGCTTAGCCGAAAAAACCTGATCGAAACAGGTGTTGCAGGCGGTGCAGTAACGGATCTCTCCCAAGCGGCCCTGCACAGCTTTATTGGGGAATTCGGGGTCGATAAGGAATGGCCGAGCAAAGCCTATGAGATCGGCTTGTTGGTTGACGAGAATCCTTTCTGCGAGGATCGGATCGTTTATGCGATGGCATGCGATCACAGGCACATCAACCTTTTCTTTTATTCCCTGTGCGAGATAGACAAAGGTTCCTCTTGGTACGTTCATAGTTATCATGGGCATGGGGGCCTGATGCCAGCCTACGGCCTGGTTGATTACGTCCACTCCTGCTTTTTCCACGGCCTGAACCACCTGCTGGATGTCATCCTGCCTGTTGCCACCGGGCATGAAGCTGTCGCCGCAGGTGCGATAGGAGATTGGGAAATCAGATCCCACGCGCTCTCTGATGGACCTAACGAGTTCCGTGGGAAATTTTATGCGTCCTTCAAAGTTTCCGCCGTATTCATCGGTCCGTTTGTTAGTTAGAGGTGAGATAAACTGGTTTATAAGATATCCACCTGTACCGATGATCTCCACGCCGTCGAATCCGGCCTTTTGCACCATGACGGCCCCTCGGACAAGATGTTCGATGGTCAGCTTGATTTCGTCTTTTGTCAATTCCCGTGGCATCTCTCCGGTGAGACCTGAACGAACCGCGGAGGCTGAGACCGGCTGGCTTCCCAATATGGAAGAGAAAGCAGATGCACCCTGATGCATGAGCTGCGCAAACACCTTTGCCCTATGCTCATGGACGGCATCGGTAAGTCTCTTGAGCCCGGGAAGAAACTTCTCGGCTTCCAGTGCTGGGCTATGTGGCAGTTTGCTGCCAAAGTCATTATAGCAGGTGACAACAATGATCAATCCGGCGCCGCCTCGTGCCCTTTGAGAGTAGAATTCGATGAACCGGTCGTTGACCGTACCATTTTCATCACAGAACCCGAGCCCCATAGGGGACATAACGATCCTGTTTTTGATTTCCACAGCACCAATTTTAATGGGTTCGAATAACTTCTGTAAATGTTCCATCTTACACTATCCTTTCACCATCTCTCCTTTTTTACTTTTTCAAAGATTCCGCCGAGTAAACCCGGGGTGCTTAAAAAGGAGGCCGCTAATATTTAGACATAAAGTCTGGAATAGCTACGTTTGAGCCTCTTCTTGACAGGTGGCAATATCTAAATGATTATGGCCTCATTACTATTGCCTGATCGTCTCTTTGTTAACACGCACGCTGCTGACGAAGTAGCCAATATATTCACGCTCCGAGTCTCTGCAAGGAAAGCTGGTTTTTGTGAGTATGGCAGCAAGAAGTGTCATAGGGAAAAGAAACAAGAAGAGGGCATGCCCCTACTTATGACACAATAAATAAAAGAAAATCTTAAACCGAAATATCCGGTGTTAGAGTCCTTTTGCGGGCGATTAATGACTTCGCTGTCGCGATTTTAGTAACATCATACCGGTAGGCCGTTACAGTTCTGATCTTGCTCAGAGGGCCAGAACTTTCTTGCCGCACTATATTACCCCGTTAGATTTCTAAACCATATTCAGTCTTTACCGTTTCTCGTTCTATTTCGCCGTTCTCTCCCCTTGGCAAAGCGTTCACAAAAGTTAAGTACTTGGGCTTCTTATACCTTGCTATGCGGTTCGCCACAAACTCGATGAGTTCTTCGGGCTTCAGGGAACTTCCAGCTTTACGAACGCATACGGCTTTTATGGCTTCCCCCCATTGCTCGTCCGGGATTCCAAAAACGCAAGCCCCAATCACCTCTGGATGCTCAAGTAGAGACTTCTCGACCTCAGAGGGGTAAACATTCTCTCCCCCCGGCTTTATGAGTTCTTTTTCTGCTTTTCGTTTCACATACCATAGGTAACCATCTTCATCCAAACGGCCCACGTCCCCTGTATGATGCCAGCCTCCTCTGAAGGTATAGGCCGTCTCTTCCTCCATTTGCCAATAGCCCTGAAAAACAATAGGACCTTTAACCAGGATCTCACCCGCTTGCCCGGCAGGAACATCCCTGTCATAATCGTCCACAATACGTAGCCGAGCTAGAAGGCCTTCCCTACCTGAAGATCCGGGACATTCATTAAATGGAGAAAGTGTGCAGAAACTCATCGTCTCCGTCTGGCCAAAACAGACCCAAAATGTTGCCCCCGTAGTCTCTTGGAAACGCTGAATGGTATTAGTCTGATCCAACCCGGTTCCTATCTTGAGACTTGATAGTTTTTGCCCCGATAAACTGGCCTCATCCAAAATCGATGAAAGCATGGGGGGAAATGTCTCGATAATCGTAATCTTTTCCCTCTCTATCAATTCAGCGGCATCCTTAGGGTTGAATTTCTTTATAAGCACGTTTCGTCCCCCAGCGTGCATTACGCTGAGACTCATAACCAGGCCACCGATATGATAGAGGGGAGCGAGGTTCAAGTAGGCGGAATCGCTCTGGATTGGTAATGTTGCAATAGCCTGCAGATTTGCTGCCACAAGATTTCCATGGGTAATCACTGCACCCCTCGGTCGTCCTCCAACAGCAGCAGTATATATGATGACCAGAGGATCCTCGTCGTCCACGCCCACTGTGCCGGTACTGACATCGATGCCAGATACCTCATCAATCGGACTAAACTCTGCTGTCCCTTTTCCAATTGTAAGACGGCGTTCAATATTGCGAAGGTCTGCCGCATCTCTTAAGCCCTCTACAAATTCCGGATCCGCTATCAACGCTTTTGGAGAGCTATCTTCGAGAATGAATTGGATCTCTTCCGGTTTGAGCCGCCAATTGACCGGAATCACTATGGCGCCCATTCTTGCAGCCGCACCATAAATCTGAAAATATTCAGGACAGTTAAAGGCTACCACCGCGATCCGATCTTCCTTCCGAAGTCCCAAAGATGCAAGGCCTCCAGCCAGACGATCCACCTCCTCAGCATAATCTCCAAAACTCCATCTTACATCCCCACAGATTATGGCGGCATCATCAGCTCGGAGAACTACGTTTTTATCAATCATATCCGAAATTGTCATATCGCTCTGTCTCAACTTGCTCTCCCCCAGTTCCGTTACCATAAAAGAAACTTCATTCTCTTTATAATCTTAGGCTAAAAATTCACTTTACCTATCCCTTTCAATTGCAAAATCTCCCTGGCTTCATTAGGGCTTGCAGGTTCGAGATCGAGCTCTTTGGCTATTTTTACAATCCTTTCAACCTGGTCGGCATTGCTCTTGGCCAAAAGCCCTTTCCCAGCATATAGACTGTCCTCTAAGCCTACACGAACATTTCCTCCCATCAGAAGGGACATGTTGCACATTCTTATTTGGCTACGACCTGCAGCGCATACCGACCAAACAAAATCTCCAATGTTCATCTGAGCAGTCCTGTGCAAAAATACCAGATTTTCCGGAGTAGCCGGAATACCACCCAAGATCCCCATCACGAATTGGATATAGACCGGTTTCTGGACTTGACCTTGCTCAATCATAAAGGCCAGATTATTGATCATGCCCACATCATAGATTTCAAATTCCGCTTTGGTCTCGTTCTCCATAAAAATTCTGCAATATTTTCGAAGACTCTCGAAGTGATTGGGGAAAATATAGTGCTCACTATCGGCAAGGTGCTGAGCCTCCCAACCAAACTTGAATTCTTTGTATCGTGAAGCTGTCATAAAATAGGCGAAGTTCATTGACCCAAAATTAAATGAGGCTAATTCAGGTTTGAATGAAGAAACACCAGCTACCCGTTCCTCAACTGTCATGCCCTGGGATCCTCCCGTCGATAAACAAAGTATTATATCACAACGAGATTTCACCTCTGTTATTATCTCTTCAAATAGCTCTAGAGATGAGCTAGGTTTGCCCGTTTCGGGGTCCCTTACGTGGATATGGGCTTCGGCCGCACCAGCCTCCCAGGCCCTTACGGCCTCGTCCGCTATTTCTTTTGGTGTAATGGGCAGGTAGGGTGACATGGTCGGGACATGGATGCTTCCGGTAATCGCTGCCGTGATGATCACTTTATCCATTAGCGCCTCCTATAGCATGTAAGAAAAATAGCCACATCATACATTTCTGTGTGCAACATACATACCGCTCAACTCTTTATGAAAATTCAAAAGCATGCCCGAACTCCAGGTCAAACCCAAATCGATCCGTACCCTAAAGAAAAAGACTCAGATGACCGCGGATAAACGCGAAAGTTCCTATGGTGGTTCGATCCGAAAAGCAATCAAGCGAAAAGGAGAGTGATAGCAACCCATTACGGCCTCAATGGACCTAATATGTGCTAAGCTAATATCCTGATATTATTAACGCTTGTTACTTTAAATCTGCCTTATAACTATCCGTAACTACATAGCGGGGGTAGCTACACAGAAGTGTGACGCCTCATTTTTATTATTGACCGGTCCAAACAGGACGCCTTTTCTCTTTAAAAGCTGCCATACCTTCCTTCTGATCTTTAGTGCTAAAGCACTGTGAAACGCATTGGATCTCAAAGGCTAAAGCACTGGCTATGTCCATACTATTACCAATATAAACAGCCTGTTTCAGCATCTTCATTGCAAACGGAGGCATTCCAGCCATCTTCCTTGCAAAACCAATGGCAGCTCCCAATAGTCCTTCTGGCGCACACAATCTGTTTACTAATCCAATTTCGTATGCTTTCTGGGCCGATATTTGCTCCCCTGTCATTAGGAGTTCCAATGCCTTACCCTGACCGACAAGACGGGGCAAACGTTGAGTGCCTCCCCAGCCCGGAATTATCCCCAGTAAAATCTCAGGCTGCCCAAATCTCGCTTTCTCTGATGCAAATCTCACGTCGCAACTCATGGCTATTTCGGTACCACCCCCTAAAGCAATACCATTTACAGCTGCGACGGTAGGTTTGGCCAATGTCTCAAGATATCTACACGTCCCGTTACCCAATTCCGTGAAAAGCATCGCTTCTATTGGCGTCTTGTTCAACATTTCCTCAATATCAGCACCTGCCACAAAACTTCTTTCACCTGAGCCTGTCACCACAAGGGCCTTTACCATATCGTCGTCATGAGCATCCTTGAGGACCTGCTTGAATTCTTCCAGCGTCTCTGTATTTAGAGCATTAAAAAACTTGGGCCGACTAAATGTTATTACGGCCACTCCATCTTCTACAGAATAATCCAAGTTCCTAAACTTCATGAATTCTTTCCCTCAATTTCAAAATGAAAAGGTTATTGGAATAGATGGCTCCGGCCATTGCGTTAGGATTGAAATATTCCGAACATAAAGGCACCAAGAATGGCTGAGAGCCATCTCTCTCCAATTTGTTGCAGAATTAACAATTGTCCCTCTCTATCTATCATTGCAGACAATTTCGGGTTTATATTCAGAATTAGATTAACGCCAAACATTTTCCATTAGTTCGTAGGTTCAAAAAACGCAATGTCCATGATATGTCCCCTGCGCTTCTGTTCCCAGTTTGCCTGCACTCTCATGCCGATATTTATATAATCTTTGACCTTTTCAACGTCGGATAAATCAATGCCACCAACTAAATGGGTGAGACAATTATCTGCCCCATCCAACTGTATCAGCGCCACGATATACGGCGGAGGCGTGGTCTGTCCAGTAAAGGTGAAGTTTACCATCGACCAAGTCCTAATGGTTCCTTTGTCGCTGACTTGAATCCACTCCTTAGTATCCTCAAAACAACGCGGGCAGAATTTCCTTGCCGGAACTAAAACTCTGCCGCATTTTTCGCACTTGGTACCCATAATCTTCTTGTTCATAAATTCGTCAAAAAACTTAGTAAACGTCGGTCCTAACGCCCATTTATAAGGCAAATATATGGTCTGCTCTATGCTTCGGCTTTCTTCACTTCCCATAGTAATAATCCTCCTTTGATTTCATAACTCGTTGCTTAAAATCATAACACCAACAAACTGACATTCGCCACCCATGGCAGACGCAAAAGCTGTCTTGGCTCCTGGGATTTGCCGTTCCTCCGCCTTACCCATCACTTGGAGGGCCGCTTCCGCGACCCTGAGAAGCCCGGTAGCACCAATTGGATTAGTACAAAGCGTCCCTCCAGATGGATCACATGGCAATTCGCCCCCTCTAAATACCACGCCATTTTCTACAAGCTCACATGCCTTTCCCTCCTCACAAAACCCAAAACATTCATACCATATAAGCTCTTGGAATGTAAACGGATTATAAACCTCAGCTACGTCGATTTCCTTGCGCGGATTTTGGATGCCGGCCATTTTATAGGACTCCTTGGCAGCATTAATCGGGACCAGCCACCTTACTTTATCGCTGTCCCCAAAAAAGTGCTCATCGCCCGAATATGAAAGCCCTTTTACCCAGGCAACTCTTTTCCCACGCTTCTTGGCCTTTTGCCCTGACGTGAAAATGACAGCACACGCTCCATCCGAACTTGGACAAATATCAAGGAGTCTTGTAGGATAAGAAACAATCTTCGAATTGAGAACATCCTCAACAGTAAGCTTTTGTCGAATATGAGCATAAGGATTGTTGAGTGCGCTTTCATGATGCTTAACTGAAATGATCGCTGCTGCGTTTCTAACCCGCTCGAATGGCAGTTTGTACCTATCAGCATATTGGTTTCCTTGCATCGTGAATATCGAAGGGGCATCGCCAACAAAATACCTCTGGAAATATGGATCAGCAACTGTAGTCATGGTTGCTTGGGGATCTCCCTCAAGCATTTTCTGATGCCCTACAGCAAGAACTGTATCAAACATGCCTGATGCGACATGATAAAATGCAGTTTGAGCTACGGAGATTCCCGTTGAGCCACACGTAGCTGTTCGAACTAAAGGCTTACTCTTAGCACCAAAGGCATCTGCCAAGTATAGATGAGGAGCGTTAATTCCTTCCATCGGCGCTGGCATCGAACCAGAAACAACTGCATCGATGTCTTTAAAGGAGACTCCTGAATCCTCTAAGGCTCTGATGACCGCCTCCTGAACCAACTCCGGATAGCTCACATCTTGCCTACGACCGTGCTTCGTTTGCCCTACACCCAAAATTGCAACTGGATTCAACATAAATATCCTCCCTATTTTCCAAGTATAATAACTGAATGCAATTGCCCTCCAAAACCATGCGCTGAGTGTGCCAGCGCATTAGTTACATTTGGAACCTGCCGACTCTCTGCACTTCCCATGACCTGAAGTGCAGCTTCCACCACTCTAATAAGGCCCCTTGCAACATATGGATTTGTTGCAGTAACTCCACCGGATGGGTTAACAGGAAGTTCTCCGGTCATCTCTATGGTGCCATTTTCTGATAGACGACCACCATCTCCTTCGTTACAGAACCCCAGTTGCTCGCAGTACATGAGTTCTTGGAAGCTGTAAGGGGAGCAGATCTCAGCAACTTGAATTTCATTCTTTGGATTGGTAATGCCTGCCATTTCATAGGCTTTTTGAGCAACATTCGCTAACTCAGTGTTTAAAAGGTCACGATCACCTATGAAGGAATGATCCGTACCCCAACACAGTCCTTTTACCCATACAGGATTATCGGTCAGCTCTCGCGCTTTTTCAGCAGAAGCAAGAAGAACACTACAAACGCCGTCTGATTGAGGAGGGCAGTCCAATGACCTGATGGGATATGCCGCCATAGCTGACGTTACAATATCTTCTATTGTATAATTTCCACTTCTGTGAGAATAAGGATTGTTAAGAGCGTTCCTAAGATTTTTAACAGCAATTTTGGCAATCTGCTCTTCAGAAATTCCATAACGAGTCATGTATAGATTCGCCTGCAATGCAGCCGCCGAGATATCATCCAAGCCGAAAGGACGAGTGAAGAAAGGATCCCCGTACATACTTGTGAGAACCTTATGGTCCGGCACTTCAGACGATTTGGTTATAGCGTGAATAGCTACGGTGTCAAAATGGCCGCTTAAGACCCGTAACATTCCGTACATGAAGGCACTTGCTCCATCTTCCTCTACCTTGCTGGAGTTTTTTAAATATGCACCGACAGCGTCATAGTAAACAGAATTAGAGCAAGAGATCCCTTGCCAATAATCAGAGCTCGCCGAGACAATGCTGCCGAGATCATCCCTCTTTATATTGATTTTATTTAACAGGCCTTTCATTGACTCATAACAGACGTCTCGGAGGTTATTATCCTTGACCTCCTCATGTCCAATCTGATCTACAGCTACAATAGCTATCCGTTTTGGCAACATTATGTAACCATCTCCTTTCACGTTATTTTAAACTGCATTCCAAATGGCCGATTGCACTCCTACTTACACATCTTCTTATAGTCAGGTATGAAAAAGGATCGTGGAGACCCAATTTATAATGAAGAAGCCCACCATCGAAAGAATTCTGAATCATATATGCTCATTTCCCACTCCAGTTGATTTACTTTAGTATCCTCGTTCATTCGTTAATCTGACACACAGGAGAGTTTCTAGCGCCTAATTTCGGGTGTTTTTCTATCTTTTCCTATAGAGGTCAGAGCCGTCAATCAAAACACAAGTTGCTATCCCCCTCTGTGCAAGACTAACATTCTGGCCCCTCGATGGGCCAAAATTTCTTAAAGTCAAACACTGTGCCTCCACCTTTTCTGAATCTTAATGTATCCCGGGAGATTGATGATATCTGCTTGAAGGACAATTTTTTCTAAGAAATCTCTTCCTTCGCCTGTAATATGCAAAACGCCCTGGAAATCCAGCAAAAGCCCTTTTCCATTTTGTATATGGACATCACAGACGCCGCATAGGACTGACACCAGACCCTTGTCAAGGACTCCGTCTATTGAGATGTGAACCAAATTATTACCAATAAAATCTTCGCTGATTCGCCCTATTGTCATGTTCTATAGTTGACAAGCGCTGTTTATTTTGGTTTAGTTAAAATTGACGGCAAAAAAAATGCCAATAGTGGTCGCAGCTCGGGTTATATAGGAATGTCAAATGGATAGGCAATAGTGAATAGAAGACATGTAATTAGCATGCTGGGCAATATATTGACCTTTAGATAATTTTTGGGCAGCATGTGGACCTTCAAATGACATATGAGCCGCTGCAAATTGTTAGGGAATTTTGTGGATTCTTCTTTCACGAGAGAATTTTTATAAAGAGACCAATGGGGATAAAGTCCTTTCGGGGGGGGGGCATTATGGACAAGAATAATGGCAAATTCAATTCCTTTACTAATGCTTACATTAGGGTGCTCTCCTTAGCTTCATTATTCGAAGAGGCTTTTTCAATCGACTGGCTTATGCAGCTATCTGATAGTAAGGCATCTCATGTTCTCTCCAATCTGGAAAAGGCTGTACAAAAGAAATTGCTGATTAACGCTGGAAGCGGGCTATATCGTTTTTCGAATTTGAAAGCAAAATCGGATTTTAGAGCCCTCTTGTCAACCCAAGAACAGGAAAAAGTGCATCGGATGATCTCACATATTCTTTTTAATGAGCCTTTTGATGATGAAAAGAAGGCTGGTCTCTTGGCCAGCCATTTATTGCGTCTATCGAACGACAAGGAGGGGTGCAGTTGGTTAATAAGGGCGGGCAACATTTACCGGAAAAAATTTAATTTTGAAAAGGCGGTTGAGCTTTACAACAAAGCCATCGATGATCTCTCAAAAATGGACCAGATAGAGTCGAATAAATTGTTTATCGAGGCAGCTATCAACTATTCCAAAACGTCAACTGCCAGGCAGAACACGACGAAGGTGCTCAAAATACTCCGGGAGGCTATAACGAGGGCAAATAGAAGTGGAAATGAAACATGCAAGGTCTTACTTGAAATGCATATGGCTAAGACCGAATGGCTTCGGTCCGGATACGGGAGTGCCTTTAAACATTTCAAGAAGGGTTGGGCCATGGCTGGTGAACTGAATGACCCTTCTTTAATGCCTTCGGTCAAAACGTTCAGCACATTTTTTCTCTACTGGCAGGGTCTTTTCCGAGATGCTGTTGCTAGCTACGAGGAAGTTGTCCCAACCATACAAAAATACCCACGACATCGATTCCCACTCCTTGGGGCACTTACAGTCGGGCATTGTTACGCACAGATCGGTCAGGTTACTCAGGGAGTAGGGATGATGGATGGTATATACAAATATTGTCGGGAAAACGGAGACCAATACCTGGCCGCCCACGCCGAATTCCTTATTGGCGCCAGTATGCTGGACGTTCGACGAATTGACGATGCTTTTCAATACTTGGAGCTTTCATTAAAAGGGGCAGATAAAGGACACAACGAATGGACGAAAATCTTGGGAAGGGTAACAATGGCCTTTGCCTATT
>Ga0172375_10011234_pt1 | contig 11432 bp, 10 predicted proteins | sample LakKiv1m_FD_114537 | JGI IMG/M metagenome (GOLD analysis project Ga0172375, IMG submission 114537) | Freshwater microbial communities from Kabuno Bay, South-Kivu, Congo - kab_092012_11.1m | ecosystem: Environmental > Aquatic > Freshwater > Lake | place: Democratic Republic of the Congo... | reverse complement strand
TAAATAATGAAGGTGATTTATATATTGGTGGCACGAGTGAATTTGATGATGACGTGACAATGAATGAAAATCTAACTGTTGAGGGCGACCTTAGAGTAAACGGCGATTCCCGTTTGCGGGGCGATTATGCCCAAATAGGTGCGCCAAATCCCGGAACAGACGCAAGATTTGTTGTGTATCTGCCAACCGAATTTAATGAGGACGTTACGTTTAACGGAGAGATTTCATTTTCGGACGGAGCTACGTTGGGAGATACAACAATTGAGGGAGATATTACCGTAGAGGGTGATGTCATTACAACCACACACGTTAATTCACCGGCTTATTGTGACGAAAACGGTGAAAACTGTGTCTCACAAGAAGATATTAGAAATAATACAACAACCGAAATTCTAAAGACTGCTGCAAGTTACGACGGCAATTTTTCATATACCGGCGGCCTTGTAGGCTACCAAGCGGCCAATGCGAGATGCGCTGCTGAATACACAAGTAGTCATTTTTGTACGACAAACGATGTCATGCGTGTCATAGCACATGAGGATATTACCGGATTTACAGGTACGGGTTGGATAGCAGAAGGGCCTCCAGGTTTTACAGCCGAATCAAATGACTGCAACGGATATAAAACTGCTTCCGCAATAAAACTTGGAGCTTATTGGTTGTACGAAGCAGCGGGTGGCGGTGCCGGCTGGCTGGTCAACTGCTCAACGCAAAGGCCAATAAGTTGTTGTAGGTAAAAGTATGAAACTATACACTAATACTAAAGGAAAAATTAACAAACTACTTAGCTCGACCATACTAACGGGAATTGTTGGAGCTACTTTATTACTAAACACGGCTTATGCTGCAGTAGTAGACAGTTACAAAGGTAATCCTGCTCTTTGTCCGGCCACGGACGCAACGTCTTTTCCCGGCCAAAATTGTACACCTCAAAACATCTGTGGTTACAGCACTGACGCGGGTAACGATTATGCACAGTGCTACAGTACTTCCGCACTTACACCATCTGGCAGCGGAAACAGCGGAATAGGCGTATCAAGCAAACTACTCTCCGGAGTACAAGGTGGCTATATTTTAAACTGTAACGTCGCTGCCGACGCAGCTGCACCGTATTGCGACAATAGCGGTAGTTTTTGGTGTAACGCAGATACCACGTGTTTAACTAATAAAGTTGTTACAACATGTACTTCGGCCAAATGGGCAACTGATAGCGGAGGTACCGCAACAGACGGAGCTTTTACATGCGCAACAGCACCAGATAATGATGACACAAATTGTCTTAGCGGTTATATAAGTTGCGACGGAAACACCGCGGCCTGCGAAGTTACAAAAAATTCAACCAACTACCCTACCGGCGCAAATAATCACTACGGCACGTCCTGTCTTGCGGCGGCCGCACGCTGCGACACAGGCTACCTTGACTGTGACAGTACAACCGTAACGGTAGGAAACGGCTGCGAAGCTGCAAGAACAAACGGTGGAGCGTGTACCAACGGGACCGCACCGGGGGTTTGGTCTTGCACCACCGATGTAGGTGGTTCGTGTACCGACGGTGACACAAACTACACCTGTACATGTAACTCTTCTCAACATTTTATAACCGGCACCGAGGCAACAGACTCAACTTCAGATCCATTGCTTTGGGGAACACAAGAAGGCTCCGGCAGAATTGCAGCCCTGGGAAACAGTACTGGAGAAAAGTTTGTGATTGATAATCTTGGCAATATCGGTGTAGGCATCACCGTTCCTACGGCGCTATTTGATATTTACACTACAGCGCAACTGGTAGCCGATACAGACGTAGACTGGGATAAAGGTGACAATGCAACACAAAGACAAACAGTGACAATTACTCCGAATGAAAGCCTGGCCCTAGGAGCAACTTACACCGGTAAACAAAATATTTATAATGTAGCTGCGTCAAACCCATATAGTTTAGCCGGCATAACCATTACAGGCGATAGCATATCAATAGACAACAACAGCACTGACGCAATAGACTGGATAATCGGTGCCAATATTACAACAGACTCTGTAGCTGCCGGAGCTACCTACATGGATACTCTCGAGCTCGAGACAAATTACACCGGAACCGATACTGAAGTTGTAAGAGGTCTGTTTGGAACTGTTCGTGCAACAGCCAGTTCTTTAACTGATGCCGTGAATATAACCGGCATTGACTACAATGTTACCGCTCGGGGTTCCGGACTTAGCGAAGTGGGTACATTGAATGCTACGTATGTTTACGGAATGGATCTAAGCGTAGGAGCAGCTGTTACCGCAGGTCCGGGAGGAACAGGAGTAGTAAACGTAGCTAACATGTACGGCATTAATTTGGTTGGCGGAACCGACAGCGGGCCAAACATATATGTTGATAACGCCTACGGTTTATATATTGATGGCTTTGATGATGCCACCAACGCTTCTTTTGCAGTGTATGCAAAAAACGGCAAGAACTATTTTGGGGGTAATGTAGGCATAGGTACAACCGCTCCTTTGGAAGCCTTACAGGTGGCAAACCCCGCAAATTCGGGGGGAATCATATTGAAACCCTATGCCGGAATAACCCACAACACTATCAGCGGTAAGGATGGAGAAGGGTTGATAATAAACGCTTTTGACATAGGTGCATATCCGTCAACACCTGGGGCGCAGATTATTCTTAACTACGACGGACGAATGAATTTCCAGAGCAACAACGGGGGTTTAAAAGACCGTCTGTATATACGCGCCGTCACCGGAAATGTTGGTATAGGTACTTCGGCCCCTAACTACCTTTTGCAAGTAGGCGACGCGGGCGACGGCAGCGAAGCCCGTGCAAACGCATGGAACACTTTATCAGATAAAAAATACAAAGACGACATTGAACCAATTGATAACGGGAGTGAAGTTGTAAATAAACTTCAGGGCGTAACATATAAATGGAAAGTAAACGAACAACAGTCCGCAGGTTTCATTGCGCAAGATCTGGAAAAGGTACTGCCAAACCTAGTATCAACCGACAGCGCAGGTATTAAGTCAATCGAATATTCGGGAATAATACCCTACGTAGTGGAAGCTGTTAAAGCTCAGAAAAACGAGATTGCCGATCTGCAAGAACGTGTCACCAACACACCTCAAAGTTCTCCGACCATACCCACAGACATACTTGGCGACATGACAAATATATATGACAAAATGGTTGAAACCGCACAAGCACTGGGACTAAGCAATGAAGGAGGTAAACTTCTTGTCCAAAGCGATCTAAGTGTATCGGGTGCTACCACACTGGCGGAACTTACAGTATCCGGAACCATATCGGCAGGACTTATTCAAATCCAGCCTTCAGACAGCTCTATCAATACAACAGGTGCTCAGTGTTACAACGAGTCCACCGGCGAACTAAACAACGTTCTTTGCCAAGATCAAGCCCTGTATATTCAAAACACTTCAAGCGGATATGTGTCATTGTACGACGGAAAGATACTTTTTAGACCGGATGGCAGTGTAAAAGCAGACGAAATTGAGGTTACAAAAGCCTTGGTCGACGAAGTCGTTCTGGGAGCTGACAGCAAGTTGGTGGGTAGCGCAGACATACAAGCCGGTGAAAGCAGCATTAAAATCGATAGTGACAAGGTCAAGGGTGACAGCAAGATATTTACCAGCGCACTGGACGATACCAAGGGTAAAACTCTATATATAAAGGAAAAGGCCGAGGGTTCGTACTTTGTTGTATCAAGCGGGTCTGCGGTTGACGAAGAAGTCAGATTTGACTGGTGGATAGTAAACACCGAGTAACATGTAGCACTCGTTTGCCCAAGCTCGCGTTTATTTACAATATATACAGCCACGCCACTTTAAATTGTAAACACTTCTCTGCCCCACAGTGTTGTTAACCACGCTTTATAATGATACAATTCGTTGCGTGAAAGCGGTGATAAACTACATAAACAGCTCGGTAGACGAGGTTAAACGTGTAACCTGGCCTACCAAAAAAGAGGCCTTGCGCTTGACTGCTTATGTGATAGGTGTTAGCTTAATTGTCGGTCTTTTAGTAATGGGTTTTGACTATATTTTTGCCAACACGCTTAGTATAGTTCTTGGGTTTAAGAAATAAAAAATGCCTGAAGAGAAAAAGAAAAAAACTACAGATCAAGCACAGGAACAGGACGACAATGTTGTTGTTCTAAATCCGGATGTGGATGTCAACTCTAAATGGTATGTTGTTCACACCTACTCGGGACACGAAAACAAAGTTGCGGCTACGCTTAAACAGCACGCCGAAGCAGGCGGCTACACAAACAGAATATTTAAGATCTTTGTTCCCCATCAACAAAAAATAGTGGTTTCGGAAGGTAAAAAACGCTCTGTCGAAGAAAAGCTCTTTCCCGGCTATATAATGGTCAACATGCTTATGGACGATGATTCCTGGTATATTGTTAGATCAACAGCGGGCGTCACGGGGTTTGTGGGCATGGGAACTACACCAACACCGTTAGCGGATGCTGAAGTGCGTTCTTTGATGAAATTTGCTAGAATGGAGGCTCCTAAGTTTGAAGCTAAGTTTAGTATGGACGATTCAGTAAAAGTGATTGACGGACCATTTAAAGACTTCTTAGGCAAAGTAGACGAGGTTAACGAAGATCAGGGTAAGGTAAGAGTTTTGGTGTCTGTGTTCGGACGTGAAACTCCTCTTGAACTTGATTTCACCCAAGTAACAAGACTTTAAGTTTTAAAATATATGGCTACAAAAATAAAAAAAATAAAAGCTATTGTTAAATTGGCTATACCGGCGGGCAAAGCAAACCCGGCCCCTCCCATTGGACCGGCTCTTGGTCAACACGGTGTTCCTATAATGGACTTCTGTAAGGAGTTTAATGCGCGAACGTCAAAACTAGGCGAAGATGTGATCCCGGTATTACTGACAGTATATGAAGATCGTACATTTACCTTTATTACAAAGTCGCCCGTAACATCTCACTTGATCAAAAAGGCTGTTGGGATGGCTAAAGGCTCGGCTACACCAAATAAATTAAAGGTGGGAAAACTAACCAAAGACAAGCTTGATGAAATTGCAAAGATCAAAATGCAGGATTTAAACACCAAGGATATTGAGCAGGCAAGAAGAGTTATAGGCGGAACTGCCCGCTCTATGGGAGTAGAACTTCAATGATTAAAAAAACAAAAAAGACACCAAAACAAACTGCACGAATTCAGGATATGAAAATATATACCATCGAAGAAGCAGTCAAAAAGGTTAAAGAGGCTGCAAAAGAAAAGTTTGACGGCACTGTTGAGCTTCATATCAACCTTGCAACCGATCCCAAAAAAGTTGAGCAAAATATCAGATATACTACTACCCTACCTTCCGGTACGGGAAAAACAAAGAAAGTTGCTGTATTTGCCTCCAAAAAGATAACAAAGGCTGACCTGGAACTTACCGAAGCCGATTTAGACAAGATACTTAGCGGACAAATTAGACCAAAGGTTGATTTTGATGTACTTGTTGCGGAACCCAGATTTATGGCAAAGATTGCCAAAGTTGCCAAAATACTAGGTCCTGTCGGCGCCATGCCAAAACCCAAGACCGGTACTGTATCTGAAGACGTGGAAAAAGCCGTAGAGCAGATAAAAAAAGGCAAAGTTGAGATTAAAACCGAAAAAGACGCTGCAGTTATTCATACTATTGTAGGTAAAGTTAGCTTTGAAGATGACGCTTTAGCTGAAAACATCAAAGAAGTGTTTACATCTTTAAGACAGAACAAGCCCCCCAAAACCTCTCCGGAATGGGTAAACGGCATAAGCATTTGTTCGTCTATGGGACCTTCCTTTAAGATCGAAACCTCTTTTTTTGTTCAATAAAGTCGTATTTTTTAACCAAAGAAAAACCTGCGGGTTATACCCCCACGTACACATTTACAACGTTAGCAACTGCAGTAATAACTCCGTTTTTAAGTGGAAATTTCTTTTCTGAGGACAGGCCTTTGTCTACCAGAACATAATCGTACACTAATGTGATGAAATTAGCGTGTTCACAAAGTATGTCAAATTCACCAGAAACATTTCTTGAGGTTACAGAGGTTGCTTTACCAACAAATAGAACCTCTCGGCGGTCTTTGACAGAGACTGATAACTCGGTTACGCGCTTAGTTGACGGGACCATTTTCAAGCATCTCCTTTACCGTAGATATAAACAAGAATTTGCTTTCGGGAACATCGTCAAACTTGCCATCAAGTATATCGGACACGTCTTTTACTACGTCTCCAAGCGAAACATAGACACCCGGGCGTTTTGTCTGTTCTTGAGCAACAAAGAAACTTTGTGTCATATAGTTTCTAAGCTTCTTGGCGCGTTGATACAGTATACGATCCTCTTCCGATAGTTCCGATTCGCCTACCAACGAAGCTATACGTTCCAACAACTCCGACTTTTTAAGAAGGCTTTTGGCTCGAATATAAGAAGAGTAGTGCGCTGCTGTAACATTTTTGTTGTTTAGCATGTCGGAGTCAGATGCCAAGATATCCACGGCCGGAAGCCTGCCTTCTTTGTACACTTCTCGTGATAAAACAATGGACGAATCTATATAGCCAAATATTGCCTGTGACGCAGGATCATATATATCGTCTTCGGGCAGATAGACAGCCTCAACAGTAGTTATGTAATTGGTAGGTGTATTTACCAATCTTTCATGGATTTGCGCTATTTCGGATGTCAGGGTAGCTTGGTAACCCTCTTCGGAAGGTATGCCACCCATAAGTAGCGAAAGTTCACTGCCGGCTTGTGCAAAACGAAATACATTGTCAATAAAAAACAGGACATTCTTCTTTTGCGTGTCTCGGAAATACTCGGCAAGAGCTACACCACCAAAAGCGGTAAGAAACCTAACAGCGGAACTTTCACCCATAGAACCGTAAATCAATGAAACCCAAGGTAATACACCGCTAGAAGCTAGGTTTTCATACAGTTCGTGCCCCTCGCGTGTTCTTTCTCCTACACCACAAAACACCGAGACAGTACTAATCTTATCTTTATATATGATATTGTGCATTATTTCTGTTAAAAGAACTGTTTTCCCTACACCGGATCCCCCAAATAACCCCACTTTCCCACCTTTAACAAGCGGCGAGAAGAAGTCAATAACCTTTACACCGGTTTCCAATAGCTCTACCTTACCGGGAGCAACGTTGAAGGGTGGCGCCGAGGAAATTATTGGACAGGATTCTGTTGAGTTTAGAGCTCCTTTATTATCTATAGTATCGCCAAAAATATTAATAATTCTTCCCAGGAGCTCGTTTCCAGCAGGGATAGTAAGCTTTTTTCCCGTGTTTACAACACAATCCCCGCGTTTAACCGTGCTCACACGGGCTTCCAGACCCAAACAATAAAAGCGCGCACCGCTGCTTGACGATTTTATAACCTGCACCTTCAAGTTACGATCAGCTTCAAATTCCAATATATCTCCGATGCCAGGTTTAGGGTCAGACAGCATCTCAATCTCAAGTATCGGTACTCTGATGGACACTACCCTACCCTTGTTTGTTCCTACTATGACGTTTTCTTCTTTAGTTTCTACCATAATGTATTCCTAAAATAATTTGCAAAAAGCGATACATTTCTACGTTTATGATCCAACTTATTAAGTGTATTATCAACGTGTTTTCTACGATCCGAAATTCTGTCCCTGGCGTCGTTTAATGCAACCATTCGCGACGCATATTTACTTAAACTTGACTCGCTAAGAGTTTGCTCAAAAAGTAACAGACGGATCTGTGTTTCAAAATAGCTGCTTACTTCGGTGATGGAGGGCTCAAATAAGAAATTAAAGTGTGACTTCTTGCTTGATAGTTCTTCTTTGATTCTCTCGATCTGGCCTAAAACAAATGTTTTGACCGAATCTTGGCGTAAAATACTTTTAAAAATACCATGATAAACTATGATATCTGTATACTTTGAAAGCTGTGAAAATATTGCTTTTGTATTAGTTTCATCATCAGACATATCAGATAGATCAAAATACGTGTACTGTTCAAGGGGTAGAAAAGCAGACATAAACGTCACACCCATCTTTCCTATTACAATTAAATCACCTCTGTTGTGAACTTTTTTACCTTCTTCTACATCAGACACAAATAGTTCAAACGTGTTACGTACTAGACTACCAAAAAGCCCGGTGTTAGTCGCAAGAAGGACTCGAACTGTATCTGTAGTCTTATTTGCATCTTGCGCATCCTTAGCTTTTAATTCTTTCTTGTATAACTTTTGGGAGTAAGCTACATACGCATAAGCTTGATTTAGACCCTCCAAAAAATTCCTGTTATACAAAACGCCTTTTTTGATCTGCCGTGTTTTTATGGCTGATATTTCTTCAAACGACACAACAATGTCTTCAAGCGAGACCATAAACAATTTTTCTTCTACTAAGGCCTTAGTTTTCTTCATTTTTTTTCACCCAACGAAATAAATATCCTGTTTTCCGCACCAACCTTACGTAGTAATTGATTAAAACTCTCGCACGAAGCAACTGCTTCGTCAATCTTCTCCCTAACTGCTGCGTCCTCTTCGTAGTTTTTTTGTAAATTGGAAACATACGCATTTATGTTAGTCGTCAATGAGCTTGTCCAAATAAGACAAAACGTTAACAATTGCACGTTTAGCGCGTAAACCTCAGAACTATTTTGTGTCAAAAAGCCCATAATATATTCATGCATTTGCATAGTAGAACGGATACCCTCATTGACCTCCGAACCAAAATGGACAAATCTTTCAGTCTTCTTTTGCAACAACAAAAATGAAGCTAACTCTCTGTTTACACCCCACCTTACGTGCGTTTGAGTTTGCCGACCTACTCTTGTAACAGAATAGAAATAGTTTATTGACGGATATTGGCCGGACTTATACAGATCTAAGTCAAAAAATATGTGGCCGTCTGTCATGGACATCAGGTTTGTCTGAATGTAGCCGGTGATGTCACCACCTACGGTCTCAGCTATGGGAAAACACGTAATAGAGCTCGATTTGCCGTTTTTTAGAATAAAGTTACCTGCGCGCTCAAGTAACTTTGCATGCGCATGAAAGACATCACCCGGGTAAGCGTCGCGGCCAGGAAAACATTTTGATATTAGCGACAGCTCTCGGTAGTATTTGGCATGGGTTGTCAGATCGTCAAGAACCAAAACAACATCGTTACCTTTATCTCGAAAGTACTCTGCCACAGTCATAGCGGTATAAGGCGTAACGTTAATCAGCCCAATCGGATCGGAAGACGATGTAGCAACTATGACAGATCTGTCTAATATGTTGTTTTCTCTAAAATATTCCTCAACTTGTTTTATTGAGTGCATCTTGCGACCAATTCCGGCGTAAATACAGATGGCACCTTTTCTGACCTGATTCAAAAGCATCTGCATGACAAACTCTGTTTTGCCGGTGTTTCTATCCCCTATTACAAGCTCGCGTTGGCCTTTGCCAAGGGGTATCAACAGATCCACAATAGTAACACCCGTTTCCAAAGGTTCTTCCACACGTTTGCGACTACTTATGCCCAATGGGGCACGGTCGATCTGCCTAAACTCATCCAAATTATTTATAACAACATTGTCATAAAGTGAAACTCCTAGTGGATCTATGACATTTCCTAGCAGTCCCGCTCCAACGTTTACACCAAGTGTTTTGCCGGATCGGGCCGCACGCTCGCCAAAACTTACAGTATCTCGGCCGTACACGCAGATTTCTACAAATTCCTCTGTCAAAGAAGTTACCACACCAAGCTCTCCGGATTCAAAGTAGATTATTTCGTTTGCCGTTGCTCCGGGTAGTCCTTCAACATACACAACCGGATGCACAATTTTTCTTACGTAGCCAACTTCTGCAAGCTCTCTGATATTTACCCCAAACTGCTCTTTTATCGAAGTTTTAGATAGCATCTTTCTTACCTAGGTAATTAAATATCTTGTCTTTTAGAAAAACTTCGGTGTAGATACCTTCCGTTGAAAAGACTGCACCAAAGGGCATTTTTTTATCTTGAATAAACTCAAGAATAAAATCCTTCTTACCTTCCCTGCTATGCTTCTCAAATAAGCTATGCAACGCAGCCTCGAATTCATGGGAAGGTTTAAATGGTAGTCTTACAACAAACGTGTCGTGTTCAATGATTTTCTTGCGCAGATCTGCCAGTTCCGGTACGGAGTAATTTTCAACTAACTGCTTAAACTCACTGCACTCGGGAGGGACGCTTATAACTCCCTCTTTGTATTTGTTTGCAATAACTGAATCTATGCACGAAACAAATTTCAAAACATCGGCTTTTGTTTTTACACCCTTAAATAGTTTATCTTTCATAAAGCGTTCTTGTCCAATTTCTCTTTAATCATGTCCAGAATCATTTTTTCACCCTCAATCTGACCTACCTGACGACCTATGACATTTGCATACACATCCGCCAGCACCTCAAGGTACTCCTTCTCAAGTTTTTGAATTTTTTCTGCCTTGTACTTAGCGATCTCGGCGTCAACTTCCGCATATTTTTTCTTGATCATATCTTCAACCTTTTCTTCGGATTCGTAGGTTTCTTTGCGCATGTTCTCGGAAAAACCCCGTATCTGCTCGGCTACTTCGTGTTTGATTTCCGTTGTAGCCTGCTTTAAGAGACCCGCCGCCTGTCTTTCTTCTGCGTTGATGGTGTTTTTGTATACCCCAACAACATCTTCGCCAAGATCTTTGATGTTATTTAGGTAACCCTCATACACACCTCGCAGTTTTGTGGAAAGCTCTTTTTTGGCCTCATGATTTAAACTTTTAACCTCCTCAACAATGCCACTTGCCTTCTTGTGAGACTCGATCAAAACCCGGATAGCACTTGTTCTGGCCTCATCAACTATCTTTAGAGCATCTTCTAAGGCAGATTCTTTTACCTGATAGCCCTTTTGTGATTGCGGTTGGCCTTTTACAGACCTGCCGGACAAAATATAAATAAGCATCAGAACCACCGAAGAGGCAAGAATTAACGTCAGCAACACAAAGAAAATAAGCATGGTACTGGGAGAGAATATATTAGTGGGCAGATTTATTAACATATGAAAAATTTATATTATTAAAATTAAATACGCAATACCAAATCCTACAGCCATTATCATGAATGTAAGAAAAAAATTAAATACAACAACCTTTTTTATAGAACCTGCAGCCAAAGGGTTGCGGCCCAAAGCCTCTACAGATGATCCGGTAATTTTGCCAAAAGAAGTAAAACCGATGGCAAGTGAAATCAAAACAATGAGTGCAACAAGGAGGTAGCGAAGGGCAGCAATAGGTGTCATAAACGGCGATTTAATAGCATTTTGAATACTATCCAAAAGGTTTCTTGCAACACCGGCTGTGACAAAATTCATTTTCTTATCTAGCAAAACACTGATCTGGCCGATTTGGTTTTTGTCAGAAGGTGCAAAATCATCAAGCG
>Ga0172375_10011233_pt1 | contig 11432 bp, 5 predicted proteins | sample LakKiv1m_FD_114537 | JGI IMG/M metagenome (GOLD analysis project Ga0172375, IMG submission 114537) | Freshwater microbial communities from Kabuno Bay, South-Kivu, Congo - kab_092012_11.1m | ecosystem: Environmental > Aquatic > Freshwater > Lake | place: Democratic Republic of the Congo... | reverse complement strand
GGGAGCTTGATGGGCTCCATCTTCAGGACTTCCAGCAGTTCCGGCGATAGGTACTTCTTCTCGACGGCGACTTCGTAGTTGTACTCGTCGAACCACCGGTCGGTCATCACCATGAAGCCCTTGTTGCCGGGCTTGTCGCCCCAGCTGTTCTCCACCCGCCACTTGGTCGGGTTGCCGGCATCGTCCAGATCCACACCCGTGAAGACCATGGCGTGGTTCATGGCGCTCTGTCCGTAGTCAAGCCGCTCCGCTTTGTCGAGACCGAACTCGAGGCCGTAGATCGGTTCATACTCGAAGAGGTCCGTATCCATCAAGCCCAGGTCCCGGTCGAACATCTTGCCCACGTCGCATCCGAACCAGACCGGCTTCTCGTCCTTGATCATCGCCACGGCCGCCTGCTTCATTGCGCCGAGCCCCACGTTCAAGTAGCGGATGATGTCGCCCTCGACGACGTTGCCCAGGTACTCGATCGTGTAGACCGCGTTGAGGCGCTTGCTCGACTGCGGGCAGTGGATCAGACAGACCATGTTGTCGAGGTCCGGCTTCACGTACTTCGCCGTGAACTCGTGCGGCGTCAGGACGCCGTCGCGATGAAACTCCTTGTCCTTATCGCGCCATTGCCAGACGAAGGACCGGGGCGGCACTCCCAGATGGATGCAGAGCATCCGGTAGACCTCCTCGAGCATCCCGTCCTTCAGAGACCGGAGCTCGTCGCGGCCTGTGCCGTTCCGATAGCCCTTTCGCAGAAGCGCGGCGTACTCCCGGAGCTTCAGAGTGATCCGCTCGTTCATCACGCCCGTGCTGCTGCTGCTCTCCGTCTCGGGCATGACCTCCTTCGGCACGACGCCGTACTTCTTCACAAGGTTGGCGAACATGTCCCACTGGCCGCCGTCCTGGATGGGCGACTGAACCAGCCACATGATGAGTCGGCTGTCGGTCTCCTCATCGAGCGTCTCGAGGATGCTCTCAAGGAAGTAGTTCGCCTTCTCGAGCTTATCCCAGAACATGAGGTAGTTCTGCGAGAGCTCGAAGGTCTCGAGCTTCATAGCCTCGGCGGCGGCCATGCGGTAGGTGTTCAGTCCAGCGAACAGCCAGCAGCGCCCGCTTGCATTCTGACTGGTTATCTCACCGGCCTTGGTCACATGCGAGAAGGTATGGCTGCAGCGCACAACCGCGTCGCGATTCATGGCGAGAGCACGAACGGATGTCTTCGTTACGGCATTCAGCGCCGCTCGCCGGGCCGGATCGGCCTCGTAGGCGCGGCGGAAGTCCCCGATCTTCTCCAGCGTAATCGGCTTCGCGCCGTTGGTCGTTTCTGGCACTCCGTTTCTCCTTGTTGCGGACGCCTGCCACGGGCGTCCTTTGGATCACATGCGCTGCGCTGCGGCTCTGCCGGCTCAGACCAGCAGGTTGTCTGCGGTCATCTCCGGCGGGATGGGCAAGCCCAACAGGCCCAGTACGGTCGGTGCGATGTCCGAGAGCTTCCCGATGGCGCGGCCCGCGGGTTCGGTTCCCCGCGGCGTGAGCCTCCTGCCATCCGGGGCGGAGGCCACGTAGATGCACTCCACCGGGAACAGCGTATGGCTTGTCTTGGTGCGCCCGGAGTCGTAGTAGACCATCTGCTCGGCGTTACCGTGGTCGGATGTGATGAGGACCTTACCCTCCAGCGCCAGGACCCGGCGAACCACCCTCCCGACACACTCGTCCACGATCTCGATCGCCCGTCTCGCCGCGTCGAACTCGCCGGTGTGGCCAACCATGTCGCCGTTCGCGAAGTTCACCGCGATGAACGCGTACGGGTTCGGGTCCAGCCTCCGAAGCAACTCCTCGGTGACGCCGTACGCGTCCATCTCCGGGTGGCTGGCGAACGTAGCCGGATCGAACCGGCTCTTCACTTCGACCTGATCTTCCCCGGCATACGGCGTCGTCGCCTTGCCGTTCATGAAGCTCGTCACATGACGGAACTTCTGAGTTTCGGCGATCCGAAGCTGGCGCAGGCCCGCGCCGGAGATGACTTCCCCCAGCAGCCCGTCCATCCCTCCACCCTCGGTCATCGGCGGCATCAGGAAGTCCCTGAGCTCGTCGTAATAACGGGTGAACCCGAGATACGTCACGTTGGGTCTGACTGACCGCCGGCCCGGGTAGGCATCGTCCACAAAGGCCATGGTGAGCTGCGCCGCCCGATCCTGCCGGTAGTTCGTATGGAAGACGCAGTCGCCGTCATGCACGCCGTCGTAGTCGCCGAACGCGTACGGCGGGATGTACTCGTCGAACATGGGCTTGCCGTCCGGTGTCCTGTCCGCGTCATACGCACCCGTGATCGCCGTCTCGACGTCCGCGGCTCTCCGCCCCGTTGCCGAGACGATGCACGCATATGCCGTATCGGTCAGCTGCCAGTTCTTGGAGCGGTCCATGGCGTAATATCGGCCCATGGCGGTCCCTATGGTGCAGTTTCCCACGTCCGCCATCACCGGCCTCAGCATGTCGAAGTACTCGAGCGTGCTCCTCGGCGGCGTGTCACGCCCGTCGAGGAAGGGGTGGAGAACGATGGCTCCCTCGGGGTTCTCGGACCTCGCACGCCGCATCAGCTTGAAGAGATGATCCTGGTGCGCGTGAACGCCCTCGTCTTGCAGCAGTCCGAGGAAATGCAGGCGGCTCCGGTTCGTATGCCATCGGGCCATGAGACGGTTCCATGGCTCGTATGTGTAGAGCAGGCCGCTGGTCATGGCCTCGTCCAGCCGCTTGAGCTCCTGGATAACGACGCGGCCCGCGCCTATGTTCAGGTGGCCGACTTCGCTCGATCCCTGAAAGCCGGCGGGGAGGCCCACGGCCTCGCCTGAGCACTCCAGCAGCGTCCACGGATGGGACGCCTTATAGGCGTCCATAGTCGGCGTAGCGGCTGCCAGGACCGCGTTCGCCCGTGGGTCCTCGTTGTATCCCCAGCCGTCACGAATCACTAGACAGATCGGACGCATTCGTGTCCTTTCAGCGGGTCGTAGCTCCGGCGCGGCGCATCCAGCTGCATGAGGCTACGGTACGGTGCCCGGCGGCTGCGCGGGACCGTCCGGCGGCGCCAACGCCGGCGCCGTGACGGTCACCGTGACCTGGCGCGAGACGACGTTTCCCTTGTTGTCCGCTGCTCGCAGAGTGTATGTGGTCGTGGTCGCGGGCGTGACTTCGAACCTCCCCTGAGGCTCGAGCTGGCCGCCGATCCCATTGTCCAGTTCTACGGCCACCGCGTTCTCGACGCTCCACTTGAGCGTCGCGGTCTGGCCGGCGCTGATCGTGGGAGGTTCGGCACGAAACGCTCGGATGTCGGCGATGGACGTTGTCGGGGGAACGACCTCGACGGCGACCGACTTCATCACCACGTCGCCGTCGGCGCCCTGCGCGCTGAGCACGTATGTGGTTGTGGCCTCCGGCATCACCTGCCGGCTACGGTCCATGCGTGCGTTCAGCGTTCCGATGGGATTCAGCACGAGCTCCTTCGCGCCGTCCACGCGCCATGAGAGGGTAACGACGTCTCCCTGGTGGACCTTGCGGTGGTCGGCCCTGAACTCGATGATCCGGGCGCGCGGCGGCAGGGGCTTCGGCACTACGATCACGGAGATCTGGCGCACCACCCTCCGTCCACCGCCCCTCGCGGTCAGCACATACGTAGTCGGGATCTGAGGGGTCACGGTCACCGAGCCCACGGCGCTCTTGATGGGCAGATTGCCCGGACTGATATAGGTGCCCTCGCCCGGATTCTCGATGTCCCACGCCAGAGTGACGGGCTCGCCCGCAACGACCTGGAGCGGTTCCGCCGTGAACGACCGTACCGTGACGGGCCTGGGCCGGAAGAGCCACCAGCCTCCCGCAACGACCAGGGCAAGCATCATCAGAGACGCAACGATCGTGGAGAGAACCGCCTTGCGCTCAAGCTGGCCGCTCACGGACGATGACACATACGCGTCCGTCGCCGAGCGAGCCGTCACGTTGAACTGGTACAGCCGGGCGGAACCCACGAGAGGCCGGGATCTGGGCTCGGCCGCCATCGGCACCGTTTCGGTCGCCCCGGCCTTCACCGTCACTCGGTCCTTCTCGAACTCGTAAGCGCAGTGGTCCTCCGGGTCGGACGCGTAGAGGTCCAGCGTCTCCTCGCGATTGCCGAGATTGGCGACGCGGATATCGAAGATCGGCGCTCGGTACAGGAGCGTTGAGGTCGCTCGTTTGGGATCGAGCTCGACTTGCAGGGCGCTGAACGGCTTTACAGTCAGCGCCGCCTGCTGGATCCCGGACTCACCTGTCTCCATGCCGCGAGCGCGCACCAAGAACGGGTACGTGCCCGCCGCGATATCCGACGACCGGCCAACCTTGAACAGGACGCGCGCATGCTTCGTTTCGCCCGGGGCCACGGTAACCGACGGCACCGGCAGCGCGTACCATTCCACGTCGATACCCTCGATCTCGAGCGCCACGTGGTCATCGGTCTCGTGCTGATTGGTGATGGCGACGTCGAGTTGCGCCGTCTGGCCGGCCTCGATCGCCACATCCGTCGTGGAGAGCTCGACTGCGATCACCTTGCTTTTCGCTCCGCCATGGGTTCCCCTCCGCCAAGCTGTGCCGCCACCAGAGCGGGGACGGCGTCCAGCGCGTCCGCGACCTTCTCGGGGTCCTTTCCGCCCGCCTGGGCGAAGTCGGGGCGCCCCCCGCCGGCGCCACCGGCGATGCGCGAGACCTCCCGCAGGAGGTTGCCGGCATGAACGCCCCGGCTGACAAGGTCCCGACTGGCCTTGGCCACGAACAGCGACCTTCCGTTTGCCGCACCGCCCACAACCACGAGCACGGATCGGTGCTCGTCGCCCAGCCGGTCGGCGAGGGCAGCCATGGCCTGCGCATCGGCATCCGATGCTCTGACGATGGCCACCTTCGCTCCGGCGACATCCTCCAAGCGCAAGTCGTCCGTGCGTACGGCCCCCGCGCGCAACTGCTGCACCTGCTTCTCCAGTTCGGAGCGATAGGCGACGACCTTCGAAGCTGCCTCGACCACCTGACGCTCGGGCACGCCCAGGGCCGCGGCGACCCTCCGCAGGCGCCCTTCGAGCTCCTTGAGGTAGGCCCAGGCTCCGGCGCCCGTGACGGCCTCGACACGACGGACACCGGCCGCCACTCCGGTCTCGGAGACGATCTTGAACAACCCCACTTGCGACGTGCGCCGCAGGTGGGTCCCGCCGCACAGCTCCAGGCTCACCCCGGGTATCTCCACGGTCCGCACATCGGCGCCGTACTTCTCGCCGAAGAGGGCCATTGCGCCGCGACGACGAGCATCCTCGAGTGCAACGCCCGAAGTCGCGACAACGGGGTTGTCCGCGAGGACGTGGGTGTTGACCATGTCCTCGACGCTGGAGATATCCTCCGGCGTGACGGGACGGTTGTGCGTGAAGTCGAAGCGCAGGCGATCCGGCGCCACCAGTGAGCCCTTCTGGTGCACGTGCGCTCCGAGCACGTCTCGGAGTGCCGCCTGAAGCAAGTGGGTTGCGGTGTGGTTCCTGACGATGCTCGCCCGGCGCTCAGCGTCTACGGCGAGTTCCACGCACGCCCCAACGGTGACCTCGCCTGATCGCACAACGCAATCGTGCAGCCATACTCCCGCGGCCTTACGTGTGCCGCACACTTTCACATCGAGACCACGCTCGTCCCAGACTCGGCCCGTATCTCCGACCTGTCCTCCGGACTCCGCGTAGAAGGGAGTCTGGTCCAGTACGATCTGCACCTCGGCCCCCGCCCTTGCGAAGTCCACCAGTTCGCCGCCCTGGATGAGGGCGAGGACCCGGGCGCCCTCGGTCTCGAGCGCGTCGTAACCGGTGAACACAGTCTCGAGACCGCTGCGCTGGAGTTCGCTCAGTGCCGCTCCGATGCTTCGGAACACGTCGCGGTCAATGCCCGAAGACTCTTGCGATTGCTTGCGGCGCTCCTCCATGGCTCGTGTGAAGCCGTCTGTGTCAACCGACACGTCGTTCTCTGCCGCCAGCTCCTCGGTGATCTCCAAAGGGAAGCCGTAGGTGTCGTGAAGCAGGAACGCGTCGCTGCCCGACAGCACGGGCCGTTCGCCCGTCTCGCCGCTCCGGATCGCGCCCAGAATGTCGTAGAACCGCTGGACGCCCTGATCGAGCGTACGCCTGAACCGTTCCTCCTCACCCTCTACTGTGGCGAGGATGTGCTCGCGCCGCTCCGCCACTTCCGGGTACACGGCCCCCATCATCTCGATCGTGACCGGAGCGACCTGATGCAGGAACGGTTCGTCCAGGCCGAGCACGGATTTGCCATACCGAATCGCCCGCCGCATGACCCGCCGCAGGACGTACCCTCTGCCCTCGTTGAGCGGCAAAACGCCGTCAGCGATGCAGAAGACCATCGTTCGCGCATGCTCGGCCACAACGCGGAAGGCGAAGTCCTCGCGCCCGAGGGTGCCGCCGTAGCGAAGCTTGCTGACCTCCTCCATACGCTGGATCGCGGGCACGAACAGGTCGGAATCGAAGACGCTGTCCACGCCCTGCAGGACGCAGACGATACGCTCGAGGCCCGCGCCCGTGTCGTTGTTGGTCGAGGGGAGCGGGTCGAGACGGGGCTTGCCGGCTCCGTCCTCGGTTCTGTTGAACTGAGTGAAGACGTTGTTCCAGAGCTCCAGCCAGCGTCCCGCGTCGTCGTCACGCTTGTATTGCTCAGTCGGCGACAGGTCGTTCGACACCTCGGGCCCCGTGCCCGGACCGACCCAGTAGAACAGCTCGGTGCATGGGCCGCAGGGACCGTTTGGTCCCTCCGTGACCGCGTTGGCGGGCCAGTAGTTCTTGTCGGCGCCGAGCCGATGGATCCGGTTCGCGGGCAGGCCGACGGCCTCGTGCCAGACGCTGAACGCCTCGTCGTCGTCGGAATAGACGGTCACGCACATGCGATCGCCATCGAGCTGCAGGCGCTCCGTCAGGAACTCCCAGGTCCACGGGATCACTTCGGCCTTGAAGTAGTCGCCGAAGCTGAAGTTCCCGAGCATCTCGAAGAAGGTGCAGTGCGACAGATCGCCGACGCTGTCTATGTCGCCGGTTCGGACGCACTTCTGAGATGTGACGATCCGGCGGCGCGGCGGCACGGCCTCGCCGGTGAAGAAGGGCTTGAACTGCTGCATGCCGGCGCTCGTGAAGAGCGTGGAGCGATCCTCGACGCCAAGAGCGTCTATCGGGATCAGGGGTGCGCTGGGCAGGTGCAGATGGTCCTTCTCGACGAAGAAGTCAATGTAGGCCTGGCGAAGCTCCGCTGAACGCATATGCGCGTGTTCCTCGCGCCATTATAGCACCGGCCCTCTTGGGCGCCGTCCTGTCGGCGCTCCGGCCCGCCGACGACCGTCCGTGCGCGTTGGCGCGCCGCAGGCAGGATCCTGCCGCGGCATGGGTAGAATCGGAGCGATCGGTCACCGGACCGGCCGGTAGGCCCAGCATGAGGTACAGCCCGTGAAACATCCAGCGGCAGTGATCGCTGCCTTGCTGATTGCGTTCGTGCTTTTCGTGATGTTGTTCTCCCCCCGTCCTTCAATCGAGGGTTCGCAGAAACTGCTGCCGGAGGGCAAACCGGCGCCGGAGATCCGTATCCGCACACCGGAGGGAAGGTACGTCTCTCTGGCCGAGCTCAAGGGCAAGGTGGTCCTTGTTGACTTCTGGGCAACGTGGTGCGGCCCATGCGCCATGTCTGTTCCCCGCATCGAGAAGGCGTACATGAAGCACCGGGGGCGGGGCTTCGAGGTCCTGGGCGTGGCCCTTGAAACCGATGCCGGCGAACAGATCGCCAACTATGTCTCGCAGATGGGCATGACCTACCCCGTCGGAATGCCTGACCCGCGGAGCAACGTCGGGCTGTGGCTCCCGGGGGACACCGGCATACCGGCCATGTTCGCCGTTGACAGGAAGGGCAACGTGCGCTGGTCCAAGAGCGGCTTCGACCCGTCGAAGGAGCATGAGCTCGATGACGTGATCGGCGTCCTCCTGGACGAGTGATCGCTCGCCGCAGCTAGCCGGCCTGCTCGTTCGGGCTCTGCCTCGAGGTCAGTCGCCTACGCGCCAGACGGCGACCCAGTCCAGAGCGATCCAGCCTGCGCCCGACCATGACACCCTCGTTTCGACCGTCCCACCCGGATGGCTGAACTCGAGGGGAATGCACGAGTAGGCGTTCGGCGTCAGTTCGGACGGCCCCACGTTCCGGCTCGACGTGATCTTGCCGCCGCCTCCGACGCAGGTGTCCAGAACCACCGGCGCCCCGTCGCGCATCCCCCCTCCCTTTACCCGGAACGCGGCCACGTACCTCCCGGCCGGCAAGGCCGCGTAAGGTCCGAAAACCACGTAGCCCGGCGAAGCGGTTGTGGCGTCCGCGCGCCACGCCGTTGACCCGCTTGCGGCGGTATCGGTCATCAAGGCCCCGGAGTTGTGAGCCAGGGCCTCGCCCTCGTCCCGGCGCACGAAGGCCAGGCGTCCGGGTGGAAGCGACCCGGCCACGAGTTCGGATGACGGGACGAGCCGGACGGCTGCGGCGTGACGCTTCTCCGGCACGGAACCGCCCACGAGGAACGCGATCTCGTCCGCATCCGGCATGCCGCTAACCAGCACGTCGGTCGAGCGCCCCGGCGCAAGGGACACCTCAGCAGGCGTTGCCCGAGCGTCGCGGAGCCCGCTCGTGACCGCGGTCTTGAGCGTCACTGGCGCCGCCGATACGTTCTGAAGAGACACAGTGACGGCTATCTCGCGCCCCTCTACGGCCATCGTGTGCTCCGGCGGCCGCACCAGGACCGCCCTGCGAGCCATGTCCTGCTTGAACAGCGCCCCGAGATGATCAGGTCGTACCGCAACGTAGCCGGGTCCGAGCCGCTTCATCACTTCTGGGAGCGCCTCGAGGTCGGCGCCCCAGTTCCAGATGAACGCATGGAGGTATGCAGGCCTCTCGGCCGGCGTGATGGAGCGTATCTCTTCCACCATGCGAGTTATCTTCTGCTCGCGCGTTGCGTGCTCCGTCCAGCCGGTCACGCCGTGGAAGACCCCTACGTTGCGAGCGATCGGGTACGTTGCGTCGCGGTACTCCGACACACGTCGCCCATAGTCCGGGAACAGGGACTCCAGATCGGGAATGCGCTCGGCATAGCGCCTGATGCGGTCGGGCTGCGTCGCATTCATGATCCAGATCGAGCGCAGGCCGGACTGCCGCATGTACTGCGCGGTCTGGTCGAGGAACCCGTCGAACACCGAGTCCCGCAGATCGGCCCGGTACCTCAGGCCGTAGGAGTCCGGGTACGTGTAGCCCACCCCTGAGACTGCGGCGAGGAATGCGTCGTTGCGGGTCGCGGTGCTGTAGTAGTAGCTCACGATGCCCGGTATCAGCAGACACGCAGCCGGCGATACGGTCCAGCCCACCGGCACCTTCCCACGGGCTGGTGACGCCCACAGCTGCGGGAAGTTGCTCACCGTGAGGACCGGGAGGTTGTCGCCGTCCGACATGATGAACGACACGTACACCTTGTTGCCATCAGGGCGCGGCTCCGGCGCGGCTCGTGGCGAGAGGCGCGCCACCTTGACGCCGGAGTGCACGCTGAGGTTGGTGCAGTTGATCGAGCCGACCAGGTACTTGCCGAACTCGGCGAACAGCGTCACGCCCGGACCCTCCCCCATTCCGACGTCCTTCGCCGCCCACGGGTAGCTCATGATCGGGCAGTTGGCCGGCATCCGCGCCAGAAGCTCCTCGGCCACGCGAGCTTCGGCTGTGGGGTCCGCGTAGGGCCTGGCGCCGTCAATCGGGCCCGATATCCAGAAGATGAACGCTCGATGCTGCGTCAGGTAGTCCCTGAGGCCGAGGTGGTCCGGATACGAACAGGCGGCGAGATGGTGGTTCAGCCGCGGCCACAGGTTCTCGAGCGCCCATCGGTATGCCTCGACGCTCGTCTTCCAGCGCCCGCGCATGTCGGCCCTGACCTCGAGGCCGCGCATCGGGCTATCGGCCCGCGAACCCTTCAGCATCCTCGGAGACACCACGATGCAGTCCTCGACCGCCGCAAGCATGTTGGCCACGTTCTTTGACGCGGGCAGGGCCGGGTCGCTGACCACGACGCCCCTGATCCGGCTCCTGAACCACGCAAGCAGGGACAGCCACTTTGGCACGGGCTTGACCGCGGACACCCACTTGTTCCGGCGCATCCAGTTCAGCCACGTTGAGTCCGTCTCGTTGTAGAGGCAGTAGAGGACCGGCCTGCGGCGGTTCACAATGCCCTGCAGAACCAGCACGCAGAGCTGCACGTCCGGCGGCTCCCTCGTCAGGTCGCATACATAGAGCGTGTTCGCCGGCTTCGCGGAACGCGGGAAGACGTCGGGATAGGGCCTCTTCTCTCCGGCCGCCGCGAGGTCGTGGGGCTGTCCGCTGGGGACTGCCTCGCGCGCACGCAGGGGCTGCAGGTCGGCCTTGCCGCCGTCGAGCCGGAACACATCCACGCGGTCGGCGCGCACGCCGCCGTACCCTGTCCAGAGGAGGCGTATCTCCAGCTTCCCTCCTGGACAGCGGAAGGCAATAGGCACCCGCACATAGCGCCCCAGCGCCAGGTCGCTGCCGCTGACATCACGGGTGGCGCAGACTGCCTGGCCGAAGCCGACGACAGCATCCAGCTCGAGCACCTTCTCCTCCCCCGCCTCATCCAGGAGCTTCAGACGCACGAAAGCCGCATAGTCGCCCGCAGGCATGTCGCGGTACGGCCCGTAGAGCATGTGCTTGCCGGGCGTCGCGGATCCCAGCCGGGCCTCCCAGGCGCGGGTCTCCGCCGCGTCAGAATCCCGCACCGCGCGCCCCGTCAGGTGCGCGGCGCCGCCTGCGGCCTGCCAGCGCGCGGCTGCCGCATACGTGCCCCCGGGGAGCCTGCCGGGGTCCTTAACTTCGCTCATGATCGCTTCGGGCGGGCCACCCGGCGCGCCCGACTGCGCGAGCGCGGCGAGCGTCGAGCATATGCCGATGAGAGTCAGCGCGAACCCATTGCGCATTGCCGGCCTCCTGAGGCTCAGTCTCGGGGAGATCGCCGAGCGCCAAGCGCAGCGCGGGCGGCACGCCGCTGTCACGTATCTCACAGTCTGCAAGACACCTGAAACGAAGGCCTGCGGCCGCCGTCTAATGCTGCGTAAGGAGCACACAGAGATTATGCACCGCCGCGACGAATCACGAGCACTGTACCGAGCAGTGGCGCGAGCCGTGTGGGAGCGCTACCGGCCCGGCGCGCTGGAACTGCCGGTCGGCTGGACGCTGCTGCGCGACCCTGGAGTATCGTTGCGGCGGAAGGCCCGCGCAGCGGGAGTCGGGCTCGCCACGGTCGGAGGCATGTTCGGCATGCAGTGGGCTCTGGCGTGGCTAACCGGCATCCGTGAGCCTGTGGCGTCGCCCGT
>Ga0172375_10011232_pt1 | contig 11433 bp, 12 predicted proteins | sample LakKiv1m_FD_114537 | JGI IMG/M metagenome (GOLD analysis project Ga0172375, IMG submission 114537) | Freshwater microbial communities from Kabuno Bay, South-Kivu, Congo - kab_092012_11.1m | ecosystem: Environmental > Aquatic > Freshwater > Lake | place: Democratic Republic of the Congo... | reverse complement strand
TTCGGGGTTAGACTGTTCCAGTAAAACGTATGGTTCCAGGCCTGAGAGGCATTATTAAAGATCGCGGCTTTATCTGTTTTACCGGCTGTCGCTTTAATGATATCCTCTATGGGCATACCGGCATATTCTGTGCCCGCTATCAGTTTATTCAGATTATCTACATAACCTTTATGATGCTTGCCGAAGTGGAAGCTGATCGTATTTGCGGATATCGCCGGGGCCAGCGCGTTCTCCGCATAGGGTAAAGGCTGTAAAAAATACGCTGTCGGGCTTTCGGTCTTGTCGTTGATCTTCATTATTCCTCCTTTGTTAACATGATCGTGCATCCAGTCTATAAAAGAAATGACACTTTGTGAATGGGAGGTTTCCTGATTTTTCTGCAATTTACCGCTTTTGAGGGGCTAAAAACACAAGGAGACAGGGATTCCTGGCTCCTTGTCTACCGGACAGATTATGTCCGGTTAATTCGATGCTGTTTCTGTGGTACTGGTACTTTCCGGCTTTGCGCCGCTAATTTCGGTTCCGCAGAACGTGCACCACTGGCAGTGATGATCCACATGATCCAGTTTCTTACCGCAACGTACACATTTCATGATCTATCTCCTTTGTATCTTTTGTACTGTTAAACGCAACATAAAGTATAGTATTTTACGGCATAACGTAACAAAAAGCAAGCTTTTTTTTAAATAAATATATCCGTTTGACGCTTTATAGGCCAAGGCAGTATAATCTCTCATATGGACAACAAGAAACTCGCGCTTATACACATAATCAAGAAGGAATTGAATTTAACTGACGAGGAATACAGGGCGATCCTCCAGGAAGCAGCAGGGGTCTCAAGCGCCAAGGACCTTGACGGGCAAAAGTTCAGGAAGCTGATGAACTATTTTGTCCGCAGCCGGTATTACAGGGTCAACTCTTTCGGCCTGACCATGAAGCAAAAGCTTTACATTAAATATCTAACGGACAGCCTGGGGTGGGATGAACCGCATGTCAAAAACTTCCTGCACAAATACTATCACAAGTCGAGCCTTGACTTCCTTACCAAAAAAGAAGGCATCCATGTGATCGAGTCGCTTAAAAAGATCACCGAACACCAGAAAAAAGCCCTTTAAGTTTAGGATCGGTATCGATTATAGTTGCCACATCACCCGTCCAATCCCTTTCAGAAAGAATAGTATAATAATCTTTCTTTATTGTAGGAGCTATTTTGAACGCCTCTATCCAGTCATTCCTGTCGAACGGGTCGTCTTTAACAGCCTTCCAAAAGTCTGTCGCGTCAAATAGCCCGGCTATACGGTCCGTACCCTGCTTCTGGAGCTGGCTGACTATGTATGTCGCGACACCGACCTGGATACCATGCAGCCGGTGACGTTTACTGATCTCGTCCAGGGCGTGAGATACGAGATGCTCGCTGCCGCTGGCCGGCCGCGAAGAACCGCATATCTCCATGGATATACCGTTCAAAAGGAGTGCTGTCCCGAGTAGCCTTATGCCCTCTATGTTATGCTCAGGTTTTGCCATCAGCTGGAATACCGTCGCGTCAGAAAGGAGCGCCGCGAAATCATCGACCTGCGTCCCTTTTATTTTGAAGGCCATCTTCCAGTCATAAACCGCGGTTATCTTTGCCACAAGGTCCCCTATTCCTGACCACCATAAGACCAAAGGCGCGTTCAAACAAACTTCTGTATCGATAACGACTCCGTAAGGCATGGCAGAGGGAACGCTGCGCCGTTTACCTTTGAGTTCAAGGCTCGACTGCGGACTTGAGAACCCGTCGTTAGAAAGCGCCGTAGGCACCGCTATATACGGCAGCCTCGTAAGGAACGAAACGTACTTGGCAACGTCCAGGGCTTTGCCGCCGCCGAACCCGATGATCGCCCCCGCGCCTTGCGGGAATGTCTGGAATATCTCTTCCGCCTGTTCCAATGTCGAGTCATGTATCCGGATCTGTTTCAGTATTTTTATGCCGCCATCGGTCAGACATTTGACGATGCGCTCGACGAGTACCCGGTCCAGCTCTTCGCTCATGAGAAGGACTATGTTATCAAGCTTAAGCCTCTGGGAATAAATACCGACCCTGTCGATAGCCCCGCGCTTAATGCGGACCAAGGTCGGGATGGATATCATGGTATTTCTCATCATAATTGATCCCCTTTCACAAGCTGATCGGCCACGTCCGACCAGCGCTCGAACGGATGAAACCCTTCGTTTATCTCCTCAAGCCTTCTGGCTAACCAGCTTTTCGCGAACCGCATATCAGGAGGCACAAGGAGCGCCGCGGCAAGATCAGGGCGCCCGTCCCCGGCAAAAGCGACCCTTTGGGCCTTACTGAGCGCATCCCGCACCAAAGCCACCTTATTGACCCCCAGCTCATTTGAAAAGAACGGTGTCCGCTCCGGCAGGCTCATCAGAAGCCCTTTATCAGGATAGAACTCGCCCGGGTTGGCATATAACGTCATCGAGACCCCTGCTCCTTTAAGAAGACGTTTGATATACCAATCGCATCCGGCGGAAGCGACTATAACTTCCCACCCTTTATTTTTTAACGCCGAAACGGATATAGCCGCCTTTGGCTCTATTTCCATAGAATCGACGATCTTAACGAGCTTTGCTTCATCAGTCCTGATAAGCGCGAATATGGAGCGTAACGCCTCAAAGTGCGTCAGCTTGCCTGCCTCATATTGCTGCCAGTATCCTGCCGTTGATATTTCGGGGAATTCTTTACAGACGAGATCGTAAAAATCATACTTCGTTAAAGTGCCGTCGAAATCGCTGACCAGTATACCGCGCGTCACGATCAATTTGCCTTTACTGCATCAGCCGCTTCATCAGATGCCTTGTATCCCATTGAAGAGATCATTTTATACATAAGCGATACGCACTGTTCAGGGTACGGCCTGGCCTGCTTCTCTTCAGTGCCGGTACTCCCGGGAAATACGGCCGTCATTTCCTGTATAATGGCGTCACGGTCCGCGGCGCTTATGCGAAGCCGGTCCGACTTTTCCTCACCAGGAGCAGGCTCTGCCGCAACCAATTCGAAGAATATCCGTTTATTGGCGCCCAATAAAGTCTGCCAGACCTGGTCTCTGTCCCGCTGCATCTGGTCTACCTTCTTCATCATCTGCGCCATGCCGGCAGCTTTGATGTTTTTCTTCATGGACGGGATAAGCCTGTCATTATAAAATGCTGCATCCCGGTCCAGGAGCAGTATCACCCTGTCATAAACGCGAAAAACGAACCCGACGGCATTTTTGATGCGGTCAGATCCTGAAGCCGCGTATTTTTGCAGGCAATTCTTCGCCTGTAATAACTCCTCCTTCGAGGCGGTCATCTTTTCAAGTATCGTGTCCGCGGTATCAATGGCATTGGTGTCCGAGGGATCGAACTGCCCGGCTGAAACCATTATCCCGATAGAGCTTTCGGCGAACTTCAAACTTTGGAGATAATCTTTGATGAACTGCGCTTCCTGCGAGATCTCGGCCTGACATAGTGCGGATAAAAGGACAAAGCCCAAACTCAATGCGATAAGTTTTTTCATTATGGTTCCCTCCTGCTCCATTATGCCATAAGAACAGGAAAAAACAAATCAGATTGTGCTTACATGAGGTCCCACTGGGCGTTGTCGCGGGTAAGGATAAGGGAGACTTTTATATCGGATATATGCTTTGCCAGAAGTTCTTTTCTGAATTGTCCGCGTTTAAGCACCGCGTCTACTGCCCTGGAGTGCTTCTTCCTGCCTATAAGCGTCTTGATCTCAGCTATAAGGCTGCGATCCATAAGTTCCATTAACAGTATCTTATCAGGAGTTGAACTGATCTTTAGCAAGATCTTCACGGTTACCTCCAAACATCCCACTTTTTAAACTCGCTTAAAAAGTGCGTTCATAATCCACCTCAACTCCAGAAAATAATATACCTGAAATAAAAAAATTTGTGGTCATGAAAATGTAAACGAAGCGTCTTTTAATTGTCACAAAATAAATTTGACAAATAGTTAAATGGACTGTATATTTGGTTTTGGAGGCATAATGAAAATAGGACACAAGCTCAAACTGCTGCGTAAAGAACGGAAGATGACGCTTAAAGAGCTCTCTGAGAAAAGCGGCGTAGCTATAGCCACGTTATCGCGCATGGAGCACAATATCATGACCGGCACCCTCGCCTCTCATATGAGCATCTGTAAGGAGCTGGGAGTATCTCTCGCCGATTTTTACCGTGAGGTAGAGAACGAGTCAAAGGACATATCTGTAATTAAGGAAAAAGAAAAACACGATTCTTTCGTGAACGCGAAGAAGTCCGCCGTAGAGATACTTACTACCAAAGTCATGTCCAAGAAGATGATGCCTACCCTGATGAGGATCGCCAAGGGCGGACAGACCCATAAGGACGAGTATAAACCAGGCTCTGAAAAATTCGTTTATGTCTTAAAGGGTTCGGTTACTGCTAAGATAGGCAAGGAAGAGCACGTCTTATCTGAAGGGGACAGCCTGTATTTCGACGCGTCTTTGCCGCATTCTTTCGCTAATAGCGGAAAGACAGAAGCAACGGCCCTCTCAATAATGTCTCCGCCGGAGATCTAGACCCGTAAATACATTCCGGTAGGGGCGAATGCACAATCCTATTCACCGTAACCGTAGGGGCAGACCCACGTGTCTGCCCAAGCACACGTTTGGGGCGAACACATGGGTTCGCCCCTACATTATCACGTCATATATCAAAATTAATCGTCGATTACGTCTTCGGTATATTTTTCGCGCGTTTAGCGCTGGAAAACGGAAGGATCTTGCCTTTTTCGAACGCAAGCATGAACGCGCTGACAACGATAGGATCGAACTGCTTGCCTGATTCTTTCTGCAGTTCCGCGACCGCGATCTCGGCGCTTTGCTGTTTACGGTAAGGCCTATTGGTAGTTATGGCGTCGAAGGCGTCGCAGACGGCTATGATACGCGCCACCAGAGGTATCTCGGTGCCTTTTATGCCGTCGGGATATCCCCTGCCGTCATAACGCTCCTGGTGATACCTTATCTCACGGGCCACGTCGCTCAGTTCCTTAATGGGCGTCAGTATCGCCGCTCCTACTACCGGATGCTCTTTTATCTTCTCATACTCTTCGGCTGTAAGCTTATTCCGCTTATTCAAAACCTTGTCAGGGCAGCCGATCTTTCCGACATCATGTAAAAGCGCCGATATGTGCAGCGTTTCCCTGAAATTCTTATAAGCGATCGCCTCAGGGATACCTTCGATCTCCTCTGCGACGCATAAAGAATACTGCGTTACACGCTCGGTATGACCGTGCGTATAAGGGTCGCGCGCATCTATGGCTGTTGCAAGAGCGATAGCGGTGTGTATAAAGATCTTGTGCTCGCGCACATACAAGTCTTTGACCTCTTCGACCTTTTCCTGTAAGTTCTCGATAAGCTGGGCGTTGGAAATGGCCATGGCAGCGTCATTGGCCAAAGTCATGAAAAAGCCTATCTCCTGGCGTGAGAATTTCTGTCCGGATTTTTTTGCCCCAAGCACCAGAACGCCGATCAGGTCTTTTTTATAATAACATGGTATGCAGACCTCGGCTCTTAAAAGCATCATCTGCTTTATAACAAGATCTATCTGGTCTTCCAGATCAGGATGTGTCTTAAAAGCTTCCTTATTTTCATACAGCGACTTAAGGTCGCCGTGAGACAAAGTGCCTGTATCGGATATCATATAATTCTGGCGGCTGGCGAAGATCTTTACAAGCGGATTATCGAACGTCATCCTGATGAAATTGACAGGGATCTTGACGCCTTCGGACCCTTTACTGTCGATAAGAACGAACGCCTTGCGGTCCTCCTTATAAAGGAGCACGGCAGTGTGAGTAGTGCCTAATTCCTGGTCGATAAGGCGCACGATCATCCTGATAAGCCGTTCGGGCTTCCTGAACCTTATCATGGTGCGCGAAGCGTTCTCCAACACAACCTGGTAATCCAGTTTCGCCTTAGGGCGTTTAAATATGGCGTCCCTGTCCAGCGGGGCCAAAGAACCTTCTGTGCTGACTATCTTATCCATGAGCCAGGTATTAACCTTAGCCCAGTTGGAATCCGTGCGCTTCTCAGGCGTCATGCGGGTTCTCCTTTCGCAGTATCTTTTTTGAGGCTGCTTGTTATCTCGTATACCGCGCTCTCAAGATCTTCCAGTATAAGAGGTTTTGTTATGTATTTTCGGGCGCCGAGACGCGTTGCCTCACCTATCCGCTCTTTATCGTCCACAGCAGTGACCATGATAATGTCGGTTATTTTATCAAATTCCCGGATCTTACGCAATGCCTCAATTCCATCCATCTTCCGCATGCGCACATCCATAAGTATAACGTCGAATTTTTGTTTTTTCGCGGCCCTTACCGCTTCTTCGCCGTTCGAGGCCGTCGCCACGTCATAGTCCCTCTCCTCAAAAAAATGTTTTACAAAATCGCACACGTCCGGTTCATCGTCCACTATCAGGATCTTATACATTGATGTCACCCCGCTTTAGTGCAAATGCGTTCATAACGGTCTCTTCGAGTATCTTAAGCGACGGTAAAGGTTTATCAAGACAAGCAAAAGCGCCTTCGCTGACCAGCCGGTTTTTTGTCTTCCCGCCGTCATCGAATGCGGTAACGAATATTATCTGCGCCCCGGGCTGGACCCGTCTGGCCAGCACAAGAACTTCATCTCCGCTTACTCCCGGCATCTTAAGATCGAGGATTATCACGTCGGGTTTGTGCTGTTTTATCAGTTCTATACCGGCAACACCCTGGTTTGCGACATGGATCTCGAATCCGCGAAGCGTGAAATACTCGCTCATAACGGCCCCGTATTCTGATTCGTCGTCGATAGCTACTATTACCGGCTTCACATCTCCCATAATCACCTCATAGCAAACTTAAATTACGAAATACTAATATCGAAACACTAAACAAACACTAATTTCCCAAAAGATAAAATCTCAAACAGTTTTATTTATAATTGCCCCGAATATCAACATAAGCTCGGTATCCTCTTTTATCAGCGCATCTTTTTCGGCAATACTTACCAGATCCTTTTCAGAAACTTCGCTTAATGTTAACCAATATCGGCTTTCTTTAGCTTCTTTTTTGGATATTTTAACCCGCATAACAAAATCCTTTTTACTCAAAGATTCGTTTGCTTCGATATAATTTGCCCCGACTGACCCTGCTGCTCGCACCAATTGCCTCGAAATCTCACTATTCGGCATATTAGCAGGTATCTTTTTTACAAACGCTATCACACGCTGTGTAAATTTTAATGTCCTGTCTTCCAGATCGTACTGTTTTGTCGTATTTGTATTTTGGCTCATTAGAATTTGTTTCGGATTTCGAATTTCGATATTCGAGTTTACCACCTATGCATCAACGGTAGTTGGTATCGGGAATTCAAGCGTGAACGTCGTCCCTATCCCTACCCTTGACCTAACCGATATCTTTCCGCTGTTACGCTCAACAACCTGCCGGACTATGAAAAGGCCTAGTCCTGTACCCTGACCCGGGTCTTTTGTCGTATAGAACGGATTAAATATCTGATCTATCTTATCATCAGGTATACCGTGACCTGTATCCTCAACGTTGACCTGCACTTTATATGACAGCTGACGCGCGCTGATAGTGATCTTCCCTGTATCCGCGATAGCCTGGGCCGAATTCCTTATAAGGTTAAAAAATACTTCTTCTATCTGCTTTTTATCGGCCTTTATATGCGGCAGATCCGCGGGAATTAGGTTCGTTATCTCGACCTTATCCAGCCTCATCTCGTACCCTACGAGCGCTAAGACCTCGGTTATCGAGTCACGCACGTTCACATCTTCCGAATATAAACCTTTAGACGGTTTGGCGAAACTCGACAACCGTTTTGTGATCGCTGTCGCGCGGTCGGTTTCATGTATGACTTTATTCATGATAATAACGGCCTTATCGACCAGCTCTTTATCGGTTTTACTCTTATACAACCCGTCGCGCAAGTTCAAAAGGAACGCTTCGCATTGTCCGCGCGCGATCCCGAGCGGGTTACAGATCTCGTGGTTAATACCCGCCGATAACGTGCCGATGACAGCCATCTTTTCGCGCTGCGCTGCTTCTGCCTGTGTTTTTCCCAGTTCATCAAGTACGCGGGAGTTACTTATAGCTATCGCTAACGTGCGGGAAAGGGTTAGTATGATATCTATATCTTCCGGGGTATAATCCTCATCGGACTTCTTTTTGCCAAGAGTTAGTATACCATGCATTTCGTCATAAGTAACCAGAGGAATCGCTAATTGCAGCCTAAGCTTGTTCATATGTTCCATAATGTGTTTAGGAATAGGGCTGTCATTGGTCGTATCTTTTATCGAAAGGTACGCCTTTGTCCTATTCAGAAATGTTGTAAGCGTATTATCCATGGATAATGTCAGGCCCATATAACTTTTGTCAATACCAGTTGAAGCGATAAGCTCGTAATTATTGTTTACCTTATTCAAAAACAGTATACCGCAGCTATCTATCTTCATGATATCCGAAAGACGTTCGACCGTAGTCTGTGCCAATTTATTTGTATCCATAAGAGACAGAACTTCAGTCGAGAACATCCTTAACAGTTCACGGTAATCAAATTTTTTCTGGAAAAGATACTTGTCAGTAGTACGTAAAAGAAAATTCTCTAGCGGTCGCAGAATTAAAACTATTACTGTTACACTAGGCAGAAATGACAGCCATCGATTCAACCCCATTATATTCTCAAAGAAAGTTTGCCCGATAAATGCAAATGATGCGATAACCGCGTACGAAGCTCCAAAAAGACCAGCAAATACAAGAGTTTTTTTGACAATGACATCAATTTCCATTAGATGGTGGCGTACAATTGCATAGGTAAGAATAATAACATACCCGGAGACAAAAATATCGTGTGGGATATCGGCCCAAAACGTTTTCAATCTCAACATCATAAGAACAAATGTTGAATACCCAAGAAAACCAAATAGAGTCCCAAATACAAAATATAGTAACCTAACTTTTTCCTGGCCGGTTGCTCGAATTGCAACAAAAAGCATGTCAAAACAGGCGGCCGTTACACACACATACAAATAAACTGCAAACGCAATGTACGTGGGACCTAGTACAGGAACATAGTATAAACCATTATATGGTGTCAAGTCAGTAATGAAATACTTAGTCTGTCCCAAGAACAAAAATATTGCAGCGAACACATAACTCGCAGGCAACAAATATTTTTTGATTTTCGTATTGACCATTGTATAAATCAAATGAACATAGAATGCCGGAAAAAAAGGCACTATTAAATATGAAAGTCTCGTAAAAATAATTGCCAGTTTTTTATTATCAATCCCCCAAGTAACACAGCTAGTAATTACCCAAAAGGTCAAAGTAAATAAGAACATCAAGTATACGGTTCTAGTTTTAGTTCTTGGTGCATAGATAAAAATAATCCAAAGCATGCCAAAACAGAGAACGGTCGAAATCAATGCCGCTATTAGATGCCCACTCATACGTGTGTCTTCCTTTTTAATATTAGTTCTGCGGTTGTACGCCCAGAATTTGCAACCATCGAAATCCCCCCCTGTCCCCAACCCCGCGACGCCCAGTGACCACATAAATACAGGTTTTCAATCTCAGCGCTAATTTGTGGCATAATGTTTTTTCGTATCTGCATTGGAGTCGATGCCCACCCATACAAGGCGCCATTATTATTGTATGTGTATCGGTACAAAGTGTATGGAGTCGCCGATTCTTCAACACATATAGAGTTTTCATCAAAACCCAACAATTCTTTGCATCGGTTTACCATGACATCCGCATAGGCGCCTTTGTTCTTTTCTAAAGTTTTTCTAGCACTCCATGGGAAAACGTTGGTTATGCTAATCGCGGGCTTATTTTTTGTTACAACGCCAGCAGATAAGCCTATTATTGAATAAGTGCCGAATAGGGAATATTTCCCAACGAAGCATTCCCTATAACATCCCGTAGATTTTAGTAAGGGGAAATACCAAAGGGTACCACATTTTTCTTTTATTTCAAATGACTCATGCAGACCTAAATATACTATGCACGCCGACGGAGACAGCTCAAGGCTCGCCATCTTATCCTTAAACCCCAAAGACAATTTAGGGCTACCAATTAGTGTATTGTAAGTATAAGTCGCATCAACGTTGGACACAACATTACGGCTAGACACAGTTAGGCCATCCGTCAACATGATACCGGAAACGGATCTACCTTTAAGACAAATTTTTGCAACCTCAGATTGCAAAAGCAGTTCTCCACCGTAATTTTTAATCTTGTTTGCAAGAATGTCAGGAAATGCCTGTATCCCATTAACCGGATAATATCCGCCATCAGTAAAAAGTTCATGTAGAAATACCATTGACGATAATGCTGATATTCGCCGACAATCAATCCCCAAATTACCTAAAAGAATATTAAAGCATGACATAAGATCGTTATCCGAAAAATATTCAGCTAACAGCTCAAAGAAATTTTTCTGACTGGTCAACTGATACAGTTTAACAAAATCGGACTTCACCATAAAATCGAAAAATCGTCTTATTTCTCTTCTCTGTTGAGGAAATACGTTTATAAACGAATCAATAGTATTGTTTATATCATTATAAACACAAACCCGTTTGTTACGATAAATAATTACGTCCGAAGGATCAATCCTTTTAAATGACTTTTTTTTATTAATGTTGAGGTCGCGAAGCACTATCCCCAACTGATTAGCTTCTTTTAATCCTCTTAAAGAATGTACGGCAGCATCAAATAAATATCCGCGCCGTTTGAATGAGGTACAATACCCTCCTACCTTATCATGTTTTTCAACCACTAACACTTTCATCCCGGCTTTTGCCAAATAGGCTCCACAGACAAGCCCCCCAATACCTGCTCCTACAATAATAACATCGTATTTTTTTTTCAACGTAGGTTGAGATAATCTCATGTTTTGTTTTTAATATCAGTTGATAAACTTAAACAAGTCATTGTCTGGAGCCCTTTTTGATCTCTTCGGAATTATTTCTGAATAGCCAACCAGCAAACACGAAACAAGTTTTTTATCTTCATTTAAAAACATTTTTATCCTATCCTCAATGTAAGTGGGCGTATTAACCCATACACTTCTCAACCCTAGCGAGGTTGCTGACAAAATCATGTTCTGCACGCTCGCTCCAATTGCTAGCAAAGCGCCAATTTTCGCATGGTTTACATACAATGGGTTCAGGCGTTCCGCCCTTTTCTGAACAATTTCTTTATCAAATATGGCGATCATTGCAGGCGCGGACTGAATAGCATCGGCTGTTATCGCCATAATTTTGTCAATCCCTCCTTGTTCATAACGCGAGCTCTCCTTCAACGCGATAGCGATGTCTCGCAAAAGATTTTTATTGGTGACACATACGTAATACCATGGCTGGA
>Ga0172375_10011231_pt1 | contig 11433 bp, 9 predicted proteins | sample LakKiv1m_FD_114537 | JGI IMG/M metagenome (GOLD analysis project Ga0172375, IMG submission 114537) | Freshwater microbial communities from Kabuno Bay, South-Kivu, Congo - kab_092012_11.1m | ecosystem: Environmental > Aquatic > Freshwater > Lake | place: Democratic Republic of the Congo... | reverse complement strand
CTTTAGCACATATAAAGATTTTTTTATTTCTTATCCAAGCTTTAGCACATATAAAGATTTTTTTATTTCTTATCCAAGCTTTAGCGCCTATTATTTTTTATCGCTCTCTCCAAACTCGAGATCCTATTATTTTTTATGCTTTTATTCAAGCTCGAGCACCTATATTAACCGCTTTATCGCTCTCTCCAAACTCGAGCACCTATTGATTCAAATTTTTGCTCTATTGCCTCATATCCTCTGTCCAAATGGTAAATACGCGAAATCTCGGTTTTACCTTTCGCTACTAACCCGGCTAAAACCAATGCAGCCGAAGCTCTTAAGTCAGATGCCATAACTTGAGCTCCGCTTAATGATTTTACCCCCTCAATAATCGCGCAAGAACCCTCCTTGATGATCCTGGCTCCCATACGGTTCATCTCGGAAATATGCATGAATCTATCCGGATAAATCTTTTCCATAATCACGCTTATCCCGGGCGTAACACTCATCAAACTCATAAATTGAGCTTGCATATCAGTAGGAAAACCCGGATAAGGCAAAGTTGTTATATTAACCGGACGCTTATCCTTCAGTCCTTTGACAATGATATCCTTGTCGGCCAAAGTAATCTTAGCTCCTGCCGAATTCAACCGGTCAAGAAACGCTCCATGATGTGAAATTTCCGCGTTTTTAATCCTGATCAATCCGTTAGTAATCGAAGCGGCAACCATAAAGGTGCCGGTTTCTATTCTATCGGGAATTATCTTATGTTCCGCGCCTTTAAGATATTTTACCCCTTCGATTTCCACTACCGGAGTGCCATGGCCTTTTATCTTGGCGCCCATTTTTATCAAAAAATTTCCTAAATCCACCACTTCCGGTTCGCAGGCAGCAGATTCAATCACGGTTTTCCCCTTACAAAGCACAGCCGCCATCATCACATTTCCGGTAGCTAAAACCGAAGAACCGAACTCTCCGCCTAAATAAATATTTGCTCCTTTGAATTTCTTATCCGCTTTAGCCACCACATATCCGGATTGAGTTTCAATTTCAGCGCCCAACCCTCTTAATCCTTTTAAATGCAAGTCCACCGGCCTGAAACCGATACTACATCCGCCCGGATGAGAAACGCGCGCTCTCTTTAAACGCCCCAAGAGCGGCCCCAAAACACAAAAGCTGGCGCGCATGGTTGAAACCAATTTATAATCAGCGGTAAAATTATCGATTTTCTTGGCATCAATTAAAATACTATTCTTACAAAACTCTGCCTTCACTCCTAAAGAACGCAAGATCCTGATCATAGTATGCACGTCTTTCAAATCCGGGACATTGCGAATGATACAACGCTCGGGAGTTAAAAGACAGGCAGCCATAATCGGCAATGCTGAATTTTTTGCTCCGCTAACTGTTACTTCACCTTTTAAAGGAATTCCGCCTTCAACAATTAATTTATCCATTATTCACCTTTTTTTACTCCGCGGCTAAAACCTAACGGTTTTAAAACGCAAAAAATTTGTATGCACCTCTTAATTAATTATCCAATTAAATAAGGAAGTGCACTTAGAGTATCCTATTATTGAGCCCTAAGGCTCGATAAAATATTTTAAGATCATCACCCGGTCAAATCCGGCATAATCAGGCATTACTTTTACCAGAGCAAAATTACCCAGTTCTAAGGCTAAACTCTTAATTTCATCCGCCTGATCAAAACCGATTTCAAAAAATACCAAACCTTGGTCGCGTAAAATCTTTCTTCCTAAAACCAAAATCTGCTTATAGAATCTTAATCCGTCCGGGCCTCCGTCTAAACTGATCCTTGGCTCATAACTTACTTCTTTGGGCAAAAACCGCAGATCTTTAGTTCTGATATATGGCGGATTACTAACTATAATATCAAATTTGGTTTTTGGCAACTCGAGATTAAATACGTCCTGCTCTAAAAAATCAATCTTTTCACCAACGGAATTTAGGAGCGCATTTTCTTTTGCTAATTGGATCGCCTCTTTATTTTTATCGATCGCTGTTATGCGCGCCTTTTCAATGAACTTAGCTAAAGCAATGCTGATATTGCCGCTACCGGAACAAATATCCAATAAATTAAGACTGCCGGCTTGATCCAGTTTTTTTACTGACCCAAGCACCTCTTCTACCAATAATTCCGTTTCCGGACGCGGGATAAAAACTTTTTCTTTTATTCTAAGATTCAGCCCAAAAAATTCTGTTTTACCTAAAATATATTGTAAAGGTTGTCCTTGCTTCCTCTTGGACAGAATAGAGGCTAAAAGCTCACGCTTCTTGGCATCTAAAGAAAAATTATTGGCATATAGATCAACCCTGCGGCAACCCAAAATTGAAGTTAAGATCAGCTCATTTTCCTTCATTTCTGGCCTCTTCCTGAATAAGGGCATCGATAATAACGTCCATCTCGCCTTCTAAGAAACGATCCAATTGATGCATAGTGACACCTATCCTGTGCTCGGTAACTCTATGTTCGGGATAATTATAGGTGCGGATTTTTTCACTCCGGTCACCTGTACCGATCTGGGATTTCCTTAAAGTCATAAGCTTACGCTCTTCTTCCCGCGCTAAAGAATCTAATAACCTCGCCCGCAAAACCTTCATCGCCTTGGCCTTATTTTTTAATTGTGAACGCTCATCCTGGCAAGTCACTACCATATTCGTCGGCAAATAGGTAATTCGTACTGCCGAATCCGTTTTATTTACTCCCTGCCCGCCTTTACCCGAAGCCCTATATACATCGATACGTAAATCTTTAGGATCGATTTTAAATTCAACTTCCTCAGGCTCAACCATAACTACGACCGTAGCGGTAGAAGTATGAATCCTGCCCGATGCCTCGGTTGCCGGAACGCGCTGAACCCGATGCACTCCGGATTCAAAATGCAAATGCTCATAAGCGCCTTTTCCGCTCACCGAAAAAATAACTTCTTTAAAACCACCCAGCTCCGTAGGATGGCTGGCGATATGCTCAACTGTCCATCCCTTGGCTGCCGCATATTTGGTATACATCCGGTATAAATCTTCAGCAAATAGGCTTGCTTCTTGTCCGCCGGTACCTGCCCTTATCTCAAAAATAACTTCCTTATTAGAAGCCTCTTTCCCGGAATTCAATAAACCTGAAAGTTCGGCCTCTAAACTCAATTTCTTCTCTTTAAGGCTATCAAGCTCTTCCCGGGCCAAATCCAAGAAGTCGGGATCATGTTTTTCTTTTAAAACAACTTCCAAGCCTTCTATCTCGGCAATATTATTCTTATATTCTTTGAATTTAGCGACAACTTTGGCCATACCGGATAGTTCCCGGGCCAGATCATTATACTTTTCCCTATCTTTAATCGCCTCATGATCTGCCAACAGCCTCTCTAACTCAATAGATCTAACCAAAAATGCCTCTAATTTATCCAACATAGAAATTATTTCTTGTATTTTTTAGTGAACTTCTCTACGCGGCCCGCGGAATCAACAAATTTCTGCTTACCCGTAAAGAACGGATGACATTTAGAACAAATGTCTACCCTAACATTTGGTTTCGTGGAACGAGTATGTATTACTTCTCCGCAAGCACAGATAATCGTGCTTTCCTGATATTTCGGATGGATATCTTTTTTCATTTCTTTCTCCTTTGTTTTTTGTTATTTCCTAAACTTTGCGCTTTACTCTTTACACTTTGCGCTTTTATTGGTTCATACTCATCAAGAATTCCTTATTATTCTTTGTTTTCGCGAGTTTCCCGATCAGAAGCTCCATGGCTTCCACGGTATTCAAATCATTCAAAACTTTACGCAGGATCCAGGTTTTAGTAAGCTCGTCTTCTTTTAAAAGCAATTCTTCATGGCGCGTATTAGAACGCTTAATGTCGATAGCCGGATAAATTCTTCTTTGAAATAAATTTCTATCCAGCTGCAGTTCCATATTGCCGGTCCCTTTAAATTCTTCAAAGATAACTTCATCCATGCGGCTTCCGGTATCAACAAGAGCCGTCGCGATAATCGTCAAACTTCCGCCTTCCTCTACGCCGCGGGCTGCCCCAAAAAACCTCTTTGGTTTCTGCAGCGCGTTTGAGTCCACACCGCCGGATAAAATCTTGCCGCTATGCGGGACTACCGAGTTATACGCCCGGGCTAAACGCGTGATACTGTCTAACAATATGACCACATCGTGTTTATGTTCAACTAAGCGTTTGGCTTTCTCTAACACTATTTCTGCCACCTGGACATGGCGTTCGGGCGGCTCGTCAAAAGTAGAGCTAATAACCTCTCCCTTAACATTACGCTGCATATCGGTAACTTCTTCCGGACGCTCATCAATCAAAAGGACCATAAGATGCACATCGGAATTATTATGTACGATAGCATTAGCGATCTTTTGCAACAACACAGTTTTGCCGCTATAGGGTTGCGCGACAATTAAACCGCGCTGGCCTTTGCCGATCGGAGTTAAAAGGTCCATAACTCTCATGGAAATTTCATTGGGAGTGCTTTCTAAAATAAATTTCTCATGAGGATAAAGAGGCGTAAGGTTGTCAAAAAGAACTTTTTCTTTTGCCTCTTCGGGATTTTCGAAATTAACCGCCTCAACTTTTAAGAGGGCGAAATACTTCTCGCCTTCTTTAGGCGGCCTAATTTGCCCGCTTACAGTATCACCAATCCTCAGGTCAAACTTACGGATCTGCGAAGGCGAAATATAAATATCGTCCGGCGAAGGCAAATAATTATAATTTGCCGAACGCAAGAATCCGAAACCTTCCGGCAAAACTTCCAACGTCCCCTCCCCGAACATTAAGCCTTCCTTTTCCGCCTGCGCCTGCAGAATTTTGAAAATCAAATCCTGTTTTTTTAGGCCGCTAAAACCGTTCACGTTCAAGTCTTTAGCAATCTTATTAAGCTCAGTGATCTTCATTTCTTTAAGCTCGCTAATATTCATTTTAGCGCCTACTTCTTTAACATTATTCTCCGCCATATACTTTTTACCTCCGTTTTTGTTCTTCCCAATGAAAGGTTGTTATTGATTACAAAATCTGCTAATCTTGTTTTATATTTTAAAGGCAGCTGCGCCTGTATTCTTCTTGAAATTTCGTCTCTTTTGAAACCTAATTTTATCCCCCGCTCTATTTGAGCGCGCTTTGCGCAACTTACCACAACTAAATAATCAACTGATTTTATAAGTCCGGCCTCAATTAAAAGAGGCGCGTCTAAAACAACAGGGGCGCTTGAACAGCTCCTTAATTCTTTTTTAATCTCACGTATTATTACGGCGTGTGTAATTTTATTAAGTTCGGCTATTGATTTCTTATTATTAAAAACAAGGCCGGCTAATTTTTTCCGGTCAATTTTATTATTTTTTAATACCCTTTGGCCAAAAGCTTTCACGATCAGCCGCTTAATGCTATCCCTATTTAAAACTTTATGCGCGATCTTATCGGCATCAATTACCCTTGCTCCCAGCCTTTTAAATATTTTAGAAACACTGCTTTTGCCGGTAGCGAAACTTCCTGTAACGCCTATAATCATACTAAAACTTTCCCTTTATTAATTTATCAAATAAAATTAGATATTTTTTAGCTGATTTATCCCAGGAAAAACGATATCCAAATGATGCCTCGACTAATTTCTTCCAAGACGGTTCTTTATAAGTTTTAACCGCTCTTTTAACAGTATTTAAAAGATCCTCTTTGGTATAAGCTGAAAAGACAAAGCCATTGCCCTTCTTTTTTGCTATTCCAAAATCTTTTATGGTATCGGCAAGGCCGCCGGTCTTAAATACTATAGGGACCGCTCCATAGCGGAGTGCGATCATCTGTCCCAATCCGCAAGGTTCATATTTAGAAGGCATCAGAAACAGATCACTTCCGGCGTAAATCCTACGCGCCAGGCCGTCATCAAACTTTAAGAATAAACGTATTTTATGGGTATTCTTTCTGGCGATATGCTCTAATATTTTATGATATTTAATCTCCCCCGTTCCCAAGAGCGCAACTTCTAAATCAAGATTTAACATATCGGGGAGCGCTTCCGTTAAAATGTCTATGCCTTTTTGTTCGGCAAGCCGCAAAACCATACCCAACAGCGGAACATCTTTTTTGACCGGCAAAGCGCACTCTTTCTGTAAACTTGCTTTATTAACATACTTATCCTTAAAAGTGCCGGCATCATAATTCTTGGCCAAAGACAAATCATTTTTAGGATCCCATAAATCATAATCTAAGCCGTTTATTATTCCGAAAAGACGGTCTTTCCTCTTATTCAAAAGTCCTTCCAAACCACAGCCAAGCTCAACGGTCTGAATTTCTTTAGCATAAGTTTCACTAACCGTAGTAACTATATCGCTATAAACCAAGCCGCCTTTTAAAATATTAACACTGTCGTAGAATTCAAGTCCGTCTACGCTAAACACGCTCCAATCGAGGCCAAGCTTGATGAATTCATCTTTTTTGAATGAACCTTGGTAACCCAAATTATGCACGGTTAGCACCGTTTTTATTCCGGAATAAAAATCGTCATTTTTATAAATAGTTTTTAGATATACCGGTATTAAAGCCGTCTGCCAATCATGACAATGAATAATATCCGGTTTAAAATTAATCTCTTTCAATAGATCCAATGTCCTGCGGCAAAAATAAGAGAACCTATCCAGATTATCCGGATAGTCGCCCGCGGCATCTTGATATAGATTCTTACGGTTAAAATATTTTTCGTTTTCGACAAAGTATATCTGTATATTTTTCCCAAATACGCTCTTCGATACACCCGGCGTAACTTGTTTTAAAGAGAATTTCTTAGAATCAATACAGCTATATTTAGGCATCACAACAACAATATCTTCTTTGGCGTGCTCAAAAGCGAGCGGCAACGCTCCGGTCACATCGGCCAACCCGCCTGTTTTAGCAAAAGGGACTATTTCTGAAGCAACCAAAAGTATTTTCATGATTACTCTCTCCTTTTAATCCGAAGATTGCATTTCCAACCAATTCTTACCTTGTTTTATATCAACTTTTACCGGAACTTTTAAAGTAAAGACATTCTCCATACACCTTTTGATCAATTCCACTGATTCATCCCGCAACTTTAAAGAAACCTCAAATATTAATTCATCATGAACTTGCAAAATCATCGAAAGCGGAAATTTCTTAACCTTAATTTCATTAAAAATATTTATCATCGCCAGTTTGATCAAATCTGCTGCCGAACCTTGCACCGGCGTATTCATCGCCTGACGCTCGGCAAATTGCCTCTGGCCGACATTAGTATCATTTATCGCTGGGAGATAGCGGCGCCTATGAAGGATTGTAGAAACGTATCCATTGTCCCTGGCAAATTGAATCTGGCTATCAATATAGTCTTTAACTTTCGGATAACGTAAGAAATAAGTATCGATTAAGTTTTGCGCTTCCGGGATCGCGATCGATAAGTCTTTAGCCAGGCCAAAGGCGCTTATTCCGTAAACTATGCCGAAGTTTACGCGTTTAGCGGTATCACGCATACGCTCGTCAACGTCATTTTCACTGACCCCGAACACGAGAGCCGCGGTGAACTTATGAATATCCTGATTTTCCTGAAAGGCATTGATTAAATTATCATCACCGGATAAATGCGCCAGGATCCTTAACTCAATTTGAGAATAATCGCTGGCAATCAGGATGCTATCTTTTTTTGAACTTACAAAAGCCTTACGGATAAGTTTCCCCATTTCTGTTTTTATCGGGATATTCTGCAAATTCGGATTTTCGCAGGATAGCCTGCCGGTTTCCGTGCCGCATTGTTTTAAATTACAGTGGACCTTTGAATCTTTTTTATCCACTAAATCCGGCAAGGCGTCAACATAAGTAGATTTAAGCTTGGCGATCTGGCGGTATTCCAATAATAACTCGGGGAGTTTATGTTGCCCGGCCAAAAACCTTAAAACCCCTTCATCGGTTGAGGGCCCGGTTTTAGTCTTCTTAACAACGGGCAATTTAAGTCTTTCAAATAAAATAACCCCTAACTGTTTTGGAGAATTAATATTAAATTCGGTTCCGCTTAGGCTAAAGATTTCTTTGGTCATCTTTTCTAACTTTATCTTAAACTCTTCCGAAAGAACGTTCAAAAAATCAACGTCAATAGCAAACCCTTCTATTTCCATAGCGGCTAATACTTTGGATAGAGGAATCTCAACCTTAAACAACATATCCGCTAAAGCATTCTTCTCTAAAAGAGTATTAAGTTTATTTTTAATTTCCGGTAAGCTCGCTACAGCCGAAGCCAAAGAATTAACGCGCCTGCCTAAACAATCCGAGGCGCTATAAAGCAGCCCGTATTCGGTCTGGGCGGGGTTTAATAAATAACTGGCCAACATTGTACAGAATAGATTATCGCTCAAAGTTAAATTATTTTTAAGGAAGAACTTATAAGCGCTCTTTACATCATGGGTAATCTTCAAAATCTTATCGTCTTTAAACAATATTGCTAAGTCTGTATCAACGTCTTTCACTTCCCAAACTTTATTATTCCCCGTAGAAATATAGATAGTCTCGTTATCTTCACCTAAAACGAAACAAAATTGCTCCTTATTCTTTAATTCTTTCAACAAAGACTCTTTATCTTTGGTAATCTGGACATCCGCAAAATCATTACCTGCGGGCAAATCCTGCAACAACTTCTTAAACTCTAATCTTTTGAATAATTCATACAGCTTATCATAATCAGGCTCTTTAAACTTAAGGTCTTTTTCGGTTAAATCTAATTTGACTTCGGCATCAAGCCTGGCTAATTCCATATTTAGTTTTATTTGATCCGCGCCCTCTTGGATGTTCTCTCTTAAGCGCGGTTCTTTTATAGAACCAATATCGCCCATTAATTGCTTTACCGAACCGAATCTGCCTAAAAGAGAGATCGCGGTTTTTTCCCCTATTCCTTTTATCCCCGGGATATTATCAACAGCGTCGCCAGCCAAAGCAATAAAATCTGGAATTTGTTTAGGCAAAAGGTTAAAAAATTCCTTTACCTTGTCCACATTATAAATTACTCCCTTGTCTTTATAGGGATTAAAAACCGAAATATTCTCATCAACCAGCTGTAAGATATCTTTATCACTTGCCACAATAACCACCTTAAAACCGTTCCGGGATGCATTCTTGGCCAAAGTGGCAATAACGTCATCCGCTTCAAAACCTGCCATTTCTATTAAAGGAAAATTGTAAGCCCGAACTACTTCTCTGATCAGGCTCATTTGACTGCCTAATTCTTGGGGCATGGCCGAACGGTTAGTTTTATATTCGCTGAATTTCTTCGAGCGAAAAGTATCGCGCGAAACATCAAAACAAACCCCAAGATACTCCGGCTTCCAACGCTCCAAAACCTTCTTGATCATGGTTATAAAACCGTATACCGCGTTGGTCGGCTGGCCATAACTTGTAGCTAAACCTTTTATGGCGTAAAAAGCACGATAGCAAAAAGAGGTAGCGTCAACCAAAATCAACTCTTCGCAGTTATGCATATTAAAACTTATGGAAGGAAAAGACCATTGTTCTTTTGTTAATTAATAGAGGATAGAATATCTATATTTTATTCCGATTCATCTGGAGGCAACCCTTGAACATCCCGGATTTTCTGCCATTCGCTCTTTGCGGAAACATCATAACCTTGATCGTGCAGCCACAAAACCTTTAACGCACTTTCTCTTATTTTCTCCCGTGAATCATTTTTACCGATAGCCGCCAGCGCATCCAAACAGTATTTATCTTCCAGGTTAAGCGAGTTCCATTGCATTTGATGCTCTGTCCTTATTGAATTCTTTTCTTCTCTAATCTTATTTAAAACCGGGGCTTCGGCTTCTTGAACCTCTTCCGTCATTTCTTTGGCAAGCATGGTAAAACCTTGTTCGCGGTAAAATAAAGCCGCTTCTTTCTTCTCGGCTATATCCGTATTTGAAGTTTTCACTGAAATCCTATTAATCTCGCCTGGATTATTTTTCGTCGGCTTCTTAACGATTACTTTATTTCTATTAGCCGATAAATCTTTATCTGTTTCATCCTTATCTTGAAACTTAGGAGGCGTTAATCTATCCTTAACTTCTTGGGGTTCATAGAGGCCTAAAAGCCTGATTCTCTCCTTGGCTCTCTCTACCCAAATATCATTCGCCGGGCCAAGTTCAATTCTTTTCTTCCAATAGAATACCGCGTTAGGAAAATCCTGCCTTCTTTCATAAAGAATAGCTAAATTTGTGTAGCTTGACGGATATTTATCATCCAAAGCCATGGCCTTAAAATACATGCTCTCGGCTTCATTAAGCTGGCCCTTAGCCTCTAAAATTATACCCAAGTCATTATAGATTACCGGCCAGGTAGGATTTAATTCCTGCGCTTTTTTATAATTTTCATACGCCTTTTCAATATCACCTTCGGCTTGCGCTTTTACACCGGAATCTCTATATTGTTCAGCTTGTTCTTTGAAATTAGCGAAGGACTGCGGACAAAAAGATAAGCAGATGAAATTTATGGCTATTATCTCTATCAAAAACAGTTTCAGATACTTACGCATATTTGTATTTTTATAATATATGTTAAATTTTAATAAGTCAAGAAAAAAAATAAAATTATTACTATTATAAAATCGGCGGCATACTTAAAGCCGGATGATTCACTCTTTTTAAGAAATTTAAAAGCTCCTCTGAGCTGACAGCAACGGTCTCATCGGCAATTTTTTCCAAAAAGCCTTTACCTACAGCCTCAAGACAACGCTTAGCTAACCGTTCTCCTAAAGATTCCTTTAATTCCTTGGGCATCCAAACTAATCTTTTTATACCGTCTTCAGCAGAAATAAATTTCTTACTTATTATATATAGTCTGCCTATACCTAAAAACCCCGGAGACTGGGCTCCCCCTCCTACGGAACCGGCAAGAGTCGTAAAAGTCATGCCCGAGGGCGTCATCCCGCTATAATCACGGCTGGCGATCATTACTCCGTTAGCTTCAGGCACAACCGCTATAATGCATTCGAAACACCCGCAGCTCGTTTGCGGATCCTGAACCAAAGAATACATGCTGATATTATTAATTGTCTTATTGGATTTTTCATAAACAAAATTGCTTACGCTATCCCACTGGCCGAGTTTTAAGTCCCGCGCTTGCCCCTTTTTTATCGGCTGGTTAGGGCCGGTAGGTTTTATCTCATAGGAAGCCCTGGCGTCTAACCAAGAATACGCCCCGCACAAGCCAAGTCGTTCCGGCGTCACAATACAAACATGATTAGGGGCAAAACTCTGGCACAATAAACAGCTATAAAAAGTATCCACCGACTCATCGGTCATGCCGGATATTCTTTCATCCCGCTCATCATAAGAAACACGGGCTTCTTTAAGCAAATTATCAATATCACTCTGATTAGTAAATATTCTCACACTCACTTTGTCCACAATTGCGGAATATTCTTCATGCAGCATCGCGTGTATAATCTTTCCGAT
>Ga0172375_10011229_pt1 | contig 11436 bp, 9 predicted proteins | sample LakKiv1m_FD_114537 | JGI IMG/M metagenome (GOLD analysis project Ga0172375, IMG submission 114537) | Freshwater microbial communities from Kabuno Bay, South-Kivu, Congo - kab_092012_11.1m | ecosystem: Environmental > Aquatic > Freshwater > Lake | place: Democratic Republic of the Congo... | reverse complement strand
TGCCGCATATGTCCTCAAGACAGATAAGGACTCAAGTGAGACGGATAAATATTTCATTGCATTAGTTATTCTAATCATGGGTCTTGCACCTGGTTTGCGTGACATTTTAAGAATGATGGCTGGCACATGATCATAGTCCAGAAATAATCGCAACAATGGCAATTATTCCGCCAATGATTATTATTGGTGCCGCAATCTTTGCAACTGCCACAATTGAGTTCACAGTTGAAACAATTTCTATTGATTGTTTTGCACCCAATACCTTTATCCCAAACCATTTTTTGGCAGAATAGAACTTGGCATCAGAAACATCAAGTACTGCTTCAACAACTGCAGCACGTAGTTCTTTCACTATTGCTGCATCTTCCCTTAGCGGGTTTAATACTCCTCGAACTGAATTTATCTGATGGGTATCAGTAGTAAATATTATCGGGCGAATTTCTTTCGTGTATTTTGCAGCAGCGTCTTCCGCTTCTTTCATGAGTTTTTCCCTGAACTCCGGAGTAACTCCATTGGAATCAAGCAGAATTATTGCAACTGGTTTTGGCTCAGCTGAGAATACTGCAACTTTTATTCCGGATTTGCCTACAAATGGAGAAACTACACTTCTTTGGCAAATTCCGACCTTAAGCGAAGTATCCTTTTTCTTCTGTGTTAACGCGCTAATCATGGCTTCGAAATAATTATATCCAACTATGCTTCCAGGCTCAAAGCTTGTCACTTCGCCTGTTTCTGCATTATGTTGGTCAACTATTGTCGCCATTTTTACATATTTCTCTGCTTCTGCAGAAAGGAATGCACCTAAACCAAAGTTCATATCTTCGGTTACTAATGGCGCCCTGCTTAGTGAGACGAATGCTGATGCTTCCCCGTCTTTTGCATCAAACTTCAATATTTCTGAAAAACACTCATTTTTCTTCCCTTCAAGGAAAGAAACTTTCGCATTTTTATATTCACATTTTTTCATGCAGGAATCAATTGCATCCATAACATGGGATATCTCTGAAGAAGAGCTTGGATTCAAATCATGGGTTGCTGCGGCATGGAAAACCATTGATTGCGTCCCGTATTTGGCAGTTATCTCGTCAGAAATCAACTGAGTAAATTCGCTTCCTCCTAAATTTCCAAAAGGACCAAAGTGAACGGAAGGAACAACCATTATCATTTCGTCATCCTTTCTTTTGAACGCAAATACTGACAATGGCACAACTACATTTTCACCAACGCTTTCAAATGCTGATTCCAAATCTTTATCCTGGTGAAGCCACTGCGCAACAAACATTGCTATGGCATCCGTACTGCTGAAGCCGAAATTCCTTCTCATTGGCGCATTTATTATTATGAAAAACAAATAAATCGCAACAAAGAAAACCAGAGAAGCGACATAAAACTTGGCTATTGCGCCTATCGGTTCAGACCCAAAATCAACCAAGCTGCTGCTTAGCAAAAATACCAAATGAAACATCAATTGAATAGTTGCGAATATGAACGACCTCCATCTAAGGACAAATATCAATCTTGCAATCGTATACCATATTATGAAAACCAATGCTGCGCCGATAAAGAATACAAATGTAGCATATAGTGGATTGAATGAAGCGACGAACGTTCCAATCGCATAGGTTATCGCATAGATTATTTCTCCGATCAATGTTGTTGCAATTATCCTTTTGAACGGAACCTTCATTATCAAAATCTTTATCGCACCTGCAGAAAGCAATGCCGGGATGGATAATATATATAATCCCTGGAATGCTCCTTTAAGCAAAAGCTCAGTTGTTTCATATTTGCCAAGATTAAGCCCTATTCCCAGAATTACCCCTAATAGTATTATTGCGGCTACCAGATATCTGCTGCGCGGTAGAGAGACGAAATAATCCGTCAACCCTACTGCACGCTCTATATTTCCCATGGTTATACCTTCCACTTATTGGTTTTTATATCTGTTCGATACATTTAATTAGGTACTGGCTACTAGCTGCTAGCTTCTGGCAACGAATGTCAGTAGCTATTACCTAGGAGCTAGTAGCAAAAGGTGTATTGATGGACATTATTTGCCCAAGGTGCGGCGCCAACAGCAATGACATTAAGTTCATAGAATCGCTTTGCGTCAATTGCTATCAGATAAACGTCAAATTGCCAAAGTCCAGCGAAGCAAAGTTTACAAAATGCAAACGCTGCGGAAAAATGCTTTTCAAAGGTGAATGGCAGAAATTCGATATTCAGAAAGTCATTAGAAACCTGTTCAAGAAATCCAAAGGGGAATTTGATAGCGTTGATTATGATCTAAGCAGGGAAGTGCTTATCTTCAAAAAAGAAAAAGAAGGAGTTGAAAAAATATTGGAAATTCCATTTCCTCTCGAGATGAATGTCAACATATGTCCGGATTGTTCTCGTATGAGCGGAGGGTATTTCGAAGCAATTGTTCAGCTTAGGGGCGACAATCTGGAAAGGCTTAAGCAATATGGAAATTCACTTTCTGCTAGATTGAAAGAGAAGACGTTTGTAACTAAAGTGGAAGAGAAAAAAGAAGGAATAGATCTTTACATCGGGAGTTCGAAAGTCGTCCTGAAAGATTTGCATGACAGGAATATTCCATGCGTAATCTCAAGAAAACTATTTGGAAAAAAAGAGGCAAAATTAATCTATCGAACTACGTTTTTGATTAGACTATAATAGAATTGAGACGACTTCTCCCATTAAAATATATCGTTTTTCAATCCGCGAATCGTTTTCAATGTTTCCGGCAACGCTATAAGATTTGTCACTGTTGTTTTGGCTCGCGCTAAAAAGACGAATGATGCTGCCTTTGCAAGAGATATTCCAAATAATGAAAGTAAAACTGCGCCTCCCCCTTCGCTAAGTCCAAGGCCTGCAAGCGTAGGGGAAGGTATGAATTCAAGTATTGTTACAGTTGGCTGAAGCAGAAAATAGAATAATGGCTCAGGAAAACAGAGGTTTAATGTTATCCCCAGGGATTTTGCCACAAAAAACCATGAAAGTGCCTTTCCTGTCCAGGATAGCATCACCAATACGCACAATATCGGCAATTTCTTTATTACTACGTGTGTGTGGTTTTGCATTTTTTCAAACATCCCATACACGCGATTTGTCAGTGGAATCGCTTTAGCAAATGAAAACAAGGAAAGAAATCTTTTTGAAAACAGGAGCAACAGCATTATTGCAATCATTATCAGCATCATCGTTGCCCCTAGGAAGATAAACCAAACTTCCTTTATCTGAAGAACATACCACGTCAGATATAGCATAAATGCAGTTCCTGAAACTACTTTTATGATGAAATCCAATGCCTGCGGGCCAAGTATTGCCATCATTGCTTTTTCAGATGGAACGTTATAGTTGTATTTCAAAGCTCCTGCAGTAATAAAATATCCGCTTCTTCCAGGAGTAAAATCAGATAAAAGCATTCCAGACATGTGTGACATGAATGCGTCCCTGAAGCGTATCACTACCCCGCTTGCCTTTAACAGCATCTGGATTCTATAACTCATCACAAAATCCATTACAAATAAGAACACGATCGAAATAGCCAGATAAAAATAATCTATATTTTGCAGTTCTTTTAGTATGCTTTCTATTCCTATTATCTGTAAAACGATGATAATTATGATTGCGGATATGAATGCATCTATAAGCAACATTAATCGTTTGTCCAACAAATCAACCTTGTTTTATCTAAGTGAGTACTATCTTTATCATGCCAACAAATATAAAGCTTAAATCTGAATTCTATCCATGAGAAAACTTTTTGACAGATTATTTCCGTTAGTAATCATTGTTCTTTTTGGCATTCTTATTCTGACCGTTGTCCGTGCCAGCCTTTTCGGGACGATTGAAGAAGATAAACACATATATTTTGAAATTGTTTTTCTTCTTCTGCTTGCAGTAATTGGGGAGCTTGCAGTTACTCACCTTAAACAGCCTTCAGTAATGATATTGATGTTGTTGGGAGTAGTCATAGGTCCCAGTTTTCTCCTTCTTCTTTTCAGTTTTATCCAGACATTAAATCTTCCATTTCAGATTCCATCAGAACCCCCAAACATCCTTCGTTTTGATGAAGTGATTCATGTTTTTGCACAACTTGGCGCCATAATTCTATTATTCAAAGTCGGAATGCACAGCAAAATCGAATCCGTTTTCTCAAAGGAGAATGTGGTTGTTGCCACCTCAGGGGTAATCATTCCATTTGCGGTAGGGTATCTTTATGCGACTACTACCGGAGGAAATTTCGCATATTCTATGTTTCTTGGCGCCGCATTGACTGCAACAAGCGTCGGAGTTACAGTGGCAGTTCTCAAGGAAATGAATCGGGTAAAAGAAAAATTCGCTCAGGTAATAATCGGTGCGGCAGTTATAGATGATATTCTTGGTTTGCTTGTGCTGTCATTCGTTATTAATGTTTCCGGAGGAGTTGATTCTTTAGCTCCGATATTGCAGACATTTGCATCGGCAGTCTTATTCTTGGTTGGTGGCGTGTTTGCAGGAAAATTGTTCATAGAATACCTGGATAGGAAAGAAATGAGTTCCAGAAGGCTCATGGTGGTTCTTGCGTTTATGCTTTTTTATGCGTATATTGCCGAATTTATCCAATTATCTGCGATTGTAGGTGCATTCCTTGCAGGCATAATTCTGAACAGAAGCCGCCATATCCAGCAAATTGAGGATTCAACATACGGTCTCGAAGTATTGTTTACCCCGATTTTTTTCATTACGTTAGGTATGCTGATAGATGTGAATTCATTATTTATTTTTGCATCCGCAATTATTGTGATTACTGTTCTGGCAATGCTGTCAAAGATTGTCCCATGTTATCTTGCGTCTTTGGCAAGTAAGCTCAGTCAAAAAGATTCCTTACTGGTAGGAGTTGGGATGGCTCCAAGAGGGGAAGTTGCATTAATCGTAGCATCCATCGGACTTACAAAAGGAATTCTTGATGTTTCGGAATATTCGATAATCTCAGCAATGGCGTTGTTGACTACGTTTGTAGTGCCTCCAATGCTCAGCTTTATATTGAAGAAAAAATAGCCTGCTACTCCTTGCTTAGCACGTAATCAAATTCAACAACCGAATTGGCTGCAGCAGTAGTTAAGGTTTTTGTTCCCTTCAAGTGGTTGTTCTGGAGATATGAGTTGTCTAATTCTGTCAGGTAATCCATTGCAGACATTACTGTGCATCCATCCTTTTCATTAATCTGTTGCGTAGTGGATGTTCCGCCTACTACGGTTGTGACTGTTGAAGCATAGCTTACCCAGTTTGGGTTATCATAATCAGGATATGCCACAAAATCTATGTTGTCGTCGTTTTCATCAAACCTTATTTTTAGTGGTGCATTCGCAATATCCGAATACTCTTCAGTGGTTGTGCCTGATCCGCTTCTTACAGAAGTTATTGCAAATATCTCGTCTTTTGCGTTGGTTTTTTCAGAATATGTGCAGGAAGCCGTCCGTGATTTGAGTTTGTAAGCCTCGTCTTCTTCATCATATTGAAGAACGTCATGTGATATATATGTTCCAGACATCGTGCTTCCTCCCCCTTCGCTCTGGGCATTGAACGTATATGTTATCTTTGTAGTTCCGCTTATTTCAAACGGGCATTCTCCGGTAGTGTCTAATTCATAGCTTGTGAATGCGATGTTATCGCTGTCCAGATTTGAATCAGATAAAATCAATATAATCTCACTTATTTTTTCTTCGGGTTTTGTAAGACAGAATTTTTTATTCATTAGATATGTCCAGGATTGGTCTTCCCAATGATCCCCTATCTTCACAAATGCCCTTCTCTGCTTTTGGTCGTTTCCATGACTCTTGAAATTAAACTGGATTTTTTTCACTCCGCTTCCTTCCGGCACTTTATAAACGTGATATACTGCGCTTCCTCCGCCTACGCTATATGAAATATCTGATTCTTCCTGCAACACAACAGTGAAATCCTGCCTTCCTTCTATGCTTATTTCTTTTGAAGGGAAATTCGGAACGTCTGTATATTTTTGCATCGGATCCTTATTCCAGTTCCAAGCGACAAAATCCGAGAATTTTGAATCGTAATTTTCAATATTTTTCAATGCGGTTTTAACTCCTGTTTTTGATGCAAGCAATGGCTGGATTACTGACCACTCGTTTCCGGTTTGCTGGAGAAACAAAAAGAACATATAGTCAGAGTAATGCTTGTCTCCGTTAGCAATTACCAACTGGTCGCTTCTTGATTTAAAAAAGGTATTAAGGAAATCCCATTCTCTGTTGTATTCAGGATAAATGACGTTTTCAGACCAGACTGCGGTTGCCTCCCTTATCCATTTTTCATCTGTGTTGCCCCAGTTAGTCAATGGAATATAATATTGGTAACAATGGAATAACTCATGCGCGGTTACTGATTTTGTTTTTGTTTCCGTAATTGTCTGCGCAGGATCAATTTGAAGTCGGCATCTCTTAACCGGATCAAATGCAGTGCTATATATGGCTGCAGTTCCAAGCATTCCTGCAGGAACCTGTTTTACGTAGACATACACTTCTTTATCAGGTTCAAGGGCAAGCATGTCCTTAAACTTGGTCCACGAATCTTGAATGCCTTTCGCTACGTAATTCATGTATTGCTGAAGTTTGAGCTTGTCCGCTGCAGTTGCACCTGATGGAAGCGCTCCAATCACTTTTGCTTTTCCAGGTATTGCTTCAACTGTCAGTATTTCAGGGTCTTCTCCTGAGAAAAGAAGCGGAGTCGTATGCGTTCCATATTCTTTCAACCGCATTTCTTCTGCTCCAGTTATGTCCGGAAGCGCAATCCATTTTTCTATTTTTTCCTTTTGGGTTTGAGAAAGAGAATCCCAGTTTTCTATCGCAAGCATTATTTCGTCTGTTGCATCATAATTCGTTATTGCAATCCCCCTATATTCTTCTGGGAGATTATTCGGTTCGTATAATGCTTCCATTGAATAGAATATGTAATCAGGTTTGTTTATCTTTCCTTTTGAGTAAGCATCATTCAATTTGTCCAGCGAATTTTTAGGCAATTCTGGTTTTACTGTTTCCTGCCCAACTTTTGCAGTAGTTCCGCTTGGGGCATTGCTTTGCTCATTTTTTTGTTCTCCGCCAATGCACCCAAAAGAGATAAATAATCCAAAGACAATTAAAATAATCAAAACTTGTTTATTCATAATATTACCTTGCAAAGATAATCCATCATCTGTTTTAAATATTTTCCATTATGGTATTGGATATGATTACTTTAACCGAGGCAAAATCCCGCGGAGTTTATTTTCATTCTCAAGGTTTTACATGTGCTCAGTCTGTAGTAAAAGCATATTCAGAGTATGTGCGTATTGATTGCAGTCAGCTGGTGTCTGCCACAATCGCTTTCGGCTCAGGTTTGAACTCAGGTTGCGTCTGCGGTTCGCTTGCTGGCGCAGAAATGTTAATCGGATTAAAATACGCGAATGAACCTGCAACTGCAAAGATGAAAAGCAAACTATTTCACGATAAATTCAGAGAAAGGTTCGGAGCTACCTGTTGCAGAGTGATCCGGGGAAAAGAAAAGGGGATATGCTCCAAAACAATCGAGTTCGCAATCGAATTATTGGATTCACTCTGAGTCTTCCTTTTCTTTTTTTTCATCATCATTTTCTTCTATTTCTTTCCTTGCCTTAGAAATCTTCTTGTTTTTTTCCTTGAGTTTTTTTATAATCATTTCCTCAGGAGTCTCTTCTTTTTCCAGGCTTATTCCATCCGGTTTTCCAGCCATTCCTTCCAGTCCCTGGATGAGTTTGACTATTGTAAATATCACTATGAAGAACAATATTGCCGCTCCGAATGTCATCCAGTCTGCAGGCACCCCTGCGTAGACTATGCTGATCAGGATATATACTGCGACATTAACCGGAGCTGCGGAAAATAAAAAGAAAGCCACACGTTTCGGAAGCAGATGATAATACGTTATCAGCATAAGCAAAAATGCGGCAACGGTAAGCGCAATAGTTATTGTTGAATAAAATGATTGGGAAAAAATTCCTGCCCAGGAACCACCTGATTTGACGAACATTTCGTGTATAAGATTTATAGATACGAACAGAAACACCATCGTGTTTCCGAAGGCAGTGTTCCATCCGAGTTCCTCTTTTTTGTATTTACCCAGATACAGTGTCATGAATAATGTGGATATAACCAGCGGTATCGCGGCCCACAACATACTTTCATTTTTCATAGGCGCTTCTATAAGCACTATAAATCTTGCAATTATCTCGTTTAATGTCTGGAATGCCGGAGTTAAATCTATGTCAGTCATATTCTTCACTTCTTTAGTAACTTTTAAATATGTTTTTCATTTAGGGCTAATGGTTAGCAGAAGTTATGCTTTCTGCAATGCTTCCGATAGTATTTTTATACTGTTCATATCCTTTCCATTCTCCATCCTGGAACTGGTAAAGGTCGTCGTCGGAGATAACCATCATTATGCTATTGCTTGTCCTGCCGCAAAATTCATCACCATTCTTACAAAGGCGTAATTCTGTTCCTATTCTTCCTTTATACTGCCCGTTCTGAGGTTCAAACAATATTCCTTCATCCAGTTCTCCAATATCTTTAGTATCGTTTATTTTTCCCCAGGTTAACGCAACAATACAATGTCCTTCGTATTCCGTCATCATATAACAGACAGAATAAGGATATACTTCATTCAAATATTCCAGTTTAATTCCGGTTGCATCATTCCAATACCATGTTTCTTCTCCGCTGGCAGGATCTCCATATATCGTATATTTGCTTCCGGCAGAAGGAATCATTGCTTCAATCAGGGTGTTTTGGTTTTTTCCATCTGCTTTTAGCATAGTAATCAATCCTTTGAAAAATAATGAAAAATCTTCGCAGTCTCCGCCTTCCTTGAATATCATTTCCTTTATCGAATATAACTTGTCAGGTTCTTCTGATTTGTATTTGAAAGAAAGCGTTCGTTCCATCACAAACGGGACGCAGGCAAGCTTGAATGTTTTTGAGTTTCCTTCTCCAGTTATGCATTCCAGGTTTATGTTATTAAGAAATCCTTCGTACCATAAATTTCTTAGGGAATCTCCGAAATTAGGAATAATTGGAAGTATCGCATTGTCCTTAAACCACTGTATCGACTGAGTCAGCGTTTCGTTCAGTTCTCCGATCTCCTGGCTCAGCGTATTGAACTCGTTTTTTATTTCCGCAAGATTTTTCGTAGTTTCGTTAAGCTCTTTTTTCGTCTTGTTTAATTCGGCTTCCTTTTGAATAAGCTTGATTTGGGTGGTTCCCAGCGTTGCCTTGGTTAAAGCCAATTCTTCATTGGTGTTTGATAATTCTGTTTCGGTCGAATATAATTCGTTTGTCAACCCTGCGCTTTTCTTCTGCTCATTCGTTAATTTTTGTGCAGTGTCCTCAAGATCATTCGTAGTTTGGGTTAGCTCTTTTTGCAGAGTAAGTATAGTAATCCCAAGGTATCCTGCAACCACTAAACTAATCACTAGAACTATCGCAAGCGGAATCGTCAGTTTATTTGTTCCTCCCATTCATGCACCTATTTTTTTATCGTTCTGGCAAATCTGCGGACAATCCCCTCAAGTTTCCCATTGTTTTCCTTTAATATATATTTCACATGAATTATTTTTTTGTTTGTTTTAATCACTTTTCTCAAATCAATCGGAGTTCCAGTGATTACATACTCGCATTTTGCCTTGTTTATTATTTTTTCAAGCTCGTTTGTTTGCGTTTTGCTGTACCCTAATGCTGGCAGAACTTCCGTCAGATGCGGATAACTCGCGTATGCTTTACTTATGCTTCCTACTGCGAATTTTCTTGGATCAATCGGCTTTCCACCCATCTTTTTTGCGAATACATATCCTGCCCCATATTTCATTCCGCCATGTGTTACTGTAGGTCCGTCCTCAACAATCAAAACGCGTTTTCCTTTCAGTTTTGGCAGCCCGCTATCAAACTCTGGAACCAGTTCTAAATCCGTTTCAATCAGCTTGGCTTTTGAATTCTCCATACTTGCATTTTTCCTAATTTCATTTGCTCCTGCTTTATTTGCGCTTGCTTTATTTACCAATATTACATCTGCAATCCTGAAATTCGTTTCCCCTGGATGATATTTTAGTTCATGTCCTGGTCTTAATGAATCAGCAACAACTATCTGCAAATCCGGTTTGAAGAACGGGATATCGTTGTTTCCTCCATCCCAGACGATTACGTCCGCTTCATTTTCCGCATTCCAGAGTATTCTTTGATAATCAACACCAGCATACACGATCGTGCCGTTTTTTATATGAGATTCGTATTCTTCCCTCTCCTCAATCGTGCATTTGTATTTATCCATATCCTCAAGCGTTTCAAATCGTTCCACTGCCTGTTTTTCCAATTGTCCATAAGGCATCGGATGTCGGACGACTACGCAGGTAAGTCCGTAAGCCTTCAAAATTCTAGTTATTCTTTGTGTGACTGGAGATTTTCCAGCACCGGTTCTTGTAGCGCAGATGGAAATGACTTTTTTTGAGCTTTTCAGCATAGTGTCTATCGGCCCAAGAAGGCTGAAACTTGCCCCGGAAGCAAGGCACCTTGAAGCAAGATGCATCACCTGTTCATGTGAAACATCAGAATAGGAGAAAACGCATTCATTAACCCGTAGCTTTCGTATCAGCTCTTCCAATTTATTTTCCTCAAAAATAGGAATGCCTTTTGGATATCTGTCCCCTGCAAGCTCTTTTGGATATCTTCTTCCTCCAATGCCAGGAATTTGCGTAGCAGTGAATCCCACTACGTTGTATCTGAGGTTGTGCCTGAAAAAAACATTGAAATTATGGAAATCCCTTCCTGCTGCTCCTAATATAAGAATGTTTCTCATGTTCTGGGATTGGAAGGCAATGTTTTTATTCTTTTTATTGGGCTTCACAACCTCTCTTTTTTTAAACTCTTATATATACATTTTCTACGATACTATGTCTGTTTTCAAACCACCAGTAAAATTACTTACTACACCTGATGATAGGAGAACTTTCAGTGATGTCGTAAGGCAATATTCCAACTCAAACATTTTGGTTCTTACTCATGACCGCGCGGACTGGGATACGGTTTCTTCAGCAGCGGTTCTATCCAAGACAATGAGCTGGCAGTTTGCCATAAATGTTCCTGCATTGAGAGGAGTTGCAGAAGGAATACAAAAATTAGGTTTTTCTTTTCTTGATTTTCGTTCGTTAAAGCTTTCTGATTTCGAAGGCATAGTTCTTGTTGATGGAAATGCAAAAAGTGTGTTCCCAAAAGAAATTTCTGGCAATAGGATTCTGCTTGCAATAGACCACCACAAACCTTCTAATGATCTTCCAGGTGCAAATCACGAGATAATTGTTCCTAGTTCCGAATCAACTGCCCGAATAATTCATGAGCTTGTTGGATCAGATGTTTTGGACAAGGGAAT
>Ga0172375_10011228_pt1 | contig 11436 bp, 7 predicted proteins | sample LakKiv1m_FD_114537 | JGI IMG/M metagenome (GOLD analysis project Ga0172375, IMG submission 114537) | Freshwater microbial communities from Kabuno Bay, South-Kivu, Congo - kab_092012_11.1m | ecosystem: Environmental > Aquatic > Freshwater > Lake | place: Democratic Republic of the Congo... | reverse complement strand
TAGCTGGGCTGCAACCGGCGCTTGGCCGCCTCCCAATCCGCGCGCGATTTGACGCCATAATCCAGCAGTTCGGGCGTGGTCGAGTAATCGCGATGATTCTTGCGCACGCCGCCGTAGGCCGTGCTCTCGATGATGTATTCGTCGTTGCGTTCCAGCACGCGAATCGGGTATTGCGGCGTGAGATCGGCGCCGAAGCCGGCGAGGTGGAAGCCGAAATACTCGGTCGGCGTCACTGCGTCGGGCATCCCTTCTTTGCGCCACCGGCTGACGGTCGCGGCCCACGGCCCGTCGTGGATGGGGATGCGGTCGCCTTCCTTATGGTCGAGCGCCAGGCGCACGCGCGCGCGGGGGGTGAGGGGTGTGGATGACATAATGTCTCTCCGTAGGTGGCGTGTTGCGTCAAACGTGAGACGTGATCGGTGACATAAAAACAATCACGTATCACGTTTCACATTTTCGCGCTACCGATCCAACTCTCCCGGCATCAGCCCCACAGGCAGCGCGGCGGGGCGAGCGCAGGCGCTCTCGACGGCGATGTGCTTGCCCGCGGCCGAGGCGTCGAGGAACGACTGCATCAGGTCGAGGACATGATAGGCCAGCGCCCCGCTGGCGCGGTGCGGCCGGCCGGTGGTCAGGGCGTAGGCCATGTCGGCCACGCCGATGCCGCGCATGTTCTCGGTGTAACCGTGCGTCAGCGGGATTTCCGCCCAATCTTGCGCGCCCGCCCGGCGCACCTTCACCACGCCGCCGAACGTGTTCGGATCGGGCACACTGAGCGAGCCTTCGGAGCCATAGATCTCGATGCGCGGCAGGTTGTGGCTCCACACGTCGAAGCTGGTGATGAGTGTGCCGACCGCGCCCGATGCAAAGTCGAGCACCCCAGCGACGTGCGTCGGCGTTGCCACCCTGATCCGCTGCCCGAAATTCGGCTGGCTGGTCACGAGGCGTTCGGGGAAGGTGATCTGCGCGGAGCCGGTCACCCGCGCCACCGGGCCGAGCAGGCTGACGAGGGCGGTCAGGTAGTACGGCCCCATATCGAACATCGGGCCGGCGCCGGGCTTGTAGAAGAACTCTGGGTTCGGGTGCCAGTGTTCCATGCCGTGGCCGAGCATGAAGGCTGTCGCCGCGACCGGCCGGCCGATCCAGCCGTCGTCAATCAGCTTGCGACAGGTTTGCAGCCCGCCGCCCATGAAGGTGTCGGGCGCGCAGCCGACCAGCAGCCCTTTGGCCTGCGCCGCAGCCAACACGCGTTGGCCGTCGGCGCGCGTGGTCGCGAAGGGCTTTTCGGAATGAACATTTTTGCCGGCGGCAATCGCGGCCAGGCTGACCTCAGCGTGCGCGGCCGGGATCGTCAGGTTGACGACGATACGGATACCGGGATCGGCCAACAGTTGGTCAACTGTCAGCGCCTTGAGGGTGTGTTCGGCGGCCTTCGTCTCGGCCCGCGCCGGGTCAATGTCCGCGCAGGCGACGAGGTCAAGGATCGGGAATGCGCGGCAGCCTTTGACGTAGGCGTTGAAGATGTTGCCGCAGCCGATGATGCCGACTTGGACTTTGGGTGTCATGGAACAACTCCTCGGGTGATAGTCGGGCGTGGGGCAAGCGTCCAGCGTGCGACTCAGGTCTTGTCAAGAAACAATTTCCCGCTCAGGCCGGTCTCCGACCGAGCCGGGCACGGCCAGAGACCGGCCCAAGCAAGGAAGTAATTGCTTGACAAGCCCTAAGTTCACGCCGAGGTCGCGCGCCACGTCTCACACTCTGACATGATAGCATAAATTGCCAAATTTGCCACTTGACAACCCAGGCGATACGTGATATAGTTCACGCTGTCGTTAGCGTTGTCAGCGTAATGATATTGCCTCTTCTGTCCTTTGTCCGATTTGTTCGTTTGCCATTTTTATCTTTTTGGGGGACGCTTTGCCTGCCAAGTTGCGAGATGTCGCACAGAAGGCCGGTGTTTCCATCAAGACCGTCTCACGCGTCGTCAATCGCCAGGGCGAAATCTCCGAAGCGACACGGCAGCGGGTATTGGCGGCGATTGCTGACTTGAAGTATCGCCCCAGCAAAGTGGCCCGGGCGTTGGTGACGCAGCGTTCAGACACCATCGGCTTGGTGTTGGGCGATATCACGAACCCGTTTTTTCCTGAGGTGGCGCGCGGGGTGCTTGACATTGCTGAACCACGGGGATTCAACGTTTTTCTCTGTAACTCAGATGGCGACCCGCAGCGGGAAGTCCGCATCCTGGAGTCGTTGCTCGATCACGGCGTAGATGGCATCATCATTTTCCCCTCCTTCGGGATCGAGGAGACGCTGATGGGCATGGTTACCCCCCAGCAGCCAGCGGTGGTGGTCAACCGGCCTTTTGTGGGGCCTGGTGTGAGCGCAGTGATGATGCAAACGCAGCGCGGCGCACAACTGGCGGTGAATCGCCTGATCGCTCAGGGGCATCGCGCCATCGCCATGCTTGCCGGGCAGGCTTTAGGTATGGAACGATTGCAGCGCGTGCAGGGTTACCGCGCGGCCCTCGCGGCGCACGGGCTACCGACGTTAGACGAATGGATCGTCGCTGGCCCGCCCATTCTCAACCGCGGACGCGAATCAACCCACGCCCTGTTGTCCCGCTACCCACAGATCACGGCGATTTTTGCTTACAATGATCTGTTGGCGTTGGGGGCCATCGAGGCGTGTCGCGAGCTTGGACGACGCGTGCCCGAAGATTGCGCCATCGTCGGTTTCGATGACATTCCGCTGGCCAATATGGTTGCGCCGGCGTTGACGACGATTCGCATCAATAAATACGATCTTGGCCGTCAGGCTATGAACCGATTGCTCGAGATGCTGGCGCAACCGGAGCGGACCTTTGCGCCGTATTGGGCCGATGTCGAATTAATCGTTCGGGCATCGGCATAGGCTCAGTCGTTGAGGATTCCTGCGCATGACACTACCGATCTCCCCAGACAACGAGACGATCCTTGAGATCGTCAACCTCAAGACCTACTTCTTCCTCGAAGGAGGCACCGTCCGGGCTGTGGATGGCGTGGATTTATCGTTGCAGCGCAAGCGGACGTTGGGCGTGGTCGGGGAGAGCGGCTGCGGCAAGAGCATCACCGCCATGTCAGTCATGCGGCTGATCCCTTCGCCGCCCGGCAAGATCGTAGATGGACAGATCAACCTGTACACCAAAGAAGGCGCCGGGGTGGATATTGCCACCCTCGACCCGAAGGGCGCGGAGATGCGGAAGATTCGCGGCGCGGAGATTGCCATGGTCTTCCAGGAGCCGATGACCTCACTCAATCCGCTTTACACGGTGGGCGCGCAAATTGCCGAGACGGTGGAGCTGCACCAAAAGGTCAGCAAGCGCGAGGCGATGGATCGCGCCCTGGAGATGCTCACCAAGGTGCACATCAGTGCGCCCAAGCAGCGGTTGCATGAGTATCCGCACCAGTTGAGCGGCGGCATGCGCCAGCGCGTGATGATCGCCCTGGCGCTCTCCTGCAACCCCTCGATCCTGATCGCCGACGAGCCGACCACTGCCCTGGATGTGACGGTCCAGGCGCAGATCCTCGATCTGATGCGCCAGTTGCAGGATGATTTCGGGTCCTCGATCATCCTGATTACCCACAACCTGGGGGTGGTGTCGCAGTTGGCCGATAATGTCGCCGTAATGTACCTGGGCAAGGTCGTCGAGGCAGCCCCCGTGCGTGATTTGTTCCATGCGCCGCTGCATCCCTATACGGTCGGCCTGCTGAACTCCGTGCCGGTGTTGGGCCGGAAGGGCCAGAAAGTGCTGGTGCCGATCGGCGGGATGGTGCCATCAGCCTCCGAGGTGATACCGGGCTGTGCGTTTGCCCCGCGCTGCCCACGGGTGATGCCGATTTGCCGAGACGAACGACCGCCGTTGCATGAGATCCAATCGGGTCATCAGGTCGCTTGTTGGCTGTATGGTGATCACAAATAGCGAAAGGAGGTGTAATCGGGAAAGCCGAATTGAATGCCCCGATATGCGCCACCCAGCATGTCGGGCGTCAGCCGCCGCATCCGGCTCACGCTGAGTCGGAATGCTGATCATCGGGTGGAAGCCATGCCTGCTCACGTGGAGCAAAGGAGAAGACAAGGGTGAATACGCACACGAAGTTGTGGAAATTCCTGTCCGTGCTGATGGTCTGCGCGGTGCTGGTGGGCTGCGCAGCCCCGGCAGCCCCCGCGCCCGCCCCGGCGCCGGCGAAGGCCGAGCCGGCCAAGGCGCCCGAACCGACCAAAGCGCCTGAACCAACGAAGGCCCCCGCGCCCGCAGCGACGAAGGCCCCTGAGCCGACGAAAGCGCCGGAACCGACCAAAGCGCCGGCCGCCCCTGCGGCTGCCGCCGTCAAGCCGCCGATCCCGTACCCCGATCCCAACAAACTGGAGATCGGTGGCACGCCGGTCAAGCGGTTGGCGACAAACCAGATCGTGACCTATAAGGCGTTGCCGAAGTATCAGCAAGCGCCATCGCTCGATAAGTTCGTAGCTGATGGCACGCTGCCGTCGGTGGATAAGCGTCTGCCCAAAGAACCACAGGTTTATCTAAAGTCCGGCATGAAGGATGGCGTCGGGCAGTATGGCGACCTGTGGCGCGGCTTCTCGGCCTGCCCGACCGCCGGCTATAACACCATGGCCAGCGTCAGCATGGGTTGGTTCGGGATCGAGTCCTATACGGTCCGCTATAACGCGTTAGTCAAAACCGGCCCGCTCTATCGGTTCGATCAGGACATCGAGCCGATGCCCGAGATCGCCAAGAGTTGGGAGTGGTCGGCCGATGGCAAGGTGCTGACGGTCAAGCTGATCGAAGGCGCCAAGTGGTCAGACGGCGTGCCGTTCAACGCCGACGATGTCATGTTCACCTGGGATGGCTACATCGTTGACAAGAACGTCAACGCGTCCCGCAAGTTGGACGCCTGGACCTTCGATGGCGTGCCCACCAAGCTGGAGAAGGTGGACGACTATACCGTGAAGTTCACCTTCGGCGTGGCGAAGCCGATGAGCGTGTTCTACATGATGAACGAAGGCAACTTCGACGTCATGCCGGCGCACCAGCTCAAGCCGCTGCACCCGCAATGGAGCACGGCGAACCCGAAGCCGACCTACAAGGACTTCGAGAACGCCCTGCCGCCGAACAAGCTGCCGCTCGTCACGATGGGGCCGTGGGTCATCACCGAATACAAGACCGATGAGCTGATGATCATGCGCCGCAACCCCTACTACTGGAAGGTGGACGAGGACGGCAACCAGCTTCCGTACTTCGACGAAATCCAATATCGCAAGGGGCCGAGCGGCATCGGCCGCGACCTGTGCACCATCGCGGGCGACTGCGATCACATGAACCTGGAAAACCCGAGCACCTTCGTTGAGGCAATGACCAAGGCGCAGGACCCGGCCGCCAAGTACACCATCTCCTGGGGGCCTGAGACGTTGGGCTATGGCGTCAGTTTCAACCTGTCGGTGGACTTCGGCGTGAAGGATGACCGCGACAAGGCCGTACGCGAGCTGTTCCGCGACGTGCGCTTCCGCAAGGCGCTGAGCTATGCCACCGACCGCGATGGCATCGCGCAGTCCATCATGAAGGGGCCGTTCCTCCGCGGTTGGGCTGGCGGCCTCTATCCGGGCGCGCCCGAGTTCGACAAGACCTCGGTCGTGTACTATCCGTTCGATGTCGCGTCTGCCAAAGCCCTGCTGGCCGAGATCGGCTTGAAGGACACGAACGGCGACAACGTGCTGGAGTGGACGACCGGCTCGCAGGCCGGCAAGCCGGTGGTGCTGGAGCTGCGCGCGTCGCAGGATGCCAAGGAAACCCAGAGCGTCGCCGAGGCGCTGGTCAACCAATGGGGCGCGGTCGGCATCAAGATCAACATGAAGGTGACGGATAGCGCGACCTTCAACGAGCTGAACCAGTCGGGCAACTGGGACATGCAGGCATACCGCGGTGGTCAGGCGTTTGCGTTGCCCTTCGTTGATCCCACCGCCCTGGCGCCGCTCACGAAGAACTTCAACCGCCATCGCGAAAGCGACAAGCCGCGCGTGATGCTGGACTTCGAGAAGCAGTTGGTGGACCTGGCGACCCAGTACCGCAGCACGTTCGATCCAGCCAAACGCAAAGACCTGATGAAGCAGTACAACAAGATCTACACTGAGAACGTGTACGATCTGGGTGTCTTCGTCGGTCGCTATGGCTTAGGCCTGACCAAGCGCGCCAAGAATGTGCCGGATGGCACGCCGGTCTTCATGTACACCTGGGTGGAAGATGCCGTGCTGCTGGATACCCTCTGGACGCCGAAGGATCAGCAGTTGAAGCAGAACCGGCCGGATACGATTCCGGTGTATAAGTAGTTCGTCGGTCATTGCGCGGGGCGGAGTTTGCCCCCGAAGCAATCCCGCCTTCGCAATGACGGTCATCTGGAATTGAGGCTTTAGCCGATCTCTGGGTTCATGAGTTGAGTGTGACCGGCTAAAGCCTCCAATCCAAAGGGATGATCCAAAGTTCGATGATCCAAAGTTCTCGGAGTCAAACGTTGTCTTTGGGGGAACTGGCATGCTTAACTATCTCTTGCGCCGACTGATCATCGCCGTTTTTTTGCTGATTGGCATTGGCATCGTCTCATTCATTGTGATCAAGCTGCCCCCCGGAGACTTCGCCAGCCGGTATCGCCAGTTTTTGCTCGACCGGGGATCGCCACAGGTGGAAGCCGACCGGGCCGCCCAGATGCTGCGCGAACGCTATGATCTGGATAAGCCCGTGCCGGTCCAATTTTTCCTCTGGGTTAAGGGCATGGTCACCGAGGGCAAGTTCGGCTACTCCTTTGCCTATCGCAAGGACGTGGGCGAGCTGGTGGCCGAGCGCCTGCCCAAAACCCTGTTGTTGGCGCTCCTGTGTCATTTCATTTCGACGGTAGTCGGGGTCGGCTTGGGGATTTTCGTGGCGCCCAGAAAATATGGTTTCTGGGATAACTTTTGGGCGATCCTGGCCTTCATTTTCACATCGGTGCCGCGTTTCTCCATCGCCATCATTTTGCTGTATGTGCTGGTGATCAAACTCCACCAGCCCAGCATCTCCTCGTTCTTTTCGCCGGAATTCGTCATCGCACCGTGGAGCCTGGAGCGGGTGATTGACATGCTGCGCCACATCTGGCCCGCGGTGTTGATCGCCGGGTTGGGCGGCGTGGCCCGCAACCTGCGCGTGATGCGCGGCAACCTGTTGGACGTGCTGGGCGCACAATATGTCCAGACGGCGCGATCGAAAGGCTTGAAAGAACGCGTTGTGATCATGAAACATGCCGTGCCCAACGCCCTGCATACGATCGTTGCGTATCAAGGCACCGTGCTCCCCTACATGATGCAAGGCGAGCTGGAAGCCGCCATCGTGCTGGGACTGCCGACCATGGGGCCGTTGTTCTACGAGTCGCTGGTTAACCAGGATATTTACATCTCTGGGTCGCTGCTCCTGATGTACGGCGCCCTCATCTTGGTTGGCAACCTGCTGGCCGACATTTTCCTGGCCGTTCTGGATCCCCGGATCCGCTACAGCTAATCCAGGGAAGGGAAAAATAGGATTATGAGCGACGAAATCACACCTGCGGCCGCGGCCAGTCAGCCGATTGCCGGGCATATGCAGAACGAAAGTTACTTCCAGTTAGTCTGGCGCCGGTTTCGGCGCAGCAAGGCGTCGCTGGTGGGCGGGTGCCTGGTGCTGACGCTGATCACGCTGGCGGTCTTCGCCGATTTCTTTTGCCCGACCTCCATTTATCACATTGACCTCAAGTCAACGTTTATCCCGCCCCAGCGGGTTCATTTCATAGATAAAGACGGTCAGTTCCATCTGTGGCCGTTTGTCTATAACTATACCTATACGCTGAACCCGAAGACGTTTCAGGTGTACTGGGCTGAGGATGAGAGCAAACCGTACGAGATCAAGTTTTTCGTGACAGGCTCAGAATACAAGCTGCTTGGCTTCATCCCGGCGAACCTCCACCTGTTCGGGGTGGAAGAAGGCGGCACGATCTACCTTTTAGGCACGGACAAAATGGGCCGCGATCTGTGGGGCAAGGCGTGCGAAGCCGGCCGGATTTCGCTGACGATGAGCCTGTTCGGCACCCTCATCAGCATCGCGGTCGGCTCGATCCTGGGCGTGGCGTCGGGCTACTACGGCGGCTGGATTGATAACGTTTTGCAGCGTTTCACCGAGTTCGTCGCGGCGTTCCCGAACCTGCCGCTGTGGATGGCCCTGGCCGCACTAGTGCCCAAAACCGCCGATTCCTTCTCGGTCTTCGTGATCATGTCGTGCATCTTCGCGCTGCTGTCGTGGACGGTGCTGGCGCGCGAGGTGCGCGGCAAAGTGTTGGCGATGCGCTCCACCGATTTCGTCCTGGCGGCCAAAGAGATGGGCGCATCGGATGCGCGCATCATCTTCCGCCATCTGTATCCCAACACGCTGAGCCACGTCATCGTCATCCTGACGTTGACCATCCCTGGCGTGATCCTGGCCGAATCGTTCCTGAGCTTCCTGGGCATCGGCATCAGCGAGCCGTTGATTAGCTGGGGGCTGCTGATGCGGAACACCCAGGATATCCAGACGCTCGGTCAGAACAGTTGGATCCTCTCACCCATCGCGTTCATCGTGGCCGCGGTGTTGGGGTTCAACTTCCTGGGCGATGGCCTGCGCGACGCGGCCGATCCGTACGCGACGATGTAGAGCGGGTGTCATTGCGAGTTTCTCGTGCCACGCAGGTGGCATGTCGCCATACCAGAAACTCTTTCGCTGTCATGCTGCGCGGGTCTACAGCTCAAGGTGTGCTACGGCGAGACCCCAGCGAAGCATCTCCATCGGTCGCGAGACTCTTCGCTGATGTTGAGCGGTTAACCGTGCTGAGTCGTTAACCCGCTCAGAGTGACAGGGAGAGTATCTGGTACTACAACCGCACTTCATCTCGTCGGGCAGTTGAAACCGCTGCAACAACTGCAAAGCCTGTGCCTTCGCAGGCTGAATTCAGTCGCCGCAGGGCGACTTCGCAGAGGTTGCAGCGACCTCGGTCGCCCGACCTGGAGAACTGCGGTTGCGGTACCAGGCAGCGGTTTTTGCGAAGCAATCTCTCTCATGGGAGATGGGGGATTGCTTTGGCCCAGACGATGGGCCTTGTAATGATAGATCCGAAGGTCGGTTGTGAGAGACGCATGAATCGAGTAATTGTAGCGATAGGCATATGGGTCTTGTTGGCTCTGGGCGCGTTGGCCGGGTGCATTCCGCCGCCGGAGCTGCCGGCAAGCCGCGCGCCGGCAATCGTGGCGGTCGTGCCGGCCACAGAGCCTGGCGGCGCGACCATGGTCGTTTCGGGCACGATCGTAGATGCTTTGGGGCCGGTCGGCGGCGCGATCATCCAGGCGCACGGTGAGCCGACGCAAACTTTGGCCGCGCCAAACGGCGCGTTCAGCCTGGGCGGTCTCGTTGCGAGCAAGCCGATTACGCTCACGGCCTGGGCGGCCGGCCACTATGTCGGCTGGACGATCGTGGAGCCGGCCGCGCCGAACTGGAACGGCGGCGCGGGCATCACGATCACGCTCAAGCTGCTGCCGGAAAAAGATAATCACGAGTATCCCTGGTTCTCGTTCGAGGGTGTGAAGGGGTCAGCAAGTTGCGGCCTCTGCCATCGGGAATATGTCGAGTGGCAGGCTGACGCCCATTCGCAAGCAGCCACCAATTCGCGCTTTATCTCAGTTTATACCGGCAAGGATGTGCGGGGACGGGAGAACCAACTGGTGCAGTGGAGCACTAAGGGGACGGCATTGCCGCCCGATCCCAGCAAACCGTATTATGGGCCAGGGTTTCAGGGCGACAATCCGGGGCGGGCCGGCAACTGCGCCACTTGTCACACGCCGGTCGCGTCCAAGACACCCAACCGGACGAACTGTGGCTGGTCCGGCTGCCACACCGATCTGACTATCGAGCGATCCAAAGGCATCATTGACCCGCACACGATCCCGCTGCCTACTTCAGGCGAGGGCCTCGAGGGGATCACGTGTGACTTTTGCCACAAAATCGGCGAAGTGACCCTCGATTCCAAGACCAGGCTGCCGCCGCCCGACATGCCGGGCATCCTGTCGTATCGGCTCTATCGTCCCGAAGAGGGCCAACAGATCTTTTTCGGCACGCTGGTGGATGTGCCTCGTCGCGATTCCTATCTGCCGCTGCTGGCGCAGAGCGAGTACTGTGCGCCATGCCATTACGGCGTATTCGGCGGGGTGGTGGGCACGGGGACGGTGACGAGCGGCACGGTGATCTACAATTCCTACGGCGAGTGGCTGGACAGTCCGTACAGTGATCCCAAGACCGGACGCACCTGCCAGCAGTGTCACATGCCGGTGTCGCCTGCCAAGTGGTTCGTCTTCCCGGAGCGCGGCGGCTTGACCCGTGATTGGGCCGAGTTACACGACCATCGGATGCCCGGCGCAGCGGATGAAAAGTTGCTGCAAAACTCAGTGACGATGACGACCACGGCTCAACACACAGGCGATCAACTCCAGGTCGAGGTCCGCATCGTCAACGACCAGACCGGCCATCACATCCCAACCGATGCGCCGATGCGCCAGATGATCCTGGTCGTTGAGGCGACCGATGCAGCGGGCAAGGCGTTAACCCTCCACCAGGGGCCGGTCAACCCGGCCTGGGCGGGCGATCTGGCGCAGCGGCCTGGCAAAACCTTCATGAAGGTGCTGAAGGACGAATGGACGGGCGAAACCCCGACCGCCGCCTACTGGCGGCCGGTCAGCATCGTCGAGGACACGCGGCTGGCCGCGTTGGCGGCCGACACAACGCGTTATACCTTCGCCCTGCCAACCGGGCAAGCGGCGCAGGTGAAAGCCCGGCTGATCTTTCGGCGCAATTATCAGGCGCTCATGAAGCAGAAGGGATTTACGGATCCTGACATCCTAATGGAAGAAGTCACACTGCAAGTGGCGAAGTGACGGTGTCCAGTTTGTCCTGCTGAGCAGGTCTGCAGCTCAAAGTTGGTTGCGGCGAATGACCAGCGAAGCATCGTAATCGCGTGAAAGACGCTTCGCTGGCGTTGGGCTGTCAACGACGTTGCGTGGTCAACCCGCTCAGAGTGACGATGTTACGTCGCAACCCCAGCAATGGACGGATGAGGGCTATGGCTGAAACACAAGACAATCACATCCTGGAAGTCAAAGACCTGAAACTATACTTCCCGATTTACCATGGGCTGATCCAACGGCTGGTGGGCCACGTCAAGGCGGTGGATGGTGTCAGCCTGGCCCTGAACGAACGAGAAATGTTGGGCCTGGTGGGCGAGAGCGCCTGCGGGAAGACGACCGTGGGCCGCACGATCCTGCGCCCGTACGATCCCACAGCTGGTGAAATTCGCTACTGCAGGCCAAATGGCGAGTGGGTGG
>Ga0172375_10011224_pt1 | contig 11439 bp, 12 predicted proteins | sample LakKiv1m_FD_114537 | JGI IMG/M metagenome (GOLD analysis project Ga0172375, IMG submission 114537) | Freshwater microbial communities from Kabuno Bay, South-Kivu, Congo - kab_092012_11.1m | ecosystem: Environmental > Aquatic > Freshwater > Lake | place: Democratic Republic of the Congo... | reverse complement strand
GGAAACAATTATGAAATACCTTGTGTGAATTTTACTCAGTTGCTATACAGCAGTTAAGGCAGTGAGAGCTATCGGCCTTTGGCCTCCTTCACTTGCTTAAAAAGAATATGGCCAGTGAGACTTGGTCACGATAAAATTCGTTCCGAATTTTTCGCGACCCCGCCTCAGTCGGTGACGTTCGTCATCCGGCTTCCGGCCTTGCGAACCGCCGTTCAAGGCGGTTCTCACTCACTCCACCCCACGGGTGTCGTGATTTCAAAGCCCACCGGGCTTTCACCAAATTAAAATACCTATCAGCCGATAGGTATTTTAATTTGGTGAGGCCAGTGAGACTTGAACTCACGACACCCTGCTTAAAAGGCAGGTGCTCTAACCAACTGAGCTATGGCCTCGCATCTAAAAAATGTAACACTCTAGAGGTAATCTGTCAATGTTTGGCATGTCTTTCCATTATAGCCGCTGGTTTAGTAAGGAACAAATCAACTATCGCAATAATCAAACCCACACCAATAATTAAATCGTGCTTACCGCTAAGAAATTGATAAACTTCCGCGCCAAATCCCCGAACTGGTAGAATATGTCCAATCGGCTCAACCAAAAAAGTTAGAGCCACAACCGTAAATAATCCAGCGCCAAGTAATTTTCCGAGTTTAGTTTTGTAGGCATAGCCATGAAATAGCAAAATAGCAGCCGGTAACATAGTAATAGCCATCAAAATTATGGCCGTCGAAAATGAACTCGATTCTATACCAAATACCCCAGCCACTAAACCAGCTTCATACCCCCAAATATCACTCAAAATTGAGCCTGCAGTTAGTGCTAGAGCCAAAAGACCAAAACGCCTACCGGTTACAAAAGATGCCGCAAAAATTATGATCGCCAGGACAATAAAAACAACTAGGACTTCCATTATTGTATATCCACCTCATCCAACTGAAACACCGCCGTACTATCCGACTTAATGGACCTTGAGTCAACACTACCTGCCGCTAATTCTAGAACATATTTAGCTGAAGTCTTGGGAATAAAAGTTCTTAAATCCAACTCTTCTGGAACCGCATTCTTAACAATATATACAACCTGTTTATTTTCATTTAACCAAATTATATCGATGGGTATTTTCATGTCTTTCATCCAAATTCCCCATTTGTCAGAACTTGGAAAAACCATGAGTAGCGCTTGATCGGGCGACAAATTATCGACACCCGACAAACCTTTTTGTCGATCAGTCTCTGTAGTGGCCAGCCGAGCCTTAAAAATTCCATCGCCAATTCTGACATTAGTAAAAGACTGTGGCAAGTTCGGCATAATCACAAAAAATACAGCTATAAAAGTAGTTATTAGAATGATAGAAACAACAGCTAGAGTGCTAAAATCCTTACGCATTAAATATGCCTATGGTTATAATCATAGACATATTATAGCAGTTGTTTTGAGCTACAAGCTAGGCGCCTACTTTATCCTTTTTATTGCGTCTTTTAGCGTTTTGCTCAACATACTCAATAATTGGACCAGCCACATTTCGACCGGTAACTTTTTCGATACCAAATCCTGGGCTGGCGTTTACCTCAAGAATAAGTGGCCCACGAGCTGAACGCATTAAATCAACTCCGGCAACGTTTAGTCCCATCGCTTTAGCCGCTTTGACAGCTATTTTCTTTTCTTCATCAGTTAATTTGACAATCTTGCCCTGTCCGCCTTTGTGCAAGTTGGATCTAAAATCATCATCCAAACTTTGACGCTTCATACTGGCAACTACACGGCTACCAACCACAAACGCCCTGATGTCGGTTCCGGCCGATTCTTCCACAAATTCTTGTAACAAGATGTTTGTTCCGTCGTCATCTGTTAAATAAAAAGCCTGCAAAACCGATTTGGCAGCTTTTTTAGTCTCTGCTAAAACTACGCCATTGCCGTGAGTGCCACGAGCTAGCTTGATAATCACCGGCATCTTTCCAAGACTGGCCAAAAGATTATCAATATCAGTAGTATTACGTGAAACGACAGTCTTAGGAATACCAATACCCGATTTTGCTAGTAATTGCAAACTACGCATCTTATCACGCGATCGACTAATAGCAATCGAACTAGAAATCGTATAAACACCCTGCATTTCCAGCTGACGAACAATTGCTGTGCCGTATTTCGTCATATAAGAAGCAATTCTTGGAATAATAGCATCGAATTTGCTTAAATCTTGACCGCGATAACTAACCGCTGGATTATTTTGTTCAATTGAGGCATAACACTCTTTGTATTTAACAACCGTTACCTCGTGACCACGCGCCTCGGCCTCCTCTTTGAGACGTCGAGTCGAATAGTTTGCTGGCCCGTTTGAAAGAATGGCTATTTTCATATCTTTTTCCCCCTATCAATATCAAGCTCCTGGTTTTTTCTTACATTAACCAAGATATTATGTTCATTTAAGAAACGTCGCCCAATCAGGACTTCATAATTCATGTCCGATCGATCCGACAAACCTATGCGTATGCGATAGGTAACTCCATTTATAACAATATCTGTGTCAAATAGATAGCGTCTTATGCGATGACCAGTCGAACTACGAATATAAGTTCTGACAAACTTGGTTAAAATGATGGTTTTTGGACTGTCTCCAGGCAATACTATTTTCAAATTATTCTTATTGTCGATTGTTTTGAACTCTTCCACACTCAAACAATGAAGCGCACCCGAATAAGCACCAGTGTCAATCTTGGCAGGTATATCAAAATAAGCAATCTCAGGGATGCTAATATGTTCAACGATACCGAATATCTCGTTCTTTTTCATTGATATCGGGTCCTTTATTAGCTATTTATATCTCTATTATTTTATCACTTTTTGTCGTTATAGTCAATAGCTTTAGGTGTTAAATCTAGAAAATACCAAACTTTTTACTGCCCTCAAATTGCTCCAACAATTCTTTTTGCTTTTTTGAGAGTTTGGTTGGTGTATCAACAATTAAGCTAACAATATGCGAACCTCGTCTATCGCCTTTAATGTGTGGCACGCCGTGTCCAGACAGCTTAAAATCAGTTCCTGATTGTGTTCCAGCTGGAACCTTCATTCTAATCTTGCCGTCAACTGTTGCGACATCAATTTCTGTTCCAAGCGCCGCCTCAATCATGCTAATGTGCTGGCTAGAAAGAATAATATCACCTTCTCTTGTAAAGTGTTTGTGAGCTTTGACTTTAACATTGACATAAAGATCACCTTTTTCGCCATTACCAATAGCCTCACCATAACCGCGTAAACGAATCGTCGCGCCGTCGTCAATGCCTGATGGCACCTTAAGATTAATGGCTTTACTACGTCGTTCAACTCCAGTGCCACGGCAAACCTGACAGACTTTTTCTGGTACTTTGCCCGAACCGCTACAAGTACTACAAGTTACGGCTTGTTGAATCGGACCAAAAATCGTATTCATAACTCGAACCTGTTGACCGGCACCATGACAAGTTGGACAGGCTTTCATCTGATAGCCGGGTTCAACTGTTGAACCATGGCAATGCGAACATGTGTCATTCATTTCAATTTGGATTTTTTCTTGCACTCCAAAAACCGCTTCTTCAAATGTTAGTTGCAACGTTGCCTCAACGTCACGACCACGCCTTGGACCACGCGCCCCACCGCCCGATCCGCCAAAGAATTGACTAAAGATATCACCTAATCCATCGCCAAAATCAAAGTGAACATTTTGACCGCCAAACCCGCCACCAAAAGGGTTGCCAGCTGAAGCTCCACCATTGCCACCAACACCAGCATGACCAAACTGATCATATCTTTGACGTTTGGAACTATCCTTCAAGACCTCATAAGCTTCACTAACTTCCTTAAACTTTGTCTCATCACCACCCTCTTTATCAGGGTGATACTTAACAGCAGCTTTGCGATAAGCTTTCTTTATCTCATCGGCCGAAGCAGTCTTGCCAACACCAAGTATCTCGTAATAATCACGTTTTGTCATTTTATATAATTGTATAAAATTAGCACTCTTATTTCAAGAGTGCTAATAGATTATCGGGTTTAGTTTTTATTTTTTGTCATCAACGACTTCACCTTCAACCGGCTCATCGGCTTTCGTATCTTCAGTTGGGGCAGACTTATCCTTAGATGCCGATTCATACATTTTGGCACCAATCGGCATGATTGCGTCGTTGAGAGCCTTAACAGCTGCCTCAAGTTCGGCCTTATCTTCGCTTGCTTGATGTTTTTTAGCTTCTTCAACAGCATCAGCTATGACTTTCTTATCTTCATCACTAATTTTGTCTTTGAACTCATCAGGCATCTTGTTTGCTTGATAAATGGCACTTTCAAGAGCATTCTTCGCATCAATTACTTCACGCTTTTTCTTATCTTCTTCGGCGTGCATCTCGGCCTCTTTTTGAGCTTTAGCGATGTCGTCTTTACTCAGATTGCCACTGTTTGAAATCGTAATACTCTGTTCTTTGCCTGTGCCTTTATCTTTAGCGGTAACATGCAAAATACCGTTAGCGTCAATATTGAAGGTAACTTCAATTTGCGGCACACCTCGAGGCGCCGGCGCAATACCGTCTAAAGTAAAGCGACCAAGTGATTTGTTGTCACGTGCTAATTCGCGTTCACCTTGAGTGACATGAATCTCAACTTGTGGCTGGTTATCAGCTGCCGTACTAAATACTTCTGATTTTGAAGTCGGAACAGTTGTGTTGCGATCAATCAGCTTGGTTGCAACGCCACCCATAGTTTCAATTCCAAGCGATAATGGCGTAACGTCAAGAAGTAACACATCTTTAACATCACCAGCCAAAACACCACCTTGGATAGCTGCACCAATAGCTACAACCTCATCCGGATTTACGCCTTTAAGGGGCTCTTTGCCGAAAATCTCTTTAACTTTTTCAACGACGATTGGCATTCGTGTCATACCACCGACCAAGACAACTTCGTCAACTTCACTGGCTTTTAATCCAGCATCTTTGAGGGCTTTTTCAACTGGTTCAGTTAAACGCTTAATTAAATCCGACACCAACTCTTCAAGCTTAGATCGAGTAAGTTTATATTCAAAATGTTTTGGACCGTCGGCATCAGCCGTCAAAAATGGCAAATTAATTTCTGTTTCAGTAGTCGACGAAAGCTCTTTTTTAGCTTTTTCGGCTTCGTCCTTTAACCTCTGCATAGCGGCCTTATCGCCTTTTAGATCAATACCTTCATTATTTTTGAAAACATCGAGGAAGTGATTGACAATGCGATTGTCAAAATCTTCACCACCAAGATGTGTATCACCGTTAGTTGATTTAACTTCAAAGACTCCATCACCGAGCTCCAAAATTGAAATATCAAACGTACCACCACCAAGGTCGAAGACAGCGATTTTTTCTTCTTTTTTACTTTCCAAACCATATGCAAGAGCCGCTGCAGTTGGCTCGTTAATAATTCGCTTAACTTCAAGTCCGGCAATTTTACCAGCATCCTTGGTTGCTTGGCGTTGTGAATCATCAAAGTAAGCAGGAACGGTAATCACCGCCTCGGTTACTTTTTCGCCCAAAAAGCTTTCAGCATCAGCTTTGATTTTGGATAGAATCATTGCTGAAACTTCCTCTGGGGTATAGTCTTTGCCGTCCATTTTAATAGCTACGCCGTCACCTTTTTTGACAATTTCGTATGGCATAATGTCCAAATCTTTTTGGACTTCTTGATCGCTAAATTTGCGACCAATCAAACGCTTAACACCATAAATAGTATTCTTGGCGTTAGTAACTCGCTGACGTTGCGCCACTTGGCCTACCAAACGTTCGCCATTTTTGTTGATCGCCACGACACTTGGAGTCGTGCGGTTACCTTCGGCGTTGGCAATCACTTCTGGCTTGCCGGCTACCATATAGGCAACAGCGCTATTGGTTGTTCCGAGGTCAATTCCAATAATTTTACTCATTTACTTAATCTCCTATTCAATTTTATTTAACAAGTTTGATTTCAATTTTAGCACTCTCGTGTCAAGATTGCCAATATATTTGATTATACGGTCATTAGCACTCACGTGTCAAGAGTGCTAATAGACTAATTAACAGATGAGATAAAATCGTTAATGAACTTTTCTGCTCGTGTTGCAATTTCTAGTGCCTCATTGGTTGATACAACATAAACCGGTTTTGATGTTGGTGTGGCGATATTGGCTATATCTTTTGGCTCAAAGGCTTGGTTGTTAAGGTTGTTGTCTAAATGAAAGCCAAGAAAAACTAACTTTTCAAGTATTCTGGCACGAATTACATACGACCTTTCGCCGACCGTTCCTGTAAACACCAAACAATCAACTCCGCCAAGACTAGCACTCATTTGGCCAATAGCTTGTTGGATTTTGTACACGAATAATTCAAGTGCCAGACTAGCTCTTTCATCGCCCTTTTCTTCGCTTTCAAGCAACTTTCTAATGTCGTTTGAGCTACCGCTAACGCCAAGTAGTCCACATTTTGTATTGAGGTAATTTTCTATTTCGTTGTCGTTTAATCTAAGCTCGCGCTTGATTGTCATAACAGCCGCAGGATCGATATTGCCACTTCGCGTCGCCATCATTAATCCTTCTAATGGCGAATACCCCATAGTATTATCATAACTATCGCCGTTATAAACAGCCGTAACACTACTACCGCTACCTAAGTGACAAACGATAGTCTTCGGTTTAATAATATCGGTCTCTTTTAAGCGCCTAACCACCGACCCAACTGATATACCATGGTAGCCATAGCGTTTAATACCAAGCCTGTCAGCCAACTCGGTATCAATGGCGTAACTCCAGGCCAAAGTCGGCTTGGTTTCATGAAAAGCACTATCCGAAACAGTAACAATCGGCGTATCTGATAAAAACTTTCTAAGCTGTTTAATTTCTGCAAGCACAGTACTAACATGAAGTGGTGCAACTTGCTCAATTTTTTCAAGCATCGCCAAAGTTCCGTCGGTTACTAATTCATCGCGCATAAATTTTTGACTTGGCGCAACTAGTCTTATGCCAATCACAGAGATATCTTTTTGCGATGAAATAGCCCCGACTTCTATCAATTTTGGCACAACTAATTTTACAACCTCACCTAAACTCAAACCCTCACAATCAATTGATTGCTCAACATTTAGATAATTAATTTTGCCACTAACAACCTCGTTAATGTATTCAAAATAAACGCTCGCCCGCAACACACCATCACTAAAAAGCGCATATTTTCTACTGGCACTGCCCGGATTGACCACTAAGGTTAGATGTTCTGAAGTCAAATCGCCCCCTACTTTATAACAAAATTATATTACTTTCTCGTAACTTTCACCATAGCGTGTCGAATTGGGCTACCATTTAGCAAATAACCTGACTGCATTTCTTCGGCAATAATTTCGGTTTCGCCAGTTGCTGCTTCGTCAAACTGAATCGCGTCATGAAAATCAGGATTAAACGCGGTACCAGGTTGCGAATCAATCTTTTTTATGCCCAGTGATTCTAGGGATCTATCAAGATTTTTTGATAGGTTTGATACGCCCAATGCCCAAGGGTTATCTTTTAAATCGTCTGGTATATACGATATCGCTCGGTCAATATTATCAATAACCGGTAATAGTTTCAGAATAGCATGTGCTTGCCCAGATTCTCGAGCCGAGACCTTTTCGGCCTCGATACGTTTGCGATAGTTTTCAAAATCCGCCCGCTCGCGCTTCAAATCGGCCGTTAATTCACCTATCTTTTGTTCAAATTCAATCTCTTTTTTACTCTTTTTTACCATATTTTAATAGTCGCCTTCCATATTCCAATTTACAAAATCTCTTCTAACATCGCACCGGCATGACGCACCAAACGCATAACTTTAGCATAACTTTGGCGAGTTGATCCCAAAACCCCAATATAACTTCGGTCACTATATGGTGAACAATAACGACTAATAATCAAACTAGCGCCACTGGTTTTGCCAATTGGATTTTCTGAGCCAATAAAAACGTTTAACGGTTCGTTAGGCGCCGCTTCACGAAGCCACGGATCAAGATTATCGAGCAACCTGGCCACAGCCTGGGCGTGATTGGCTTGAGCAAACTCCGGCTGCGAAAACAAATTACCAATTCCACTCATATATAGTTCGTCGCCTATAGTGGCAATACCTAGATTATGTGTCAACTCAACCAGACTATCGACAGCGCTACGAATCGCCCGACTGGCATGATCGGAGTGCGTCGAAACCCGCGCTTCTATGGCCTTAGCACTTCGATCGTGATTTAGTAGCTTTTTGTCATAACCCTCACTTAGCATATTTACATAAAAACGGTAGCCAAGATCGGTTGGGATTCGCCCAGCACTGGTGTGAGGTTGCATAATCAAACCAGCTTCCTCAAGACGAGCCATTTCACTTCGAATCGTGGCGCTTGATACGTTAAACAACTTGGCTAGCATGACGCTACCAATTGGCGCCGCAATCTCGGCATGCTGTTCAATAATTGCCGCCAAAATCTGAATCTGTCTCTCTGTCATATTGTCATTATAACTTTTACTGGCACTCGATGTCAACGAGTGCCAAGATAGTGTTTTGCTCTAATGGTCTAATTGCTATATACTTTGCATATGCACGACCAAACAAAAATCGACACCATAAAAACCTGGCTTGGCTCTGGCTCTATCAATATATTTGGTAAGCCGTTTTCTGGCAAAGACTATCAAGGTCGCAAGTTAGTCGAAATGCTTGGTGGCAATCTAATCGGTGGTGGCGAAATTCTAAGAAGTAGCCAAATAACTGAGACAACCAAAGACAATCTAAAAACTGGCAAACTAATTCCTAGTCAAGATTATTTTGATATTGTATTACCATTTTTGAGCCAGCCAAAATATGACGAATCACCTTTATTTTTAAGCGCTGTTGGTAGGTGGCACGGTGAAGAACAAATGGTGATAAACGCCCTCAACCAGTCAAATCATTGTCTAAAAACGGTGATTTATCTCGATATTAACGATCAAGCTGTTGAATTAAGATGGAAAGCTCTTGAAACTAATAACGATCGTCTGGGCCGTAGTGATGATACGCTTGATATATTAAAGACTCGTCTTACCGAATTCAACAGCAAAACTCAACCTGTCATTGACTATTATAACGATTTATCCCTACTCATCTCAATTGATGGCACAAAAACCAAAGATGAAGTAACAAACGATATAGTTGAAAGGCTATATCAACTAGCCCTTGGCCGATAGCCTTCGTCGTCGTTTTTTGTTAGACAAACCAAATTTTTTATCAAAAATATCACCTAGCCAAAAACCAATTGTCACCGCAACCGCTAACATATAAAGCGGAACTGGAGTTTTAAACCACGGACTATCAAATATGTCTTCGCTCAATATAATTTGGGGAATTATGATAATGCCACTGACTTGAACCGAAGCAGAAACTGCCGCCGTCAACCCCTTAGAGTCTATTAGTTTGATAGATACTTTATAGATATTTGGAGTAGTGTAACTCAGTGACACTGTTTGGTATCCTGGTTCTACTATACTCAATAATTTTGGATCACTACCATCACCAAGATCAATTGACAAAGCATAAGGCGGGTTTCCACCCCACACAATCAAGCCCATTTTTTGGATAGTATTTGGCAAAAATAACCTTGGCACACAAACTATAGCAATATAAGGTTGATCACTTTTTGGCAATTTGCCAGTTTGATACTTATCACAATCGTCATCAGGAATAATCGTTGGGTTTTCAGGTGTCACCGGAACATCCGGCGGATTTATTACTGGAGTTTTATCTTTTAATTTTACAATAACCAACACCGTAGCCGTTTCTGGACCAGCTTGGTTGAGATTGTCGTAATTACGCGCTTTTAAAACATTGTTGCCCAAAAATAACTGAACATCAACACTAAATAGCCCCTCGCTTGTACAGTTGGTCAAACCAACCGGCACACCGTTATTAGTGACGACAACATATGTCCCTATTTGACAAGTTCCGGAAACTTTAATGGAATACGTTTTGATTAGTTCAAGATTATTTTTGGGATAGGTAATCACCGCACCAATTGATGGCGGTGGGCCGTTAACCACTGCGCCAATCGTAACCGTGCCACTAACATTCACCGCGCTAGCAAAATAATTTCCAAACAGCAAAAATATACCGACAATCAACAAGATAATCATTAGTGCCAGATGCGAGGTGTGGCGATGATGAATTATTTTCCAAGAATGTCGACTATGAACAAATCCAAAATGCCTTAACTTTGATCGTTTTGAAAACGCCAAAGCAATCTGTTGCCGGTTAATTTTTTGCAACCAGTTAGTTTTTATTTTTTGTTGCTTTATTTTTGTTTGACGCTTCATCTTTTTTGGCTTTTTCGATTATACGTCTATTATACACTTTAATCAGCCGCTTGGTAATAAAGAACAAAGTAACAATAATAAACAATATGACAGCTATTAATTTATATGGTATTACCCAAAAATTAATGGTCGTTGTAATTGCCTGACCAGTTGTACCGTAACCGATAGCTAAGTTTGCAGTATAAAAACCAAACATCCAAAATTGATCATAGATTGACTCAAATCGCCTTGTACCATTTGGTAGTACGTTAGACTTATCTTCATTAACCGTCATTGTTTTAACCAGATTGCCAAAAATATCTCTAAGCTCAATCGTTCCGACTGGCTTAATATGCACATTGCCGATATTCTCAACGCGAGTCACGAATGTTATTGGACCATTTTCAAAAAACCAAGCTTCGTTGCCATTTGTTGACGCATAAAATGACGTTAAATTCGCTTCTTCGGTAATCTTTCCATCGACACGAATTAAGATTAAGGCGCCTGCACTAGCCGCTAAACCAACTCCGGTATCCTTTACCTCTGGGGCACTGCCCGAAAAGTGTACGACGCCATAATGTCCACCAGGTTCCGCATTTAGTGGCACAGATATCGACACGTCAATTGTTTTAGTCTGGCGAGATTTAAGGCCAAAATCAGATATTTTTGATAGCCAAGTACGAACAGAAACCGTATCGGGCAGATTATTGTTGTTGATTATCCTTGGTGAGCCAGTTTCATCAGATGTTTCAAAATCGTTCACCTCTGTCGAATAATCAAGATCAGAAGCCGTAACATTAAGTACACTCAATTTTATCGTGTAAGTATTGCCTGGTTTAGCGTTAAGCTCAACCAAAGCTGGACTAATCTGTAAACCTTGTGCCGCATTGGCATAGTTTGCTTGGGCACCAGCTTTCGTAACGACAAATAAAGACAATAAAAGTATCGGCACTACGACCAAGACAACTTGAATAATTGTCGATCGTCTCTTATTCATAAAAACTAGAAATTAGCCGTAGCTACGTAAGTTATTACTGTTGAGTAAGCACCGGCAGCTGTGGCACCGTTGATATTTGCAATATAACTAGTTGTAAATGTATTGCTGTTTGTTGGTGCAGTTGCTGAGGCGATTGTTTCACCGGAAG